>JAAGOD010007338.1_pt1 | contig 27215 bp, 34 predicted proteins | sample 8389681 | NCBI WGS metagenome assembly JAAGOD01 (sample SAMN13964374, study PRJNA552185) | sponge metagenome | biome: deep-sea hydrothermal vent fields; feature: spots directly above weak diffusing fluid; material: seawater and sediment | host: Tedaniidae sp. KZ-2020 ... | reverse complement strand
TGTCCATGCCCTCAGAGGATGGACACTATATATAGTGTCCATCTGGGTTCTATGGATTTTAGAGCCTTCAAACTGACCAATGAAATTGCTCCATTTCAAATTTTGAAAAGAAAACATAAACCCAGGCTTATAAATGAGGCAGGCTTCTATTAGTACCCTGCCTTTATTAGAGTAGGCTACTAGACCAACCCACCCACCATTGGTGTGGTGGCTGCATTGTCCAAATAAAGTGGCCGTAATCCATGCTGAGAATCAGTCATTGAGCCGGAACTACTAGTGCTTGCTGTGTCAATGTGAATCAAAGTTTTAAAGATACCTAGCTACACAGTAAGCCAACTACATACTTACCTAATTGTTCTAGTTGCTGCAACTTCACTGTAGTGCCACCAAAGCATCTCACAAAATGTCTGCAAACAAAGGCAGCTCTCCTGCTCGTCACCAACATCCCACTAACCAAGTACTTGAGTTCCAGAATTTCAAGTCTCTTCCTAGAATAGGCCACGTGACTTTTAAAAAATACGCGCGCGCTACCACACTACCATCACTAGATCACGAGACAACCTCATGCTCTTTTGGTGGTGTTTTTGAAGGGAGAGTGGTGTGTAGGAGAAGCTTTTTTTACTCTTGTGAGGAGCTAGTCCGGCACCGTAATCATGGGAGACGATTTTGATGATGTCGAAGATATGCTAGAGGCCCCTTTTCGTAAAGACGCTGGTGCTGAGGTAAGGTTTGGAAGCAGTGTTCTCTATACTTAGCTATTAGTCCTCTAAGGCTCTTCAGTAGGTGTACTTAAATAGGCAATGTAGTAGCTACTATTACTTGGGTAGATTGCATGAGTAAGTTGATAAAGTCTTGTACTTGAAGTAAATCATGTTCATCTCACCTCACTTAGGTGTGCTCTTGACCTCAGTGCTGGCAGGACAAGATTTAACACGTACATGCATTGGCTTTGGGGCCTCACCCATCCATGCCTGCACACACATGCTCTCCCATTCACTCACTCTGCATGTTTATGTAGGACAGATATGACACGATTGATGTCCTGAATTAACATTGATACGGCGGGGCTGTGGCCTATGGTAAACCACCACAGCTTAAAGTTAATGCATTGGCACTTTCCATGATGCTATGGCCAGTGAAGAGTGGTGTGCTGTAGTTTGACATGGCCTAATCATGGAAAGTGATCAGGAATGTGATTAATGTAGCAAGTATCACTGTAGTGGGCCTTGGGGATCTCTAGTAGATGAGTGCCCATAATTTTGCTAGTGGTGAGGGGTTCTCCCATCATTCGATCTTTATTAAGTGTAGTTGACTTGCTGTGTAGGGCAATGGAGACTACAGTCCACAGTCTGGAGGAGAAGGGAAGAAGAAAAAGTAAGCCTATATTATAGCTGAGCTTTGGAATGCGAAGATTTTATTGTTTTGTTGCTGTGCAGGTCTAAGCATCGTCACCACCGCCGCAGCAAGCACTCCCGCTCTGGGAGTAGGAGTCGATCCCCTCGCAGGAGGCGCAAACGGTAAGTATTTCTCTGCTGTGCTGGTCTAAGGGTCTGTGGTGATCATGGGGGTGTTCTGTAGGTCTGAGTCTAGAGAGAGATGCAAGAGGTCAGGGTCCAGGGAAAGGCGCAGAAGGTCGGGGTCTAGGGATAGAGGTCGGAGGTCAGAGTCCAGGGAGAAGCGCAGGAGATCTGGATCACGTGAGAGGCATCGACGTTCCAACTCCTTTGAGAGACGTCCGCAGTTTAGGGGAGATAAGCGAGGCGGTTATAGGGATAGGCGTCGTGACTCGAGGGAGGGGTTTCATGGTCACTCACCAGTGCGGAGGGGATCCTTCAGAGGAGGAGGAGGAGGAGGGGGGGGTGAGCCTATGGGCATGTACAAGTGAGTCCTCAGGATGACCGTGCTGCACACAACATGATTATATTCTTGGCAGGCGAGTGGGAGGGCGTTCTCCTGACCCAGAGCCACCTGATGAAGAGAGGGACAGAAGGACAGTGATGTGTATGCAGCTGGCGGCGCTTGTTGGACCCAAAGAGCTGGAGGAATTTTTCCAGAAAGTAGGGCAAGTGAAAGAGGTGAAGATGATAGCAGACAAGAACTCTCGTCGCTCCAAGGGCATTGCGTACATAGAGTTTCATGACGAGAGCAGTATTCCAGCTGCCCTGCAGCTGTCCGGTCAGAAACTGTTTGGAGTGCCCATCATTGTACAGCCCACAATGGCAGAGAAGAACAGGTGCAGTCAGCCAGGTACACGCGTGCTGTGGCTTTACATTGCTTCTGTCTATTAGGCTAGCTGCAGCTGCTCAGAACTTGATGAAGAAGGAAGGTCCCAGGAATTTGTATGTGGGATCACTCCATTATAACATCACCGAACCAATGCTGAAGAAAATCTTTGAGCCTTTTGGCTATGTGGAGAAACTGACCATTCAGTGTGACGAGAACGGGTTGTCAAAAGGTTATGGTTTTATAGAGGTAAGAAAGATGGCAGGTTTTCTGTATTGCAGTCACTGAGTGATTTTTGACGTAGTTTCGAGATGCTGAAGCTGCTGAGCGTGCAAAATCAAACCTTGATGGATTTGAGCTTGCTGGTCGTCCAATCAAGATCAACCATGTGACTACTCGTGGAGATCCAATTGGTGGAGCTATGGAACTGTTGGACAGCGATAACTTCACTGCAGGTGTTGGAATGACCCAGCAGGGCAGAGCTAACCTCATGGCCAAGTTGGCTCAGGGCCACAATGCAGGTGAGAGAGAACTGGTGAAGAGTGTGTACTGTGTTTAGTTTGAGTGGTGATGTTTGTAGGGCTGGTGGTCCCAACAATCCCTGCCCTTGCCCAGCCTCCAGTACCTGTCCCCTCTTCCTGCTTCATGCTGACCAACATGTTTGACCCCAGCAAAGAGAACCAGCCTGACTGGGAGACGGACATCAGTGATGATGTGCTGGAGGAGTGTGCCGAGTTTGGGGAGGTGTTGCATGTTCATGTGGATGTCTACTCTAAGGTGAAGGAGAGGCTAGAAGAGATAGTAATGGTGGCTGATAATTGCACTCTGTGTGCTTGCAGGGCCATGTGTATGTTAAGTGCAAAACACCTCAAGTAGCAACTGCTGCTATAAGTTCTTTGAACGGCCGGTTCTTTGCTGGTGCCCAGATAGTGGCTCAGGTGGTGCCTGAGGCAACCTACCACATGAAATTCCCTGATGCCCTGTCTGCAGTGATCCCGCTCAAACCTTCATCCTAGTACTAGCAATTATGCTAATACTTACCTGCTGAATTATATGAAATTAAAGCAGTACTAGTTTTTGCTTCATTCATACTGACCTTTGCACTTGTCTGGAAGAGATGTGTGAAGTGAACTCATGGCACTGCAGAATGAAGGTTCTTCTCATCTTGCTGTGATGAAAAAAGCAGAAGGGCTCCTGTCAACGCTGATAGATGATTCCTTCTTGTCTGATCTAGCTGAGGATTGCAGCCTAGAAAATGTCACATCTCAACTGGCTTTACTCCAAGGCAAAGCTGTTACTTTGCATCTGAACAAGTTTGATGGAGGAGTGATATGTAAGCATGGTTGATGATTAGCAGGCTGGATTGATTTGTGCATGGTGTAGCTGTGATAGTGTTGCAAGGTGCTACTGTGCAAGACCTGATGCAGGCCTTCCAGAGACAAGTGGAGAAGCTGTGCGAAAGGGAAGGCAGAACTAGCCATCTCAGCTGGTACATGCATCTTTGAGTGGAGCTGTAGTGCTAATGTACTGACATCCCATGTCATCCGTCATTGTAGGCATTATGTTTGGAAGAACTATTGGTTAGTGTGTGGACAGACTTTACTGGAAGATCCCAGAGCAAAACTGCTCAGGTGCGTAACTGGCTGTTTTATGAATCCTATTGAGCAATAGAACTTTCTGCAGCTATGGCGTCAGCAATCATGCATCACTGCACTTCACTAAAAAGCTTCGGAGGAAACTGTGAAGGATTGAGGATTGCATTAAAAGATAAAAGATTGCTGGGTGTACGTATTGCTATCTGTCCTTTGACATGTTGCTGATAGACTGATAAAAATTCAACTTGTTGGTACAGGAGTACTGGTGAGTTGGAGAATCAGCTTCTCTTTCTTGCTGGCAGTGATTTTAACCAACAGCTCCACTGCCATGGCGATGACCTTGTCCAGCGGATCCATGGCTCCCCTTTGGATCCACTTTGGAATGGTGGTCCGAGCATCACTGAAGCCTAGCCTTTCCAGCAGCCAGCTGATGTGAGGGTTGAACTGGCCACTGACGGTGCTCATCAGGCGCAGGTGAGGGTTGAGTTCCCAGTGCACACACTCATAGAGTCTCCCCTGTGGCTCTGCGGGGGGTTGTGGGCTCTTCCTGGTGAGGGAAGGAGGGGGGCGATCAGACAGCTCTGAAAGGAACACACAGTCGTTAAAAATGTCACCTATCTTGTGGCAAAGGGGTACTTACTGATTCTGTGTTTCTCCAGGTAGTCAATATAGCCCTTGACTACATCATGCAGAAACAGGTAGTGGTCCACTGTTGTGGTGACAGATATGCCGTCCGAAAAGGAAGACGTCAAGGTGCATTCCACTCTGGGGAGTAGATTGTCTTGGTGCTTGATGGGCCAAAAGTGGTCGTTGATGAGGATGACGTTGAATGCAGGCACCAGCAGGACAGGCTGGATGGACAACTTACGACTCAGCCTGACCAAGGTCGACGAGTCCGAAATGTACTTCTCTTCGTGCAGGAAGGAGTCAATGCAGGCGTACGCCAGCCATTCTTGGATGGTGGTGCCTGTGATGTTGGGGATGCGAGACCTGCCACTGGACACTCTGTAGATGGTGGCCAGCTCTTCGGACTTGCTGTCGGGCTCTTCGCTGCCCAAACGCAGCTGCACTATCTGCTGGCAGGTCCTGAGGTGCGTCTGGACTGGACTTGCCGTACCTTTGGACTGCCAGTGGCTGAGCAGCCCAGGGATGGCCTGTGTGGAGAAGCTTGCCGAAACCTGGTCAATGTTGAAGATAGCTCTCTCTGTATCTCTGAAGGAGGGCCCATGGAAACACACAATGCAGATGGTCTGGCCCAGCACACTGATGTTGCCGCCAAGGGAGACCTCGTGATGAGGATCCTTAGGAGGCTGGATTCCCAGGATGTGCATCAATTCCTTTCCACCAACCTTGATGGCCCACAGCCAGTGGTGCCGGCTGTTCTCTGGAAGAGAAGATACCGTATGGAGCAGGCAGAGCTTTGACTGATGCACACTCACCTTTAGCTTCCTCCTCCTCAGCCATTCTAGCCTGCTCCTGGCGGTAGGCTTCCAGAGCTTTGGAGGCTGCTGAACCAGCGGGAAGCATGGTGCTCAGCGTGCGCTCACTGCGACGCTTCTGCTGCATGATGAAGTCGTACATCTTCTCCACAATGTTGAAGAAGTGCTGAGTTGTGGAGCGATGGATAGCCAGCTGCATCTCCTGCCAGGTGAACTGAGCCTTCACCTGGATGCAAGCCTGCTCAGCCACGCCATCCAGCATCACCTCCTCCTCTCCCCCTCCCCCCACAGAGCCCAGCTGCAAGCCCTCCCACAAGTCACTCATCTCCACCTTCAAGTCCGTGGCTCTGCTGAGGACAATACAGGCGCTCATGTAGTCCACTCTGCCCTCCACCAGGGACAGAGCAGCTTTCACTCTGTGCTCCGGGATGCAGCCTTGCTGACTCTGCGTCGTCACTGGAGACAAACGACAGCTTACATGCCACCAGAGCAGGGATAGATAGCTATCAACTCACCATCTACCGTAGCATCATTCATGAGGATGCTACCGGCAATGATTCCTGCTCGAGCATCAAGCTCTCCTTTCTCCAGCTTGCCTTGAAGCTGGAGCAAGACAAGTTCGTCATGGCTGACATCGCAATGTGCTTCGCACTTGAGACAGGACACCAACAAGCTGCAGCAACACACAATGTCAGAAAGTCACTCATAGGGCTTAATCAAGTTGCACTAACTCACTCTGCATTGCCCATGACTTGAGCAAAGTTTGCAGAGACTCTGAAGTCATCCACACTAGCTGCCACAACAATGGCGGCAGAGATGGTGTTGTCTATCACAGTGTTGCTGGCTTCATCTTCGCTGTCAGGGTCAGGGTGAGGCATGCTGGGCGCCTCCTCTTCAGAGTTCTTTTTGGAACCAATGAACAAAGCCTCTACCAAGCTAGTGCGGTACCAGCAGCGTCTGAAGGCAGTGATGTCGTTCAGCCGCCGCATGTCATAGCCCAGGACCAGGCTAGCAACATTGGTGATAACTGCAACAAAGGATGGACTACTAGATGAAAGAATATTCAGTTTGGCTGACTCCCAGGGACCCAAGTGAGTTGTAGCTACCTACCACTGCCTTGCAAGCAACCTCACATGGCGTCCACACAGAATACGCACTACACTCACCTGACACTTGCATCTTGTTGTGTGTGACGTAGTCATCCACGCTAGTCGCTGGCTTGCTGGAGGACTTGGGAGGCATCAGAGCCAGAACGCACTTACGGCTAAAGTGGATAAGAGCTTGTCCCAGTGTGAGACTGAGGGCCTCCTTGTTGCCTGAGGGCTTGATGGTGGAGATGCGAGGACTGTAGAGCTGCAGCACGAAGGTGGTTAGACAGCCGGTGATGAAGAGGTTGTTGAAGGAGACGATCTTGGAGTGCTGCCCAGCAGTGGAACAGGTGGGGGAGTTTCCCAAAGGAGAGGAGCCCTCGAACTGCTGGTGGCTGAAGAGGGAGAAGGAGATGACAAAGTTGACATCTGGGCTCTGAATGATGCACTCCACTTGGGAGTGTGGCTGGCAGGTCAGGAACACTGTGGATGGCTGGATGTGGAACGTCAGAGTCACGTCCACTGGAAAGGATATGGGAGAAACAGTTTGGCTGGATTTCTCTTCAGAGGCTGTCCCAGAGTCACTGAGAGACTCCGTGCTGCTGGAGCTGGAGACAACAGTAGCAGCGAGTGTGGGACGCGCCACCTGCTCTATGAACTCAAGGAGGCTGTGTGTGAGCTTGATGTCTTCAGGAAGAGACTCAATGACAGCAGAGAGAGAGAGAACACCTTTCTTAACTGGCAAGTGAGGCAAAGGCTGAGCAGATTCAGGCTCCCTGGGGGAGGAGGGACTGCGTCTCCCCAGGGACGGGCTGTGCTGGTGGGCGGGGGACGACGTGGACAGGTTAGAGTAGGTGGGGCCTACGAGAGACTGGTAGTGTGCCTTGACAATGAGAGCTGGGATGAGCACCACGCTCTCCACTGTGTGTTTGTGCTCTCCTTTGAGCCTGTGGGTTGGTAGCAAGGGGCTGTGAGTCATCAGGGAAGAACTGCTGTGGTGAGAATGACGATCCAAGAAACTACATACACAGAACAAGTAAGAGTGAGTTGAGTGAGTCATCGAGAATAGCACTTACCTCTCCTCTGTTCGTAGAACAATCTTTCCATGGTCCACATTCACAGTGATATCAAATTCAAGATCTATGCTTGGAAGAGAAAAGCCCTCCACTTGTTTGGGAGGCGATGCTTCGACATCCTCAGCAAGTCCCTTTGAAGCAGATGACTCTTCTTCAAAGATGTCCTCTGCCTCCTCCTGTTGGTCTACAGGGGGAGTGGGGCTGGGGCTGGAACTAGAACGGAGACTGGTTCCTCTCATCCCCGTCACGTCTGATTTGTAGCGTCTGTGTTGCAGAGATACAGGCGAGCCCTTCGCTTTCACGCCAGTGTGCATGTGCACAGGTGAAGAAGGAGTGCTCATTTTTTCTCGGTCCTCTGACAGACTGAAGAGTTTAGTTCTGACAGCTGTTGAAATCCTTCGCTGGACAGATCCACTTCTTTCATGTGAGGTGGTTACTAGTCTGGGGCTGAAAAGCTGATTAATTGTATGCAAATTTAAACCAGCTCTAGGATGCCTGAACATTCGTTGCACAGTTTTTGCCAACTCCTGTTCTGTGGATCGGAGAATAGCTTCCTCCATTCGCAAGCTGTCAGTTGCAGCACCAGTGTACCGAAGCTGCTGAACTTTTCTGGTTTGCTTGGCCAACTTCTGTTCTAATGCATCCTTGTATGTGGCATCTGCATGAGAGGGCCGATGGTGGACAGAAAGGGATCGTTTATGTCCAACTTTAGACGTGCTGGTATTCTTGCGAATGAATCTGACAGACTGGCTCTTTGGAGAGGAGGCAACATTGCTTGAAGATCTGTAGACTTTGTGTTGCTCCTGGCTTTCGAAATCAGATGCTATTGATGTCATAGTGCGAACCAGAGTGGAGGTGTGATGCCCAATAGCAGTGTTGGCATGGACATCTATCCCGGACATGTCCCACTGGAATGCAGAGAGCAACTTCTCTCCGACAACAACTACAACTAAAATGAAGTGAATGGAATGTTTGCTGGTCAATGGTAAGCCAAAACTCACCGCCTGGGTCACTCTCAGAGTATCTTTTTTTAGTGGCAATGCAGAGGTGAAAGGTCCCCCGGGTAATTGTACCAAAATTAGCCAACTTGTGTCTCTTTGGATCTAAAGTCCATATCTTGTGTCTTGGAGAAAACTGCTCGGCAAACCTAATGCAGAATGTCTGGAAATGCCCAGTACTGGCAACTTTGTGACTCAAGTTCAGCAGGAAATGCATTTCCTTGATGGTCACTACGAGAGCGGGAAAGGGCCTTTGTGTGTTGTGCTGGGTGGAAGGCTGTGCAAACAAGGAGGAACATAGCTAGGAGTTATGTATCATAGACGAGGATATTGCAAATCTTACCACTGGTATGATTGGCATGCATGCACCAACATCTGAAACAGTAATTTGAACAAGCCTTGGCTTGGAAAAATCAATAGAAGGAGTCTGGAATTGAGTTGGACGATTGATTTTTTCAATGAAAGCATCAGTTGCTCTCCTAATCTAGAGAATAAAAGAAATTCCAAGTAATGCCCACCATCTAGAATATCATTTAAGTGCACATCTTTCGAAGCAGCAGCACTAGCAAGTGCAATTTAGAAAGGGGCTCTAAATAGAAAAAACCACAAGACCAAAGCTCTACAACAGGAACCCAAGGTTATAGCCATGGGTTTTTTCTATTCAGAGGCTCCTCTCGGAATCGTACTTGCTAGTGCCTAACAGTACATGCAAATATACACTACTGCGCACTAACCTCAACATTCAGTAACTTCCTCTCATTTTGCCAGTAGCTATAAACACTTTTACAGTTCAACCAGAAAAGAATGGCTGTAGGTTTAATAATGCAATAAGTAATGGTATAGTAAGTAATGGTATAGCATGGCTACATGCATTATTGTATGATATATGGCTGTCCCACACTCAAGCACTGTATGAAAAAGTGAATGGGTTTGCAAAATCTAATTCCAGGCCTATGAATATCATTATGGTTAGGAAGATTATGTAACCCAATTCACTTTCTCACAGCCCACTCCACTATAATAGAGCAATCTACCTCGTTAAAGATAGTTTCCAGCCTAAGCTCTAGAGCTACCATTATCCCTCACACTTTGGCTCCATACTACCTTGTTCCACTGCACTAGACTGCAGGTAGAGGTGAGGGGAAATAATTGCAATAAGAAAAGTGTCCACAGCAGTGTCTGCAGGCTCGCCCTGATTCTCTTCACTACCCACTGGAAGGTTCTGTAAAGTGTTCCTGATGGAAATTCTAGTCCTGAAGTACGCCAACTCTCTCAAATCATCCACTACATCTGTACCAGCATCCTGCAAGTAGCCAAGAGCCAAGCTGATGTCAATCTCCACCCTGCCATCTAATGAAAGTTGGTTCTTCACCGAAGGTGGGAGGAACTTTCCAGGCCAATGCTGACTACTTGTATTTGCTACATTCATTTCTATCTTTCCAGTCGAGAAGCGTATGGCAGTAGAAAGGGGTGTTGAGACAGTGATGACAACACCAGCAAGAGAAAGGCGACAAGATTCAAGCAAGCTAACAAGATTGACTCCATCTTGAGTCTGACTCTGCTGCTGATGATTAATAGCATGAATCCGCTCCCTGGTTGGCAAAGCTTCACCAATGCTGGTCAGCATTTGAACCAGATCATTCAACTCCTACAGAGAATACATTGTATTTACAACAGTAAACTCTATACTGACTTTGTTACTGACCTTAATGAATGTATTTTGAACAATGAGTAGTTGATTTAAAACATCTGTGGTCACATCAATGTTGAGCTGCTTGACGAACAGGTCCAGGCTGACCTGAGGAAGTTTCTTTTTGTGAGCTATAACTTTTCCCTGCAGGTGTAAGCGAGGCAATGCTAAGAATCGCAATGACAACTCATCCTTATGCTGCTCTTTAGGATTGAATCGCAACTTATGGTCACCAATCAACAGCTGGAAACTTATCATCTGTGCAGTTTTAGCTTTCACACTGACCGGAGCAACCTGGAGATGATGAGAACTATGACTAACCCATAAAGCCATTACACTACCTACAAAGACTCACCGTATAAGTGACACTGAGAGATGGTAATGGGGCCACATACACTTGTGCCTTGTCCAAGCTAAGGTGCAGAAATCCCTGTGGTAACTTGCTATGAATACTCATCATACTCTCAACACTCAAGAGCTGCTGATTTGAAGTTGAAGGTGAACTGGTTGTTGCTGCTTCACTAACGACCTCGACTTGCTCCCCAAATATATCATGGTAGATGTCTGTAAACGTCGGCATCAATAACTGGAAGCGTTTGTGGACTTTGACAGCAGACTGCTTCACATCAACTTGCAGGGAAGTCAATCGCAAGAGACAGCGATAGTTTGGGATTACAGGAGGAGAGTTGTTAATAGCAATGGACATATAGACCGGAAGAATTGAAATTTTCAAGAGATCATAGTCGGGCAGGCCTTTGTCATTCACTCTAAGAATAGATTTCCTTAGAGTAGCTGCAATGGACAAGTATGTAGGGAGCACCTCTGAGAGAAAGGGGAGGCCTACATTTGCTGGAATTGGTGACATGGAGTTTCTCGTGTCAATGGCTGCACTAATCGCTATAAGCTCCAGTGAAGCTCTTGTTGTCTCAATCTGGACTTCACACTTGACACTCTTCACCTTCAACAAACCAAACACTGAATACATGAGCTGAGACTCTTGCAAAGCCAAGCCTCGACGCAGGGAATGAGCATGGTCAGTAGGTTCCAGCAGGTAGGTCAGCGGTGAACGCATTTTGGATGATTTGGTAGGAGCCTTTAGCTTAGATGACACATAAGAATTACCTTCATTTTCAGAACTAACGATGCGCTGACTATCTGTGGTGTCCTCACCACAGGTGTCCATAGTGGAGAGAACATCCTCAGGACTAGTACCTTCAGGGGCGTATTCCATTCCTATAACAGTGTGCGAAACTTCCTGATCTGAGCTCGAGTAATATGAAGATGGCAGATCTGCTCGAAGGGTGAAACCTTTGCCATCATCCCCAGTGTTAAAGCTAGGGACGGGCAGAGAGGTAGAAGGGCTTCCCACTTCATTTCTCAACACAAAGGGTGATGTTTTCATCACGGGTTTTGGACTCTCTACATAGTCCAAAAGTCTTGCACTACTGCCACGTAGAGCAGTGCTCATGACAGACACATAGGGAACAGCTTTATTTTCTAGGCTCCTGAGATGACTCACTAGAGTTGAAGCCAGTTTCTCCACATGCCCAACCTTACTAACTTCAAGAACTGGAAGGGGTGATGGTGGCGACAACTGAGTGGGGCGTGGCGTCTCCATTGCATCAATAGCCTTCAGCCGCGCCTGCTTCAGTGCCCTTCTTCGTAGCTTTCCTGTTATAGTCACATGTTTGGCAAGCTTCAGCAGAGGGGCTGTCACTACGAGATGGACTGTCTCCACTGCGGCAGAGCAGTCAGACACCACAGCAACCTTGGCTTGCCAATCAGAATTACTGACAACTGGCAGGAGAAGAGGTTCCTTCTCCTGGGGGGAAGTAGCAGCTGAATTATGTTTAATGCGGCCATTAATCAGCAGCTGCTCAGCCAGAAGTGTGGGGGTAGTAGCAGTCGTGTAGGTCAAAACAGTGGGAGATACATGCTCCACAGCAAACAGAGTGGCTTCCTTCAGCTCCAAAGTGAAGTCCACAATAAACTCCGAGGTATCGAGATAAGGCATTTGCAATCGACGCTCCAGTGGAATGCCGATGGCTGAGAACAACGGAATCAGTGCTTCTCTAAGAACAGCCAAGGTTTTGACATCTACAGCCGAAAACACATCTAAATCTGCCTCTTCCTCGAAGAGTTGTCTGTTTGCAAAAAGTTGGTTTGGTATGGCCATGTAAGAAGGACTGGGACTGATGCTGATGTAGCCTACAGTCCCAACAGAGCACTGGTCAGACTCATCATCAGAAGGGGATACAGGGCGCACAAACTCAGGCTCCTTGGCCACTACCTTCATACCCTGCAGAGAATAGAGTTTAGAGGCCAAGGCTAGAATCAGCGCTACCAGCTGAAGGACGTACTCTCTAAGAGCATCGTCATCCTTCAATGAAGTAGATGGAGAGGGGACGTGAATTTCACTGTACACAGGAAGAGCTCTCCACATGTGATGTAAGCATGAAAATACCACCGTCTCTCGTGAAAGCACTGAAGGCTGTGCCAACACGGGATTAAAAGGCTTTTCCAGCATAGGGCAGTTCTCCAGGGCATTGGAAATAAGAGCGAGTAGAACTCGTTTATCTCTGCTGGTTTTAGAGCTGAGCAAAGAGGAGATTCTCACCTTAAGGGTCTCTACAAAGGGACGCCAAGCCACAATGGCATCATGCAAGATCAGAAGGTCCACGCCACTGGAGGATGGGTCTGGCAAACCACACTGTGGGGAGGCTAGCTGACACCAAACTACTGGGATGGATATATCTGCATACAAGAGGTGATGAGCCGTCTCCTCCTTCACCTTCTGAGAGAGTGCATCTTCCCACCTCATGGGTGCCTCCAAACTGTCCCAGGTGAGAATGGGATCTGGTCTCACTGTTGACTGAACAATGTGAGCTGCAAAGGACACGACAACATCCTTAATTCCAGCCTCCAGCAAGTCACACAGAAGCAGCCTCCGTGAAGACATGACTCCTACTCCAGCACTAACCCCGTGAGTAGAACCCTCCATGGCTGCTTGTGCTGGCAACTTCAGATTGAAATCCAACTGCTGCTGAACAGGTACCAAGCCTGGCAATTGCACCACTTGCTCACCCCTATTCAAAAGCACTGACAGATTAGCTTGCACCACTGGACACTTCACTTGGGCAGAAACTTTGATGCTCTTGGTTTGCTGGCTGTGCAAAGAGCCTTCCTCCTCCTGGCCAGAACCATCCTGGCTCTGGTGTTGCAACGAAGACAGAATCAGCACATTGCCATTGAATCCACTCACGTAGAGCGTAAACAATGAGTGATGAGGAAGAATAGTGTTCAGTTCTCCAGCCTCTGAGGAAAGTATGGAAGGTGGCATAACAGAGATGGAAGACACAGACTGTAGGAACTGAACGGCAACAAATGAGCTTTGACTCATGGAGAGGTGCAGACGGAGAAGGGGAGAATTTGGAGTCGTTGACACAGAGGGGAGAGAAGGATTTGGAATGAGGCCTTCAAGACAGTCGGTTACACTTGACATAGAAGAAAAGCCAGCCCAATGCAAAATTGATATAACACTTCGATCCTTGAAAAAAAACTCCACAGATCTGATCATGCTGCAGACAAATAAACAATCTCTGAACTCGTACAGATTATGAAACTTTTTTGCTTACCTCGTGATTATATTGAGAACTGAAGGGGAGAGGAGAAATGTGTTGGAGCCATTTACTTGAATCGACAGAAAGAATTTAGCCTGGTCGGCGGTCTTTCCTTCATCAGAAACAGCTTCCTTCACTGTAACTCGCCTTTTTCTTTCTAAAGTGTGCACAGTCCCTTTCTGTGTGATGACTGGCCAATTTCCTGCACATTCCTGAGTCAAGCACGGTATGTAGAGATGGAAAGGGTTGGGAGGCGGATGGGCTGCATCAGGAGTTGGACCACGCACCAAGAATGATGTATCAGATGCAGACTGCCTGTGATGAACTTTGAACTGTGACCTTTCAGTGTTACTGGCCGCTGGGGCGTGCCTATCAGCACCATCAGCTGGGGGTTCACTTACAGAGCATGGAATTTTCAAAGTGACAGTGTGTAGGAAGTGGCTGCTGCTCAGTCCCTGGAATTCAGAATGCAGTGATGATGAAGGCTGCTCAGAATCCACTTGGTCCACACCACCTGCTCTAAAATCAACACTCAAGTTGCTGGGCTTCCTCATGTGTTTGGTTTTGCGGGTCAGGGCTTCTTCAACAGCTTCCAGATTCACATCACTCACACTACTCTTACAGTCTTCTGCCAAAAGTGAGGTCAAACTTGACCGAGCAGACATGTAGATATCATCCGAATACGACCCCACCTTAGAGGAGGAGCGTTCCTCTTGGTTGTGCTGCTGGGAGAAGACTGCAGGAGGGGGGAAGCTATGGAATGGAAGAGGTTTGTCCTGATATCTGGCTTGGTAATGTTGGGTGAGCCCTCTGTGCAGAGACCACATACACTCTACTGCAGATATGCTGGATGCAGCGAGTGCTTGGTTGACTCCTTGCAGAGCTAGGTGACGGGGAATTGAGGTGAGAGGAAAGAACTGAGCACAGTATACTGCAGACTGGGAGCGAGGAAGGACTGGCATCCTAGAAATGGAGTTCTCCATGAACAGGCACCCTCCACAACACCCACACACTGCACTGATATCTTCTCGCCACAGAAACCAAAGGCGGCGTGTTTTTTGGTCGGCTGCCATCAAGAAGTCGAGCTGCCTCTTAGGAACTGATTCCAGAGGTTCTCTCATGGCCATGTTACCTTGAAGATGTGAAAAATCCAGTAGCGCAACTTGCAACTGAAGTGTTGGCTCTTGAGGATTTGGTGACAAACCAGTCACAGTCAGACTCTGAAGCTGCCAGGATAAACCCATCGTCTCATCTCCAGAGTGCAAAGTACATGTTTCAAGGTCAAGCCCAGCGGACTGCAGTCTGGTAATACTCCCATCAGATTCACACAAATGTAAATCTGCTCCAGCTACATCCAAGTTGAAAAGGCGATACTTTACGTCCTCAGAAATTGGCTCAGCTTTTGGGCAAATAACCTCTCCATCAGGAGCCACTTGGAGGGCATCCCCAAGAGAGAGTGTGTGGATGATGGTAGTGTAGAACCATTCCAGTGCTATCATCAGCTGAAAAACAAGGATCCTATCACTCATATACTAATACCAACAATCCTCTCTTCTCACCTGGAGGGCAGAAAGAGCACCAGTGATCCTGCCCAAGAGGAGCTGCATCATCCATGCATACTCTACTCTCTCCTCACACAGGAACTCAGTAAATCCATGACAATTCAAATCAATGCCATTGATAAAAATATGCCCTATGTCATGATGAGTGGCCCTTGAAGCAGGTACGGTAGTCTAGTAAGACAACACGACTCATCGTCACCCAGCACTACTGAGCTAGCAAACGTACCATACTCGGGACATGGACAGAGAGAGGGTCAACATGCAGCTGTACAGTTGTTTCTGAGGCAACATAGGTGACCACCACACGAAACACGTCAGTGCAGAGGGAAGGGAGGGGAAAATCTCTGGGAGCCTCCTTGGCCAAATCCTGGTACACACAGAAAATAACGTCGTCATTCCAGAAGGATTGATTAGAATCAACATCTTACGGTGGGGAATTCGGCAGTAATTTTCCCAAGGGTGAATTTGACAAAAATATCCATGGTTCTTTCTTGTGGCTGCTGTGGTCCCTCGGGTGGTTCAGGAGGTGGAACTTCCGCCAATGGAAGCTTAATAGGCTGAGCTGGGATCAATAGAGCTGGAGAACTGGAGTTAAATGTGCTCATTTTGATATACTCTCCTGGATAGTTCTCCTACGTACATGGCAAATAGAGCTGAATCACAATGTTGCACATAAAGGGGATAATAGGGAAGTACCTTTAATCCCAGCAAGTCCCTAGCAAGACATCCAAACACTCTCAGCAGGACAACAGGAGACTCAATGTCCACCTGAAGCTGGTTAGGCAATAAGGGAGTGTGCTGTCCACCACTAGGGTTGTGACGATGGCCAAAGTAGTCAATCTCTATGCTGATGCTAGGCCCACAGGCTATGTCCAGCCAGCCCCTCTCATACAAAGTGCTATCACGACTTCCCATGGGAAAGCATTCTTTGTCAACTAGCGTTACTTTTGCCCCACCTTCTTTGCCATCCGGAGGTTTGGGGCTGGACAGTGTGTCTTGAGGAGACTGACTCCCTCCACGAGGGTCTGCTTTCTCCTCTAAACTGATCAGGGAAAGCATCCTCAAACGGTCTGGGACCATGCCCTCCATAACAGGTGCAGTGATGATGGGCTGGTGAGGGGTAGAAGTGACCAGAAGATCTGACTCCTTTTCAGGAGAGGAGTCTTTGTGACTGCTGATAGTAGATACAACTGCTGGTCGAGAGTGAGTGCTGATGGTGGACAAGACTGCTGGTCGAGAGTGGCGTGAAGAGCTGGCAAGGGAGGAATCAGTATGGACGGAGAGTGACTCCTTCTTTGTATCTCTCTGTTCATGGCATTCTGAATCGCATGTAGAAACTAGTGGAACAGGTCGCTCCATATTCCTCCATCGATATCTATTTGCTGAGGACAGTGCGAAGAGAGCTTCTCTGGTGGCATTTGACGGGGGAGCATAGTGCCTCACAACAAGATCCTGACCCTAGACACACAAGAGGACCCATGACTTCAGCATTCAGGCTATTCCGCTGGACATACACTACAAGCAGACTTACTTTGGCTGAAAAATGGATCTTCTGCTGTACAGGAATGTACTCAGTGAAAGGAAGATGAAAAGATATGTGTCCTGTTGAACCACAGAAGGCAAGCTTTGTATTTTCCGCACCTCCTCCCAGCACATCTAACCAGTTGTATCGGTTCGTGAAAAGGAATATTTCATATTGGGCTAGATCAATGTCAATTGTCCAGTCCACTGGAGTGAAGCTTAAAAGGTCATTAGCTTCCTCTCCAACCCAGTCATCCAACAACGCTACATGCCATACACATCATACAGATAACAAACATCCATAAGCGAATTTTACCTACCATCAACAACTTACCATTGATAAAATCAACATAAGCAAATAAAATATTTGCCTGCACTTTGCAGGCTGAAAACTTCATTGTCCACTCCTGAAGAGCATTCCATACTCTCGGGAAATGCAGGGCTACGTTGAAGGAAACAGATGCAGCACTTCCTAATGGCTGGTAAGACAAAGAAGACTTGATTGACACATCTAGTAGTTTCCCTTCTACAGAAGAAGTACTGCCAGAGGCAGCCGTTACCCAAGGTACATGAATGGAGAGGCTAGAATCTGCTGCCATGGCTATGCTAAGATGATGTAGCGACTGCTGATAGGAAAAGGGGAGATTAACTTCCATGGAAGAACTGAGCGACACCGTGATATCAAACATGGAGTGAATTCTCTTCTCCCCAGGCTGAGGCAGTCGACTAATAGCTTGCTCTATGTGATCAACAGGAAAGAAAAAGGCTTGGATCTCCTTACGTTGTCTGTTGGCATAGCAACCATAATTGATAACACTGCCACTGCCCAAGACCACATCCAATGCATATTTGGGTGGTGGAGTCTGTCCCAAAGGTACCAGTCCTATCAAATGGAACCCTTTGACCGTATTGCTGACACTCAAAATATATCTAACCTGGAGAGTCCTGTGAAAAAATGACATCTGCGGAGTCACTCTTCAGGAGCAAATATGCTTCATTAGTCCCTTCACATATCACAGGAGGACTATGTACATGTACATGTACACAGAAGCAATGTCTATGCATCATCGATATTAGCGCTGATCAAGCTAACCTTTCTGTGTGTGAAGCAGTGAAACCATAGCTCTTATCCAAAAGCACCCTGACGCCATTAAATTTACAGTTTACAGAGTGCATGTATTCATCATACTGCGTAGATCCCTACATATCGTTATCATGGGAACAGTTAAGTGCTGTATTTCATGATCAGTTGTTGTCATACCAATTCAGTAGAATAGTGAGCTTCGACTTTTGAAAATTGGACTAGCACACTTCTTTCCAGATGGTGATTGCCCATAATAATACGGCCCTGGGAAACCCAGACGCTGATTCAGCTCTACCTAAAACTGGATAAGTATTATGTACCTTGTTGATGGAAAAGTGGAGGGAAGGTTGCATTTCTTTCCACCATAGCCAAAACCCACTAGAAATAGAGAAGCATAGGGTACAACCGTCCAGCTACTGCATGTAATTTGCCAACCTTTCCTCAGTATCTTGAACTGCCTCACTTGCTGGGACATAGAAGAAAACTTACTTCACCAACCTTACAAAGTCTGATAGACTTACCACCATTTCCCTTTCTGGAACCATAGTTGTCATACACATCACTCCTGTTGTACCAATGATATTCAAATCCATCCAGCACCACCGAAATAAAAGCTGCCTTCTTCACTGTGCTGACTTGACATTCTAGACACATGTGGAGAGGTATTGGAAGTACACGACTATTATTCATATAACTTACTACAAGATGGTCTCCACCAATGTACACGGGCATAGCCACTACTCACTCTGCATCAATCATCACAATGAAATTAAAAAGCTGTAGAGACTAAGAGCCCTTTAAGCTTTACCTTATTGAGTAGTCTCGGCAATAGTAATGGAAGTGCTTGAATACAACACCACCAGTCAGCAGGTTGAAATGCAGGGAACCTGTATAACAATGTTATTGCCTGCCTGCTTGTTTGGATACTGGCACCAACTCACCAATATAAATGCCACTATCTTTGAGGAAGAAGTTAGTTATTCTGCTAATGAGTGCAGCGAGGAGCCAAGATCCATAAAACAGTTGAAATAAAATCCAAGAAAGAGAGCAGAGAACGGGCAGTAAGAGCAGCAAGGATGGAGAACTCTCGCATCTTCCATTCTCACACACAGAGACACCATCCCCACTACTGCCAGTGTCCATCTTTCCCCCTTCTCTATAAAACCACGCCCACGTATCTGTAGACCACACCCCCACAGGAGAAAAAATGTGGGGTGTGGTCTACAGTTCAGTGGCGCGGGGGGGGGGGGGGGGGCTAATAAATTCATGCATGCATAAAATAATTTGGAGAGCCTCTATCTAACGTGCTTTTTCCCTCTCCTCCCTCTCTTTGTTCTGTTTATCCACTACGTTCTGGATTCTTGCTGCTTTGTCCTTCTTCCCAGATCTAATGATAAAAGCAGCTGCAATTGCTACACTTCCCATCAGCCCAAACATCATCCCTATCCTGAATCTGGAGTTGGCCTTGTCCATTGCTTCAATACTGAATGATAATAATAGATAGGTACTTGTGGTGCACAGACTAAGACTAAGAGAAACACTGACCTGATTTCTGACACTGGTCCTCTGGCCATCCCTGTCACTTGCAAGATTATTCTGTCAAACTTTCCAATTCTGTGAGTAGAGCTGTAGCTCCTGTACCATGGAAACCTCATCCTCATCAAGTTGGACGATTTCATTATTCTAAGTAATGCACACTCTCTCTGTGGACAGAGATTTTGCTGCTAGAAGATTTGCTGTGAACTAGGGGACTATGACTGAGTGAGTAGTGAGTTAAGGGCCTTAATTATTATGATCGTGAGCTCAGAGCTTCCGCGCAGGTTTCAGTCTGAGAGGAAGAGGAAGGAAATCCAGCTGAGAACACAGGTTAACCAAAGGTTGGAGGAGAGTGGTGAAAGGGAAAGGTGAGAGTTGGAAGTCATCATCACCATCAGATGTTATAACCTCTATGCTGTGTTTACAGGTTGCGTGAATTGTTGCGTGCTCGACTGAAGGAATGTGGATGGAGGGATCAGCTGAAGGATCATTGCCGTGGTGAGTGTGCTAGCACGTCAAGCACAGTCAAGGTAGAACATAATTCTACTACTGCATAATGTTTCGTAGATGTTATCTCTAAGAGAGGCATAAATGATGTGACGGTGGACAGCCTTGCTGAAGAAATCACGCCTATGGCCAGAGGTAAAGGGACTCTTATGTATGGGCACAGTACTACGTGAATTTCGCTCTTATAGCCTCTGTACCTGATTCAGTGAAAAAAGAACTTTTACAGCACATCCGGGACTATCTGGATCAAAAACAATAACCACTGCACCTGAAATCCATTATATAATAATACAGAGTTGAGCCAGAATTGGTGCACATGATGATACATTAGCTACTACCCACAGACCATACAGCTATAGTCTTGTCTTTGCTACCTGTAACCAGCGTTTTACCATCCATACTCAAATCCACAGTTGTTACAGCACCTATGTATAGTCATCACAATAATATGAGGACGCTGCAGCATACAACTTGACTCACCACTGTGGCCTTTTGAAGCAGCCAGAGAGCTGAAAGAAGCACCATCCCAAACATGCAACTTGCCACTTTCAGTACCAAACACAATGAAATCACTACAGCTCCACCTCATGGCACTGTAACAACACACGGCTCACTCATGATCATGTGGAAATCACAAGTCGCAGTAACATACGTGAAGATGTCCGCTGATTCTCTAGACACTATTTCACTCTTGTTGGAGAGTTGAAAAAGTCTGATGATTCCGTCAGCTCCACAGCTGCACAGCTTAGTGCCCTCTAGCAATGGCACACCACAATGGATCATGTAAGAAATAGTCCCCCTTACGTACCTGGGCTGAAGGAAATTGCTTTCACTGAGTCGTTGTGCGCTGCAAGTGGAACAAACAGAGTAGAATGAGTGATAACAATTATTATGTGCACCTTGAAATTCAAAGTCTCTCTGTTCTTCTGAGACCTTCCATACTGTCACGAAACCTGAAAACAATTACTGATTTACCATGTTGGTGAAAACTGGACAAAAGCTGACCATCAACTGTGCCTGAGGCCACTTCCGTGGCTAGGGAATCGATTGCAACACAACAGACTTCATTATCATGATCCAGTTCACACTGTAGTGACACATACATTCTTCAATCGGCCAGGGTTTACAGAAGCTATCTTACCAACAGCAGGGGCTCATTAATCACTCCACCTGGCGTGGGAAAGTCCAGTTTCCACACCTAAACATACTTCTCTTTGACTTTAGGTTGCCGGTAGGCTGTATAGATTCATACCTTAACTGTTGAATCCCAAGACCCTGTGGCAAGAATATTGTCCCTCCAGGCAATGCAGGTAACAGAGGAATCGTGACAGTATGTTGAACTTACAATGGATGCAAACTCGACACTGTAGGTGTACCTAGAAAAACACACCACATCTTCCACTGTCTGTGCAGTGTCTTCCCCCATACGTACACATTATTGTCCCATGATCCCACCAAGACCGTCTTGGAGTCCGGCAACACACAGAGACAGGACAGAGGCTAGGGAAGATATTCAACAATCACCTTACTACCCACCTCCAACCCAAACCACTTCACCATATTGGATATGGTAGAACTTCTTAGAAGTTGGCAGTTGTCCAGCAAATGCACCTTCAGAGTCTTATCTACGTACGTCCACAATGATGCACACACCCTTAGTGACGCTAGCTAGCCAAGATTATTACGTACCATGGGAAACTGAAAATAACATGTTTCCATCACAGGCCAGCTTGACAGAAGACACTGCTCTGCAGAGAGCAGACACACCCACATTCGCACATATGTATGGACACAAAAACATTCATCACTCACTCTTTATGCACTTTCTGCATGTGCTTGAGTGTGATGGAGTGCTTAGAGGGATTCAGTTCCAGTGAATGAGAACTGCCAGACTCCATTCCTCCACCATGATCACCTGATTCAGCACGTCTCTCTTCCCCAGGTAAGTTGACATACACCCACTCATGATCCTCTTTGCTGGGGGTTCCTATAGGACTCTGGCCCCAGCTGCTCGAACTGTCCATGCGTCCAAGTCCCTCTGTAGTGGCCCCCACGGTTCTAACCTCCTCCTCCATCACTCCCCTCACTGGAGAGCCCTGTGTGAAGGCTGTTAGTCTGGACGGGTGCGGCAACACAAACAGACGTCTTGGGGTTTGACCAAACTCCCTGATCTGCAGTTCAATGGCCGCTAACTCCTCTTCATCATGAATGCTGCAGACAAACATTGACACATGGTGGGCAATAATGCACTCCAAACTCACCGGTCCAAGTCCAGTGCTCCTTCATAAGTCAGGTAATGAAAAACTAGTGTGCCGAAACAACCAAGATATGAATAACGTAGCATGTTGGTAGTCAAGCTACACTTACCATTGTCCGCCTCCTCAGCAGGTTGGCCTTGCTGCTTGTAGCCAAATATCAAATCAATCCAGTGATGAAGGTTCCTAGAAACATGCTCGCTTTCCAGAGCTGCTCTGCACTGCTTAGTGAAGTCAGCAGCATCTACCAAGGTACGTAATAGTTAAACGCATGACAGCATGATGAAATTAACAGAGCCTACCTTTAGCCCATGGTGGTAATACTACATCATTAACTCTAACACCATCACTGCGCACACCCAGATCTAAATTCTGAAGGAAAAAAAACAGGCTGGACGTAGACACACACAAAGTATGTAGGTACCATTGAATTCACTAAGAAATCTCCAGGTGGCTGATAGAACTCTGGAATTAGCTCCTTCACATCTGCATGATCTGTATTGACATTCTCCCAAGTCTTGGCAATACTAGAGAGAACAAACAGTCCAGGCCAGTGATGACTAGGCTACAACACGAACCTATGAAACAGTCTGTTGGGTCGATCAAAGTTTCCATTTTGCAGGCAGAGAAGATATTCAGGTGCTAGTGAGGAAGGAAGTCATCACATTACTGTAGCATTTACTGTTTTCCTTGGTACCTGCTCGCACCAGGTAGTACAGCACATAGCCTGGGGCTGAATAGTGAGTACCGTACAGAAATTTTTTCTCAGTCATTTCCAAGTAACGCTCTCTAAAAAACTCCAGTCTTTCCCTGTTGAGTGCTCCAATGGGAAGCGATAAATCCCGAAAGCTAGATGGGGCTTCTAAGTCTGGAACGGTATTCTCTGACCACATTTCCATGCATAATGGCATGACCTACATACCTAGCCATGGACTAGTGTAGTCAGCTATCACCCATGGCATGACAGGATACTGCATCACATCATTGAAACTACGATCCGCCAAACTACAGCAAACAACAACACTCATTCTCCACTGAAACAATTCCCTAGGGACTCACAAATTCAATGTCATGAGGTACTCATAATTGGAGAGGCTCCCAGTCTGCCACTGATGAGTCAACTCCAGCAAGTGGCTTTCTTGCTGGCGAGCACTGGGTTGGATAGAGAGGATCCCCTCAAAGAATTCATGCCTTTCCTTTGTGGATGCCAACACAAGAAACATGCTCTGCCCACCATAAAACAGTTCTACTCCCTGAAACAAAAAAATGTGAATGTGTGCACACAGGAATCAGGCAGATTCCTTACCACATGTCTCAACAAGTATCTCCTCTTGCGAACAGATTTTAACTCCGACAGCTGAATTTTCAGCACAGGCTCCACTTCCATGTTATTGTAGGGTTGAAAGTAGAGCCGTGAAGAAGTGAGCATAATGCGTCCAGGGTTCGAGACAAGCGCAGTAACACGCTCGCCTGAGCTTTCCAAAATCCTCTCCTCATAGAGATCCTCTAACCAGCTCGTGTTGAACGAGACAGCTGCCCTACGCCCCATCACCAAACTAGAGATCTACAATATTACTATAAGATTAACAATATACTGCTAGCCGGTGCAGCTCTCTTACCAAGGACTGGTGGTCTGACCTGGGTAGTTTAGTAGCACGGTGAAGCTGAAAGTAGAAGGAGTGTTTTAGCAGAACAAGCGGCTCTAAACCAAAGAACTCACAGTTAATAACTGCGACAGAACTGCTTCAATCTTCCCATAGATGAGAGAGAAGACATGCTTCCGGGCCTCCTAGAGAAGGAGAACAGAATGGCAGCAATTAATCTGGGGAGTGCAAAAGTTTACCTTGCAAAACTTGTAAGGCGCTATGGTATTGCCCTCCAACATCTCTGTCATTTGCGTGGCTTCCAGAATCAAACCCTTTGAGCTGTACAGGACTACCTGAGTGGCCAGCTAGACTGTCGAATCAGATGCACTTACCCATCATGAACTTCAGTCAAAGAAATACCAACACAGTCCCGGTAAGCTATCTAAACATTGATTAAGAATGTGACCACCAATAGCTAGCTACTAACTTGACTACCATACCTTAATGACAGCATCGGATATATTGAGGGGGTCGAAGATGACTGAATTTGAACAAATCTTCATGCGTCCTCTTTGCTTCCTGAAAACAGAGATATCACTTGTTCATATCTCCCTGACTGGATATACCTCAGCACCAGCGCCTCATCAACAGTCAGACACACTCTCATAAATCACATCCTTATGCGAGTACCTACCTCTCTCCCACAGTCCCCCCTTCCTCATTCACTGAGTAGTATATCACACTGAAGTCTTCAAAGTAGATCTCACCAAACTCCAAGAGTAGCAAGGAAAATCTACTTAGCTAAATGAATGACTCTGGATCTGCAGGATTACTGGGAAGTCTTCTAACCTCTCTGGGCTAGCCAGTTTAGTTTTCCTGGCCACCAGGGTGCAAGGCAAGCTGGTCCAGGGCAATCTGTCCGCCATCTCGTCCCCAACCAGCCTCTTCAACTCTTTCCCCAGCCTAGCCAGCCCCCCCTCCTTCTTCTGGATCCACAATTTTGAAGTCACACAACTGTCGACCACTTACCATTTCGTAAGCAACATAACTGTGTAGTCGAGTGTGTATAATATAGTTCAGTACTAAGTGGTGTGGTGGGGACTAGAAGTGTTGTATCTACCATTTTGGGCAGTGCAGTGGTGGGAGCTATGTCCAGCAGAGCGAAGCAAAAAGGGGTGAGTTTCATGTGCTTGTCTAATTGCTTGATTGGCTAGATTATTATCTACCTTGACATTGCTTTCAGCTGTTAGATACTAGCCATGACGGGATCTATGGCTGTAGCTTGTAGCTGGCTAGCTAAATGTTTTATTTTACTGTAGATTCGTCAGCAAGGCTGGCTAAACAAAAGGGGGGGTCGTATCCATACTTGGCACAAGAGATGGTTTGTCCTGACGGGTGATCTCCTCTTCTATTACAAATCCCCACAGGTTTAGCAGCCCTGAGTGAAGGTATGTAGTGTTGTCAAAATTGCTATGCCTACTTATGCAGGATAGTCGACCCACTGGCACTATCCCATTAGCTGGGAACAAGGTCATCAGACACCCTGACGAATCGAAGCAACCATCTTACAAATTTGAAATTCTTGGTATGGTAGTATGATGGTCGTTTAGCTGTGTATGGTATGAATTATTAGCAGGTAGTGCTGGAAAATTAATTGCTAGCAACCATGAGAGTTATCTGATTAGTGCTGACTCGGCAGAAATGGCAGACAGTTGGGTGGCAGCTATACGCAGAGTCATGCATGAGGTGAGTCCCAGTAATAGTGGTGTGGGCCGGTGCTGCGTGATTCTTTGTGTGTCATGCCTGCAGCCGTATGGAGGAGGCATGTTTGGCAGGAGTTTAGAGGAGACAATGAAGGTTGAGGCTAGATTGGGGGGCACTTACGTTCCAGTGTTGCTGCATCGCTGTGTCAAGTTTATTCAAGAGCATGGTGGGTGGGTTTGTGAATGCCAAACTCACATACCAGAGCCTTAAATGGCAAAGTTATGAGTGGATGCAGAAATGACATGCAGTGTGTATAATAATATACTATTACCTATTGTTTATGATGCTTGTTGGTTTCTTTTTTTCCTGGCAGGGCTTCATGAGGTGGGGATCTTCCGTTTGCCGGGCCAGGCTAGTCGCATTCAGGCTCTGAAAGAGCTGTATGATTCAGGCTCCCAGGATGACTTTTCTAGTACTGAAGATGTGCATACAGTGGCTTCATTGTTGAAACTGTATTTGCGGGAGTTGCCTCAGCCCATAGTCCCATTTGTTCTGTATGACAGCTACAAGCTAGCCTTGGAAGGTGTGCTGTAGACGCTAATTCATTGCACTGCATTCACAGCAGCCTGTTACTATTAGATGTCTTTGCAAGGGAGAATGGCAAGGGGGATGTTCCAGATGGAGAGGGCTTGGAACAGCTTAAGCGCTTGCTGATTCAGCTTCCAGTCGACAACTTCAATGTTCTCAAATACATCAGGTGTGTATAATGTGTAGCAAGTTTAGCTCTGAATAATAGGAGGGGTTTATGCAGTCGTTTTCTTCATGAAGTGGAGCAATGTTCTCAAGAGAACAAAATGAACTGCATGAATTTGGGCACCATATTTGGTCCAAACATGCTTCGTCCCCAAACTGAGGACCCTCACATTTTGATGGAATGCAACAGTGTATCTACTAACTTTGTTCGAGCACTGATAACTTATCTTCAAGATTTCTTTCCTCCGACACTTGATGAACGTGCTCCTAAAAGACTAAGCATTGTGTTTCAGCCTGATGAAGTGCCACCCTGGTCTGCTGACTCAGCACTCCCACCACACAAGTTGGACCAGAGGTCTCTCTATCAGGCCAAGGGGCGCCACAAGTTTCGGCCACGGCAAAACTCTGCACCACCTACCAACAAAGGAAAGTGTGAGTGTGCAGTGTGTGTATCATGGAATATTGTGTACTGTGGGTGTGAATTGTCTACATAGTTGGTGGCAAGGTGGCATCTATGGTGGAACAATTCAACTTGAAAGGCAGTAAAGAACAGTTTGACAGAAATGTAGAAATCTCAGCACCAATTCCTAATCACTACCCTGGCATAGCCATACCATGCCAAACTGCCCTAGCTAAACCTCGCAGTCTGTCTCCAGAGCAAGAAGAAGGGCACTCAGAACAAAGCACTTGGAAAGAGAACCCAATATTTACCTCGAATGATGCTGGCAGTTCAGATGATGACGATGATGATGATGATGTGCCTGAGATCATTAAACGGCTGTCACAGAATGGTCTCCCTTCTGGAAAACCATTGTCAGACACACTATCATCAGATCTGATTGTCAACTCAATCAGCAACGGTAGAGAATTATAGTATTCTAGTGTGTAGGAAGGATTGATGGTCCATTTCTCTCTCCAGAGTTAGAGTGCTTAGAGCAAGAATTGACTCTCTGCAGGGAGGATGTTCTGCATTACAAG
>JAAGOD010062573.1_pt1 | contig 27682 bp, 25 predicted proteins | sample 8389681 | NCBI WGS metagenome assembly JAAGOD01 (sample SAMN13964374, study PRJNA552185) | sponge metagenome | biome: deep-sea hydrothermal vent fields; feature: spots directly above weak diffusing fluid; material: seawater and sediment | host: Tedaniidae sp. KZ-2020 ... | reverse complement strand
TTGTTTATTGTTTTCTTTGTTTTGTTTAGATTTAGAGTTTTTGTTTTGTTTGTGTTTATTATTATTTGAATTTTTTTGATTTTTTTGATTTTTTTGATTTTTTTGATTTTTTTTATCTGTATTGTTGTTTTTATTATCTTTATTGCTGTTTTTATTATTTTTGTTTTTAAATAATAGCTCTATGTTTATCTTTACTTGAGTCTTCATTTGCTTATTTATGTATTGTGAATTAACAGCTTTTTGATAAAAATAAAGAGCTTTGTTAAAATTTTTATTATTTTGATTTAAAACAGCTAAATTAAAAAAACTAAAAAATTGAATTAAATATAAATTTTTGCTTTTGCTTTTGTTTTTGTTTTTGTTTTTGTTTTTGTTTTCGCTTTTGCTTTTGTTTTTGTTTTCGTTTTCGCTTTTGCTTTTGTTTTCTATAACATTTAATATATACAGATAAAGCAAAGATGACATATTAAAGATTTCAGCTCTGTCTTGTTCAGAATTTATTTCAAAATATTTTTGTTGGCTATCTTCAGCATTGCCTTGTAAGTCGTTTTGATCGCGATTTTGAGTTTCGTTTTGATCGCGATTTTGAGTTTCGTTTTGATCGCGATTTTGAGTTTCGTTTTGATCGCGATTTTGTGTGTCATATTGTGATATTTTTTGAGACGAAATATAAGCTAAGTTAAAATAAGATGACAAAGAAAGTGGCCTATTTATATAACTTATTATAGTGCTTATGTGTGCTTTGTTTAAATTTTTATTTTGTAAATTTTTTAATATTTTTCTAGTATCTGTTGGATAAAGATTTTGATATTTTGTGTAAACAAAATCACAAGAGCTTAAAAATAAAAATAAAAATAAAAAAAATAATTTAAACATCTTTACCTTCTTTTTTTAAAAAAATCCAAAAAAAAGCAATATCTAAAATTAAAAAAATACAAGCTACAAATAAAAAATAAAAAAATAAAGGGCGGTAAATACGATAATAAGACAATTTTGTAATTTTATTTTTTAAATCTGATAAATTTTGAAAAACTTCTGCAAAGGCATCTAAAGAAAAACTTAAATGATAATATTTTCCGTTCGCTATTTTGGATAATTTTTTTAAACTTTTAGAGTTAAACTGTGTTAATACCAACTCTCCATAAGAATTTTTTTTATAACCTATCTTTTTTCCTTGTCTGTTTTTTAAAGGTATCGGCACTGCCTGACTTCCTCCTATCCCTATAGTAAAAATCCATAAATGTTTTTTATTTAATATGTTAGCTTGATTTTTAATTTCTGATTCATGAAGCTCTCCGTCAGAAATTAAAATAATAGCTTTGTCTGCATTTTTAGAAGCAGAAAATAAAGATTGTGTTATTTTTAAAGCATGAGAAATTTGTGTACCTTGTCTTGGAACGCTTTTTGTACTTAAGGTTTTTAAATACAACTGCAAGCTATTTATATCTGTAGTTAATGGCGAGATAACTTTAGTATCTTTTGCAAATGCAACCAAGCCTACTCTTTGTCCTTCTAGTTTAGTTAAAAATTTAGAAACTTCTTTTTTAACAAATGACAACCTGCTTATTCCTAAATCTTCTGCCAACATACTTGTAGATACATCTATTAAAAATACAATTTCTGTTACTTTTTTTTCTTTAGGTAAGTATTTATTACTTATTTGTGGCCCTGCATAAGCCAAAATTAAACTACACAATGCTATACACTGAAATATTATTTTTAAATGATTGTTATTTTTTTTATGTGTCTTTAAAATTAAAAAAATATTATGTTTCATTGTTTTTTCAAATTCTTTTTTGTTTTTTTTATAAAAAATAAATAAAAATATTCCTATAATAAAAACAGGAAAAAATAAATAAAAAGCAGTAAAGTTATCCCAGCTAAACATATATTTTTAAGAATAAATTCTTAAGCCTCCCCATTCTAGTGTTAATGCAATAATATAAAAAATAATAGCCCATATTAAATAATCATAAAATTTTTCTTTGTATTCAAAGTGTTGATTGGTTTTTATTTTACTTGTTTCTAAAAGAGATATGTCTTTAAATACATTTAATAAAACTTTATTACTTTCTGCTAAATAAAATTTTGCATTTGTTTCTTTTGCAATTTGTTTTAATAATTTTTTATTAACTTTACTATTTATAACTTGATATCTTGTAACTTTTTGTCCAAAAAGATTAGTTACAACAACTGGAATTTTACTTTTACCCTGCCTTCCGATACCAACAGTATAAACTTTAATATTATATTTTTTTGCTAACTGTAATGCTAAATTAGGATTTATCTCGCCAGCATTGTTTTCGCCATCTGTAAGTAAAATAATAATTTTATTTTTTGTTTTTCTTAATCTTAATCTGTCAATAGCACTAGCTAAGGCTACCCCTATTGCAGTGCCCTGTTTAATGTATTTTAATGTTTTTACTTTTTCTAATTGTCCTAATAATAATTTGTGATCTAAAGTTAAAGGTACATGCATATATGGAGACCCCGAAAACAACAATAGCCCCATTTTATCTGCCTTTCTCCATTTAACAAAATCTTTTAAAATATTTTTTGCAGCATTTAATCTTGTTGGTTTTAAATCAGGAATATTCATAGACTCAGAAATATCTAAAACTAACATTATTTCTAAACCTTTGGCCCATATATTTTTTTTAGATTTTTCTAATTGTGGTCTTGATAAAGAAATAATAACAAAAAATAAAGCTGTGTACTTAAAAAATAATGGCAAAAATAATAATTTTACTTTTAAACTAGGGTTTACTTTATTAACTGTATCTATATTAGAAAACCCTGTTTTTATAGACCTAGATTTAAAAATATATGACATTATAATTAGTATTAACCATATAATTAAAAAATAAAAAAAATAAGGATGCGCCCATGTAATCATAAAGCCTCCTCAATTTTATCTACTATTAAATTAATTTTATTTAATAAAGAATGTTTGCTTTCTAAATCTAGTGTATTTGGCTTAGAATTTAAATCTTTTAATATAAAAAATAACTCATTACTTAATTTTAATGAAAGTAATTTATTTTTTTTAATTTCTTTTTTTGTTCTTTTTAAAGGATATTTAAAAAATGCTACACCACTAATGCGTGTTAAAAAAATATAAAAAGTATTTTTAACAAGATTAAAAAAATTATCTGATTTTATTGAAATTGCTCTAATATTTTTATGATATTCATTATAAGGAGATATAGATTTTTGATATTTTTTTATTTCTTGTTTTTTTATTTTTTTATATTTATGGTTATTTATTAAAAAAAATAAAAAATAAAAAATAAGCAAACAAGAAATACTTAAGCTTATATACAGAGCGTTTAAGGAGCTTTGGTTTACCAATGGGCCATAGTAAGATTGAGCCTTAGATTGTTTTTGCAAAACTGTTTTTACATTCCAATTTAAATTAGAAAGTAAAAATTTATGTTTACCTAAATTTAATACAGGTTTTTCATTTTTAAAAACACCAGGGAAATAAGATGACACTTGTAATGACAACAAATTGTCTTTAATTACAGGTTTTGTTATTAAAACCAATTTATAGTTGAGCAATTTTACAGGATAATTTTTTTTATCAAAAAAGTTTTGTTTATTTTGCAACAAGTTACTTTGTTTTAATTTTAAAGGACAAAGAATTGTTTGAACATCACCTACTGTTAAGTTTTCTTTTTTTTTAAAAAAATAACATTTTAATATATTCACTTTATGTCCTATATTTTAAAAACTATCTATTAAAAAAATTAATAACAGGCTCGGCCCATTTTTTATCTGATTCAATTAAAATTTTAGGAATATTAATTTTTTGTAATTTTTGTTTAATAAGCATTTCTTTTTTATATGCTATTTTTTTATACTCTCTACAACTATCTTTTGAGCTGCAATCAAATGCAACTTCTTTAGAGCCTTGCAAGCCTTCTAAATTTGAAAATTTTAATATTGCATTAATATTAGGAAGCTCTCGTTCCCATTTATCACGAATGTGCATAGCAAAAATTTCATGCTTAAAAGACAAAGCTTGTAAAATTTTTTCTTCTTGTAAAATAAAATTAAAATCACTTAAAATAAAAATATGAGATTTTTGTTTTAAAATATTTTGTAAAAACTTTACACTACTACTTAAAGAAGTTTTATCACTTATGCTTTTTTGAGATAAAATTTTTAAAAGAATATTATAAACATTTTGTTTATTTTTTTGTGGTTTTATAAAATATTCCACTTCGTCAGAAAATAACAACAGACCGACTTTATCTTTGTTTTGTATAGCTGTAAAAGCTAATAGCGCGCTTATGTATGCACTTACTTCTTTTTTTATACTATTAGATCCAAAATTCATAGATTTGCTAATATCTACTAGTAAAATAATTTGTAATTCTCTATCTTCTTCAAATTCTTTTAAATAAGTTTTTCCTGTTCTAGCTGTTAATGGCCAAGAAATGTTTCTAGTGTCATCGCCATAAACATACTCTCTAAATCCAGAAAAATTAATTCCACTTCCCTTTAATGATGAGGCATATGATCCAGAAAAACTTCCTTGAACTAGTTTTTTAGTTTTAACTTCTAATTGTTTAACATATTTAAAAATATCAGATGATAAAAATTGTTTATATGACATAAATTTTTATTACAAATTTAAATATTTATATTGGCTAAAATTTCTGTAATAATATTATCTGTGTTTATATTTTCTGACTCTGCTTCGTAGGTTAAAATTAATCTGTGTCTTAAAACTAAATAAGCTACTGTTTTAATATCATCTAGATTTACATAATTACGGCCTTTTAAAAAAGCCTGAGCTTTTGCGGCTGTAGCAATTCCTAAAGTAGCACGAGGCGAAACTCCGATTTTTACTAAGTGCTCTAATCTTTTTAAACCATACTCTTTTAAATTACGAGTACTCATTATTAAATCTATAATATATTTTTTTAAATTTTCATCAATATGAATTTTTGAAACTTGCTGTCTTGCCTCTAGTAATTTATCCTGAGTCAAAATAGATTTAACCTCAGCGGTTGCAAAATCATTTATTTTTTCTAAAATTTGTAACTCTTCTTCTTTATTTGGATAATTAACTTTTACTTTAAATAAAAATCTATCTAATTGAGCTTCTGGTAATTCAAAAGTTCCTTCTTGTTCGATGGGATTTTGTGTAGCTAAAACTAAAAAAGGTTTGTCTAGCTTATAAGTATTGCTACCTATGCTTACTTGTTTTTCTGCCATAGCTTCTAATAAAGCACTTTGTACTTTTGCAGAGGCTCTGTTAATTTCATCAGCTAAAATAATATTACTAAAAACAGGACCTTTTTTTACATTAAATTCACCTGTATTTGGATTAAAAATCATAGTTCCAATAATATCTGAAGGTAACAAATCAGGAGTAAATTGAATTCTTTGAAACGCCAAAGACAAAGTTTTAGAAAAAGTAGAAATACTTAAAGTTTTAGCAAGGCCTGGAAGACCTTCTATTAAAACATGACCTTCTGTTAATACTCCCATCAAGATAGCCTCTAGCATATCTTTTTGTCCTACAATTAATTTTGATAATTCTTTAAATAAAGCAGGTACCCACTCTATATTGATGGTCAAATTTTGATCTTCATTGCTCATGGCAAACCTCATATAAAACTAGTTATTTTTTATAAAATATGATATCTAAGCTATAATAGTTATGACAAGTTATTTTTTATTTTATTTTAAAAAAGCTATATGCTTAATTGTTCAATTAGCGCTTGCTTTATCTTTTTTTTATTATAGCTCTTCTGCAGCTATAATTACTTTTTTATTGATTACTTTTATTTGTCTTTTTTACTATTATTTTTATTCTAAAAATTCTGTTATTAAAAATTTTAAAAGTCACTTGGTGCAGGGCCAAGATTATTTTATGCTAACACATAAAATAATAAAAATTAGCAAAACATTAGATATCAAACCACCAAAAATTTATATTTCTGATGTAAATTTTTTTCTTTTAGCTACATATTCTGTTTCTAAAAATAATACTCAAATATTTATATCTAATAAGCTTTTAAACAGCTCTACAAATTCTCTTTTAGAGGCGTATTTGCTTTTAAGTTTGTCTCAAATTAAAACTAAAAGTAGTCATAAAAGCTCTTTTGCTTATTTTATTACTAGTATATTTTTATATATTACTAGTAAATTAGATTTTGTATTTAGTTTAATTTTTGGCATACACGCAGACCTTAAATATATTTATAGATCTCCATTTAGCAGCTTAATGTCTGTAATTTTATATAGCTTTAATTTTCTTTTTTTAACAGAAAATACTATTAAAAAAAGTGACAAAATGTCTAGTATTAATTGTAGCTCTTATATTATAGAAAAAGCATTGTGGAATTTAAAACATTATTCTATTAACACAAAATATCCATTAACATTATCATCTAGTATACTTTGTGTTCTTAATCCATTAAAAAAAAATAATTGGTTTAAATATTTAAATTATCAAGATAAAGCCACTGCAAGAATATTAAATATTAATGGCAACTACCCTATTTTTTAACAAGTAAATTATAAATTTGTTGCTTTTAGCCAATAAATAGATTGAAGTTTTTTTAAAAAAATAGTTTCAAAGTGTGTTGTAAAATTATCAGACTTCCATGGCGAGTGGTGCAGATCATAACTAACTTCTAAAATTGTATATTTGGTTTTTTTAAGCTCTTTATATATCCAGCAAAAATATTCTAAACTATCTGTTTTTATTTCTAACAAAGATTTTTTCTTTTGTAAAAAAAATAATTTATCTAAAAAAGTTTTTTGTATTAATCTGTGTTTGTATTGCTTTTTTTTTAACCAAGGGTCAGGGTGATGTATAATAACATTATTAATCTCTTCTTTAAAAAATAAATCTTCTAAAAAATAAGCATTGTATCTTGCTACTCTTGTATTTTTAACTTTATTTTTTAAAGCTCTTTTAATAGATTGTATTAAAGGTTTAAATTTTATTTCTAAGCCTACAAGGCAACGGCTTGGGTGTTTGTTTGCGTAATAGGCAAAATGAAATCCATTGCCTATGCCAATTTCTAAATCTAAAGGGGTGCTTGCTGACACTTTAAAAATATTTTTTCGCCAAATGCCTTTATTTTTAACTGCTCTTTTTTCGTTAAAAGCATAATCACTTAAACTTCCCTCTAGTAATTTAATATACTCATTAGGATTTGGAATATCAGAGGTAGCTTTTAACTTTAGCTTTGACAAAAACTAAAGCCTATTTGTTAATTTTTTCAAAAATTTGCAAATCTGTTAAATAGTAAGACAAATCTTTGTTTATTAAAAAAGATAGCGTAGGTAAAACTACCACGCCTGTACATAAAGTTATAAAAGACTTCCAAAATAAAGAAATAAAAAAGAATGGATCAGATTGTTGTTTTTCTGTGCCAAGTTGAACATTAGAGTACCACTCTCCAAAAGTTTTTTTAAAAAAAACTCTTTGAGAAAAAGAAGAAATTTGAAAAATTAAACTAAAAATAAAAAAGAAGCTTAATGTAGAAAGATTAAATAAAGATTCTATAAAAAATATTTTATATATAGAGTTAATTAAAACAAATATAGAAAAATTTAATACCGAATCTAAAATAAAAGAAAAAAGAGAAAAACCTAGCTCTTTATTTAAGCAGGTAAAAGCTTGGGATTTTATAACTGTATTGCTGTCTGTATTTTTTATTAAATTTGCTTCTACAAAAACATGGTTTTGCTTATTTTGTTTTTGCTTATTAAAGCTATCTTCAACAGTTACAAATCCTATATTTTTTAAAGTGCTGTTTAGTTCGTGATTATTTTTTAAGTTTGTATCTTTGGTATTTGTATTATTGATAATTATTTTTTTTTCTTTTTTTATTGGAAAAAAATTATTCATACTACTTAGTAATGTTTGTGCATTTAAATTATTTTTAGAAAATTTAATATCTGATTGCTTTATTTGATTTGTTTTATTTAATTTAGCCTGTTTTAATTCTTTTTGCTCTTCTTGAATAACTTCTGGCGAAGAAAAAAATTCTAATGATGGCGATGTTGGCCAAGTTTTTTTTTCTGTGTTAAGCATATTAGAATTAATATTTAATTCTTTTGTAGAAAAAATAGAAGCATTAGATTCTAAATCAGACAAAAGCAAAGTTCCAGAATTAATAGGTTTTGGTCTAAGCTTTATATTTTTTTTAATAGTTGTTGCAGAAAATTCCTCTAACTCATTAGCTAATTTATGTAATTGATTAAAATCAGTCATATTACTCCCATAACTTAAAGGTCTTGCAGTTCATATTTTACTAAGCTTACAAGAAATAAACAAGCTGTCTCTACTTTTAACACTTGCTCACCTAGAGAAAAGTCGAGTATTTTTTGAGATTTAAAAAAACTTATATCATCTTGTGTAAAACCTCCCTCAGGGCCAACATACATAGCTATATTTTTGCAATTTTGATCTTTTAAAGGTTTAATTACAGATGAAAAAGTATTAGTGGAGTTTACATAAGCTGCAATTCCTGGAATATTTTTTAATTTTAATCTATCAATTACTTTATCTCTGTTAGACAAAGGGTGAAGAATTAAATCTGTAGATCTTGCAGATTGGCTCATAGCAGAGGATATAATTTTTTTCCACCTGTTGTATTTAGCAATGCTAATTTTATTTGCTGATTTAACAAAACTATTACTTGTAGACAAAAGATGAATTTCGGACACTCCCATTTCAACACTTTTTTCCAAAACATCTTCGAAAACAGAAAATTTAGGCATGCTTAAAACTAAGTGTAAAAATGGTTTTTTTAATTCTTTAATTTTTCTTTCTTCTAAAATAATAGCGATTGCATTTTTTTTAAAAACTTCGGTAATTTTAACTAAATAAGCTTTTTCTTTAATTAATACCTCAAACTTTGAGCCTTTTTTATTTCTACAAACTTCACAAATATGATGAAAGCTGTCTTTTTCTAAGCTAATAGATTTATTTTTTAAATTAAGATATATTGGGTCTAGGCTGTATCTACGCATAGTTTTATTTATACTATTTTTTGTATTAATTTAGGCTGTCTGTAGATTTATTTTTTAAAACTAACTCGCTTCTAACAATTTTTACATCTTTAGAGGCTTCAATACCTATTCGCACCTGTTTGCCTTTAATTTGTAGAATTGTGATAACAGTGTTATCGCCTATAGATAAGCCCTCGCCTTGTCGACGAGTTAAGATTAACTTCCCTTTTTTCAACTTTAACATCCTGTTTAAAGATTAACTGAGTATTTTTATATCAAAAAATCAGTAATTGACGCAAACTATTAAATAACCCTACAAAAGTCAAGATAAAATAGAATTAATCTAACTCTGTGTAGCTAAAATTTAAAAAACTATCTAAAATACCTTAATGAAGACTAAACATATAAAAAAAATTATTCTTTTTATTCCAATTTTTAGTTTTTTATATCTAAGCAATGTAGAATCAAAAGAAATGCCAAATTTTTTTAAATCAGCCAACACTTATAGAGACAATTTTTATAGATTCTATATACCTCAGCATACTAATATAAAAAAATGGATTTCTTTTTTTACTAGTGATAAAGGAAAAAAAATTGTTAGAGCTTGGATTAAAAGCAGCAGGCAGCATTCTTATTTTATTAAACAAAGTATTAAAAAAAGAAATATGCCTCTTGTATTATCTTATCTGCCAATGATAGAAAGTGGTTTTTATGTTCATGCTCATAGCTCTGCAAATGCAATTGGTTACTGGCAATTTATTAAAACAACTGCTAAGCGATTTAATTTAAAAGTAACATATTGGTTAGATGAAAGAAAAAATATTCACAAAAGTACTAAGGCAGCTTTAAATTATTTAGAAATTTTACACAGAAGATTTAAAAAATGGGATTTAGCATTAGCTGCTTATAATATGGGAGAAAATCGTTTAGCAAAATTTATAAAAAAATATAAAACTAATGATTATTGGGAGTTAATTAATAAGCCAGACTTTCCAAAAGAAACAAAAAATTACATTCCAAAATTAGTAGCAATAGGGCTTTTATTACAACAGTCTCAGTTTTATGGACTAAAAATTAATAAAACTTCGTATAAGCAAAAAAAGTTTAATTATATTTCAGTAACTGGAGGGACTTCTTTAAGCAAATTAGCAAAAAATTTAAATATAAAAAGTTCATATTTAAAAAAAATTAATCCAGAATTAAGGCAGTTTAAAATACCACGCTATATAAAAAGTTATGCAATTAGAATTCCTCCTAAGAGTTTTAAAACTATAGAGAATTATTTTGAAAAATAGTTATTTATTTATTTCTCAGTTTTAGTTCTGATGCTCAGGCAGCCCTAGGAGGGCTGAGTCGCATCAGAACTAAAACTGAGAAATAAATAAATTAGTAATATTAATTTAAAAAATACAAATTAATTTAAAAAAAATGCAGGCTAATAAAAAAATACAGATTAATATTAAAAAACATGGGCTAATTTAAGCTCTCCTGCGATTCAGCCCTCCTAGGGCTGCCTGAGCAGGCGAGCTTAAATTAGCCCATGTTTTTTTGGCACTAACCTAAAAGCTAATGCTTAGTACTATCTTCAGACTTCTTAGAAATCCCCTTAATAGCAAAAATCTTCTCTCTTAAAGCAACAAAAATTTTAGGATTTTCTTTTAAAAATACCCTTGCCTGCTCTCTACCTTGTCCAATTTTTTTATCATTTAAACTATACCAAGCTCCAGACTTAACAATTAAGTTATTAGCTACAGATAGATCTAAAACATCAGACTCTGCAGATAAACCTTCGGCATATAATAAATCAAATTCTACTTTTGCAAAAGGAGGTGCAATTTTATTTTTTACAACTTTTACTTTAATCTGATTACCAAATACATCTTCACCATTTTTTAATAAAGTAGAACGACGAACTTCTAATCTAATAGTAGAATAAAATTTTAATGCATTACCACCAGTTGTAACTTCTGGGTTACCAAAAACAACACCGATTTTCATTCTTAACTGATTAATAAAAATAACTAAAGTATTACTTCTTTTTGTAATAGCAGTTAATTTTCTTAAAGCTTGTGACATTAAACGAGCTTGCAATCCCATATGACTGTCGCCCATGTCGCCTTCAATTTCTGCTTTTGGAGTTAGCGCGGCAACAGAATCAATAACTAATACATCAACTGCACCAGAGCGAACTAAAGTTTCTGTAATTTCTAAAGCTTGCTCACCTGTATCTGGTTGAGAAATTAACATATCGTCAATATTAACTCCTAATTTTTTAGCATAATTTACATCTAAAGCATGCTCTGCATCTACAAATGCAACTGTTCCACCCATTTTTTGAGCCTGCGCAATAGTAGATAAAGCTAGAGTTGTTTTACCAGAACTTTCTTGTCCATAAATTTCTACAATTCTTCCTTTTGGCAAGCCTCCAGCTCCTAAAGCTAAGTCTAAGCTTAAAATTCCAGTGCTTATTACAGGAATATCTGTGTTAACATTTTTTCCACCTAGCTTCATGATGGAACCTTTACCAAATTGTTTTTCAATAGATTCAATTGCTAAATCTAACGCCCTTACCTTTGGATTAGATTTTGTATTAGCCTTTACAGCCGGTGCTGTTGATGTAGTTTGTGTTGTTTTGTCTTTTGCCATACTTGTTCTCCTTATTTTGTTTTATTTTTTATACATTCACTTAAAAAATTAAAAGCTTGTGTAACACTTTTTTCTCTAACTTGGTTTCTAGACTCCTTTGTAAATTTGCACATTAAAGCTTCTTCAACATTGGGGCCAACTACTCCTATGCAAACAATGGGGTTTTGTAGTTTTTCTCCGATAATAATATCTTCTACAAATCCAGTACTACTTATTGCCCAGTCTGTAGAAAATTTATTTTTACATCCCAAAGCCATTGCAATAGCTACATCAGCACTAACAATACCTTTTTCTTTAATTAACAAACTAGGTACTGATAAAAAATCTTGTTTAATCTCTTTGCTATAAGCCACAATAGAGGCTTTAAAGTAAGCAGATGAACCCGACCTTTGTACTAGCTTGTCAGATACCAAGCCCCCTGTACAGCTTTCTGCACAACTAATTGTTAAGCTATGAGTCAAAAAATAAGAAACTAAAAAATCCATAGTATTTGACATGACGCTCCTTATTTTTACTAAGTTAAGATTTTATAATTAGTATAAAATTTAATTTTATTTTATGTAATTTTATTTAATTGTAAAGTATTGTAAAATTTTATTATTTTAATAAAATTTTCTTTCATTTCTAATAAAAATCTCTACAATAAAGCCAATGAACATTCAAGAAATATTAAAAGATGCAGTAAATAAAGAATCTAGTGATATTCATTTAAAAGTAGGAATGCCTCCTGTTATTAGAAAACATGGGAAGTTAAAAAAATTAAGTGCTGAAGCGTCTAAAATAAGTGTCGAAGACATGAATCTGGTAATAAAAGAAATTTGTAAACCAATAGATCAAGAAAATTTTAAAACCGGCTATGATTTAGATATCGCCTACAGCTTACCACAAGTTGGCAGGTTTAGAGTAAACTTAACAAAACAAAGAGGTAGCTCTAGAATAGTGTTTAGATTAGTAAGCTTTAAGTTGCCTAGCATTTCTGAATTACAGTTACCTCCAATAATAGAAAAATTAGCTTTAAAAGAAAGAGGTTTAATTTTAATTACAGGTGCTACTGGGTCAGGAAAAACCTCTACTCTAGTTGCTATGTTAAATCATATTAATCACAAAAAAAGCAAACACATATTAACTTTAGAGGATCCGATTGAGTTTTTAATTCGTGATCATAAAAGTATTATTACTCAAAGAGAAATTGGCACAGATGTAAAAAGTTTTAGAATAGGATTAAGGTCTGCACTAAGACAGGACCCTGATATAATTTGTGTTGGAGAGTTAAGAGATCCAGAAAGTATAGAAATAGCACTTACTGCGTCTTCGACAGGTCATTTAGTTTTAGCCTCTCTTCATAGCACTAGTGCTAAAGATAGTATAACTCGTATTTTGTCAGAGTTTTCTGAAACAAAACAAAATTATATTACAAATATATTAGCTCATAATTTAAAAGCCATTGTTAGTTTAAGATTATGTAATAAAAAAGATAAATCTGGAGTTGTGCCAGCTACAGAAATTTTAATTAATAATTCTAGAATACAAGAAATAATTTTACAAAACAAATTGCTTGAATTAGAGGACAGCATGGCAGAGCATTCTGCAACTTATGGATCAAAAACTTTTAACCAAAGTTTGTTTGAGTTGGTAGACAAAGATTTAATTGATTTTGATGAAGCTCAAAAAATGTCTACAAACTCTGGTGAATTTAAATTATTATTTTCTAAAAGAAGTACTGACGATGATTTTGTATTATAATTTAATGAGAAGCATATGACATCTTTAGAAATTAGACATAAATTTATTACTTTTTTTAATAAAAAAAATCACAAAGAATTTAAAAGTTCTTCGCTAATACCTCACAACGACCCTACTTTGCTTTTTACTAATGCAGGAATGAATCCTTTTAAAAATATTTTTTTAGGAATAGAAAAAACCGAACATAATAGAATTGTAAGTGTTCAAAAGTGTGTAAGAGCTGGCGGAAAACACAATGATTTAGACAATGTTGGGCATACAGCAAGACATCATACTTTTTTTGAGATGCTTGGAAACTTTTCGTTTGGAGATTATTTTAAAAAAGAAGCTATAGCTTGGTCTTGGGAATTTTTAACTCAAACATTAGGCTTAGATAAAAGTAAATTATATATTTCTGTTTTTAAAGACGACAAAGAAACTTATGAAATATGGAACAAGCAAGAAAAAATTCCAAAAGATAAAATATTTTATTTTGGTGAAAAAGATAATTTTTGGAGAATGGGAGACACTGGTCCATGTGGACCTTGTACAGAAATTTATTATGACTTAGGCGCTGAACATTTTTCAGGACCAGATCAAGTTGTTGGAGGAGAGGGTGATCGTTTTGTAGAGGTGTGGAATTTAGTTTTTATGCAGTACTTTGAAAAAAATAACACTCTTACAGATTTAAAAAAACCTTGCGTAGACACAGGAATGGGTCTTGAAAGATTAAGTAGCATTTTACAAGGTCAAACTAATAATTATCATACAGATATTTTTTCACCACTTTTAAAAAAAATATCTCAAATATCTGGAAAGCAGTATCATAAAAACTTAGCTGACTTTTCTTGCTTAAAAGAGAGAAAAAACCAAAAACAAATTAATGCTAGTTTTTGTGTTTTAGCTGATCATATAAGGGCTACTAGTTTTTTAATTCAAGATGGAGTTATGCCAAAAAGTGATGGAAGAGGTTATGTTTTAAGACGCATTATGAGAAGGGCTATTCGTTTTGCTAGCTTGCTTAGTGATGACAAAAATTTATTTAGTAGCTTGTCTACTAGCTTGATTGATTCAATGCAAAATATTTACCCTGAATTAAAAGTTCAACAACAACATATTTTAAATACTATTAAAACCGAAGAGGCACAATTTTTAAAAACTTTAGATCAAGGTTTATTTTTACTTGAAGCAGAAATTAAAAAAATGTCTAACAAAGGAATAAATATTTTAGATGGCAAGCAAGCTTTTAAACTTTATGACACCTATGGATTTCCGATAGATTTAAGTTCTTTAATTTTACAAGAAAAAGGATTAAGCTTAGATAAAATAAGTTTTGAAAAAGAATTATTAAAGGCAAAAGAATTATCAAAAAAATCAGGAAAAACTAAGGGCCTGTTGGTTGAACAAAATTATTTAACATCTGTTAGTTCTAAAATTTTATCAGAACATGGAAAAACAGAATCTTTAGTTGACTCTAAAAATAATTGCCAAGCTTCTGTTTTATATTTATCAAATGGCACTAAAGAGGTGGATAGTTTAAAAAATACAGAAGAAGGTTTTATTATTTTAGATAAAAGTTGCGTTTATCCAGAAGGTGGAGGGCAAATTAGTGATAGCGCTATTTGTGAAAGTTTAGACAGCAAATCTAATTTAAAATTAAAAATTACTCATTGTAAAAAAGAGCAAGATATTTTTATTCATTTTGTAAAAATAAAAGAAGGTCTTGTTTTAAATAAAGATAAAATAAATATTACTTTAGACAAAGATGTTCGCAAAGCTGTAGAAAAAAATCACTCTGCTACTCACCTTTTACATTCTGCTTTAAAAACAGTTTTGGGGGGTCATGTTAATCAGTCTGGATCGCTAGTAACAGATAAAAAATTAAGGTTTGATTTTTCTCATAATAAATCTTTGTCAGTAGATGAAATAAAATCTATTGAAAAAATAATTAATTACGAAATTAGCTTATGCTCACCTAGTGTTGCACAAACTTCTTTGTATGAAGATGCTATAAAAAATGGAATTACAGCACTGTTTGGAGAAAAATATACTGATAAAGTTAAATCTATTAAACTTGGTAGCACATCTCACGAACTTTGTGGAGGAACTCATGTTAAAAATACTGGCGAAATACAATTTTTTAAAATTTTATCAGAAAGTAGTTTAAGCTCTGGCATTAGGAGAATAGAAGCTGTAACAGGGTATAGGGCTATTGAATTTGCAAATAATAATATTTTAGAAAACAAATCTATTAAACAATTACTTAACATAAGTGATGAAGATTCTTTATTAGAAAATATTAAAAAATTAAAACAAGACAATAAAAAACTTTCTAAAAAAAATAAAGATTACGATCATGCTAAAATTGATATTAAATCTATTTTAGAAAAAGCAGAAAAAATAAAAATAAAAAATATAGAGTTTTCTTTAATTATGGAGCAAATAGCTGTTGGAGAAAAAGAAGTTTTAAAAAAACTAACTGATCAATTGCGTGATAAATTAAAAACTGCATTAATTATTTTAGTTGATAATAAAGATTTATCAAAAAATAAAACTATAGTTATTGGCTTAACAAAAGATTTAACCTTAGAGCTTAATGCTGGCAATATTTTAAAAAAATTATCTGCTAAAATGGGCGGAAGAGGTGGCGGCAGAGCAGATTTTGCACAAGGCTCTATAGAAAGCTTAGAAAATTTTAATTCTATTAAAAAAGAAATAACTAGTTATTTTTAACAAAATATTTAAGTATTTTTTTTTACAAAAAACTGTACAAAAAACTGTACAAAAACTGTACAAATAATTTAACAAAAAACTTTACAAACAATTTACAAAAACTTTATAAAAAATGAAAGAAACAAAACAGCTTGGAAAATATGCAGCTCTGCTTTCTATGGTAGAAATTGGTCTTGGAAGTTTTTTGCACTCTTTAAAAATTCCTTTTTCTGGACACTTTTTATCTCTTAATCAAGGATTTATTTTAACTAAAGCATCGCTTGAGATTAAAGAAAAAAATTCAGCAGCTTTAATAAGCACAACATCTGCACTTTTAAAATCTTTATCCCCTGCTGGAAAAAAACTAACACCCATGCTTGCTATTTCAATGCAAGGTCAGCTTTTTAATATAGGAGTTCGTTTAGTAGGAAAAAATTTTATAGGTCATATTTTAGCAATGTGTCTTTTGTCTATTTGGGGATTTTTACAAGCTTTTGCTATTTATTTAATTCTTTTTGGTAAAGATTTTATTTATATGATTGAGTATTTTATTAATAAATTTAGCAGAGTTTTTAATGTTACAGAAGAAAATATTTTATATTTTTTTGCATCAATAGTATTAACTAAAATAATTATTGGAGTTTTTGTTATAATTTTAGCTTACAAGTTTAATGGCAAAAATATTGAATCTTATAAAAAATGGGCAAAAAAACAGCGTGCAAAACCAATTAAAAATATAATTAAAAATCCATATTTTGCTGCAATAAAAGATCTTTTAAATCCAATGTTTATATTATCCTTAATACTAACTGGAGTTTTTTATTTTTATTCAAAATCATCTAGTGCAAATATAATTTGGGCACTTATGAGGCCTATTGCAGTTGGATATATATTTTTTTTTATTATTAGAGTTGTGCCAGTAGAAGAGTTTTCTAAAAAACTTAAAAAAGGAAAGTTTAAACAAATTTTTGACGAAACTATTAAAAATCTTAAAAAATAATATTTTTAAATATTTCTGTATTTTAAAAGCTGTGCTGTAACACTTACTGCAATTTCTGCAGGATGATTTGAACCTATTTTTTCTCCAATAGGACAAATCATTTTAGAAATTAATAAATCAGATAAGCCTTTGTCTTTTAATTCAGATTTTATTTTTATTTTTTTTGAAGCACTTCCTATTACTGCAAGATATGGAAAATTATAATTTTTTAAAGCTTCATATATAATTGGAACATCATAAGAATGTCCCATTGTCATAAGAGCTATGTAAGATTTATCATCAATAACATCTAAAGCCTCAGACATTTCTTTTTTATAAATTTTTGTTAGCTTTTGGTTATTAGGAATTTTTTCAAGCCATTCTTTTCTATTGTCTACAACAGTTAAGTTGCAATCTAATCTTAATAGTAACCTACTTAGCTCTTGAGAAATATGACCAGCTCCAAATATAACAATTTGCCAAGGGCTTACTGGTCTTAAAACTTCAAAAAAGAAAGACACTTCGCCACCGCAAGTCATTCCAATATCTTTTTGAAGATTCCATGTTGTAGAAATTGATTTTACAGAATCTTTTAATAAAAGATCTTTGGCATAGTTAATACAATGTGCCTCAACTTTTCCACCTCCAACAGTACCAAAATCAAGACCTTTTTTTGTAACAATCATTTTTGCCCCAATATCTTGTGGAGCACTTCCTTTAATTGAAGTTATACTAACTGTTACAAATTTAACTCCATTTTGATTTAACAACATTGCTTGATTTAAATATTTAGAATTAATTTCCATTTTTTAAATCCGTTAATTTATTAAGAATCACCTCTCCTGTAACTGGAGAGGTTATATTAACTGGCTTTCCATTTGATCTATAAGACAGTGCGTGTTTTACAGCAGTCCATGCACTTAAGCCTAATAAAAATGGAGGCTCACCAACAGCTTTTGATCCATAAATATTTTTTATTTTATTTTTATTTAACAAAAAATCTACATTAAAAACTCTTGGTATGTCTTGTATATTAGGAATTTTATATGTTGTTGGAGAGTGAGAAATTAAATTGCCATCAGTATCATAAAAAAGTCGCTCAGTTGTTACCCATCCCATTCCTTGAATAAAAGCTCCTGTTACTTGTCCTTTGTCAATATCTGGATTAATAGGTCTTCCTAAATCCATTAATATATCGCTTTTCATAACTTTCATTTCGCCAGTGTATTCGTCTATTAAAACTTCTGTAACAACTGCTCCTTGTGTAAAATAATTAAAAGCTTTTCCTTTAACCGTATTTTTACAAAATCCAATTTCTGGAGTTTTATAAAAAGAGTATTCTCCAATAGAAATACGATTATTATAAGCTTTAAAAACAAGTTTTTTAAAACTTATTTCTTTTTTTGTAGAAGTTTGTGTTACCAGATTATCTTTAAAAATAAAATCTAAATCTAAATCTTTATTATTTACTTCAAACTCTGTAAAAGTATTTTTTTTATTATTTTCTGTAGTATTTTCAAAAATTAATTTTGCAAGCTCACAAAGTCTGGATTTAATTTTGTTACAAGCCTTAATAGCAGCCGATCCATTTATATCAAAACCTGCAGAAGCTGCTGTTGGAGATGTGTTATGATTTTTTTCTGTTGATGTTGTCATTATTTGAACATTATTTACAGGTATTCCAAAAGCAGAAGAAATTACTTGTTGAATTTTTGTATTCACGCCTTGCCCCATTTCTGTAGCACCTGTTGAAACTTGAACACTTCCGTCTAATTGAACATTAACAATTGCGCTTCCTTGATTTAAAAATCTTGAAGTAAATGCAATTCCAAATTTTGTTGCTGTAAAAGAAATACCTTTTATTTTTCCATTTTTTTGTTTATTAAAATTATTAATTTCAACAAGTCTGTTTTTATAATCACTTGATTTATGCAATTGATCAAAAATATCTGGTAACATATTATTTTCAATATTTTGATTGTAAGGAGTTTTTATATTATCTTTTTGATAAATATTTAATCTTCTAATTTCAAATGCATCTTTTTTTAAAAAACAAGCAATGTCTTCTATTACACTTTCAATTGTCATGTTTCCTTGAGGTGCGCCAAATCCACGATATGCTGTGTTTGAATGATTATTTGTTTTGTAAGCAAGCCCTTGTATATAAACATTTTTTAAATAATATGCGCCGTCTGCATGTAGCATTGACCTTTCTAAAATAGATGAAGAAAGATCACTGTAAGCACCGGCGTCAGATTTTAAAATTATTTTAAATCCATTAATTTTTCCTTCGTTATCAAATGCAACTTTATAATCATTTTCAAACGGATGTCTTTTTCCCGTAATAATCATGTCTTCATCTTTAGTTAAAATTAATCTTGCAGGTTTTTTTAATTTTTTAGCAACTACAGCCGCATAAGCTGCAATTGGAGCTGCTTGAGATTCTTTTCCACCAAATGCACCTCCCATTCTTTTTACAACACAAACTACATGGTGCAATGATAAACCAAGAGCTTCTGCAACAACTCTTTGAGTTTCACTTGGATTTTGAGTTGATGAGTGAACTTCAATTTGTCCATTTTCCATTGGATAAGCAATACATGCTTGTGATTCCATATAAAAATGATCTTGCCCTCCACATATAAATGTTCCTTCTAAAATATTTGTAGCAGACTTAAAAACTTTTTCTACATCGCCTTGAACAAAAGCTGATGGTGATGAATATATAATATTATTTTTTGCTACAGAGTCTGAAATTGAAAAAACAGGAGAGGCTTTATCAATTTTAAATTTAAAAAGTGTTTTAATATGCTCTATGTCATATCTATTAGTTGATGCAAAAATACAAAGCGGTTCTCCCATGTATCCAATATTATCTTCTACAATAATTGGCTGGTCTTTAAAAATAGTTCCCCATTTTTTAGAGCAAAAGTCACTTGCGCTATATACTCCAACACAACTTTTATGTTTAAGCGCAGCCGATGCGTCTATAGAAATTAACTTTCCGCATGCAACTGGGCTTCCGACAATGCCAACAAAAACTTCGCTGTTAGTGGCCTCTCTGTCATCAACAAAAATACTTTCGCCTGTAACATGCCCGTAACTTGAATCATGTTTTATGTTTGAACCTACGCTCATATAGAAATCTCATTTACATTTATTTTATTATCTAAAATAACTTCGTCACAAAACTTAAGTAATAAATTATGTACTAAAATTTTTCTGTAACTGCCTTCGCCCCTAACATCACTTAGTGGTTTTATTTGCAAGATAGCCATTTTTGCAATTTTTTTAAATATTTTTTGGTCTATTGCTTTTCCAATAACTTCTTTTTCAATGCTTGTTAACCTTAATGTTGTTGGCCCAACCCCTCCCACACAAAGTTTAAAACTTGTAAAAATTTTGTTATCTAATTTATAAGCAATTGCCATATTTACACTAGATATATCTAAATCTTTTCTGGTAGAAATTTTATATAATTTAAATTTTATTTTTTCTTTTGGTATAATAATATGAGTTACAATTTCGTCACTGTTTATATCTAATTTTTTATAAGATTTAAGAAAAAAATCATTAATAAAAATGCTTCTTTCTGTTTTAGAATTATTAAGAATTACTTTAGAGTTACTTACTCTTAAAAAAGCTGCTGTGTCACTAATAGGCGACGCATTAACAAGGTTTCCAACAAGTGTCCCTATGTTTTTAATTTGAGGAGATGCAAAAATATGAAGACTTTTTGAAAATTCAGGAAAATCTTTTTTACATGCTTTTTCTATATCTGTTAATGAGGCTTTTGCTCCAATTACAATTTTATCATCAAGGTTTTGTATTTTATAAGATTCTAAAATATTATTAAGACTTATAACTTTTTTAAGTTGTATTTTATTTTTATTAACAAAAACTCCTAAATCTGTTGCTCCAGAAACAATTTTTGTATTTTTAATATCTGCATTTTTATAAAGAGACTCATAAGAGGCTGGCAAGTAAACCTCTTGATCTTTGTGTGATAATTTTACATCATCAAAAATTAAATTACTATATTTAGAAATCATTTCTTTTTGGTCATAAATATCACTAAATTTTTTTACATCATTTATGTCTATTGATAATCCTGCTTTAATTATAGGCTCATAGCCCGTGCATCTACATAAATTTCCAGTTAAATAATTTTTTACTTTTTTATTATCAATTTTTATAACATTATTTTTTGCATCTTCAGTCATTGCCGCTAGTGCGCAAATCATTCCTGGAGTGCAGTAGCCACATTGAGCTCCGTGATGTTTTATCATTGTTTTTTGTGCTGGGTGGAGGTGGTCTAATTTTTTTAACCCCTCTACAGTTATCAAATGACATCTGTCAAAAAGATACATAAAGCTAATGCAAGAATTAATAGCTTGAATTTGCCCCATTTTTTTTCCATCAAATCTTGAAACTAAAACTGTGCAAGCTCCGCAATCACCCTCAGAGCATGTAACTTTTGTGCCAGTAAGATTTTTTTGATAACGCAAATAATTAGATAAGCTCATAAAAGAGTCAGACTCGCCAAGCTCAATCATTTTTCCATTAAGATATAAGATAATTGATTTTCTCATGCTTATAAAGCTATCAATATGTTTTAAAAAATCAATATAAATTACTGTTTTTTAAGGTTTTTTTTAGGATAATTAATTAGTTTCCAGGCTTAACAATAATTAATGCGTCATATGTCCAAATAAGATTTGAAGTTTTGTTTCCAGTTTTAAAATCAACATCGTGTAATTTGATTCTATTAACAAACAAAGATCTTTTATGACAATTTTCACCCTTAGAGTTACAAAAATCTTCTGAAACAGTATTTCTTGTATTGCCGCCTGCAGAAAGAATTGCTGAGTTAACCAACTCTGCAACAGGCTCTAAAAGTCTTATACATCCACCTGATGCTCTATGCCCAAGATGTTCAATATGCTCTGAGGCGTGAGTGGCAATTCCTCCATTAAAAAAAACAGCATATTTCATGCTTGCTCCATAAAAAGTATAAGAATGATAATCTTCATAAACTTTTTTAGGTCTATAAAATCCATGTGGAGTTGTAGCTACATATTGCTTTCCTACTGTAGGATTTTTTATTTTATTACTAGCTGTTGATACATTGTATATTCCATATATAACACCTGATTTATATATAGATAAACTTTGTCCCTGAGGGTTAGATTCTGTTCTATCGCCTTCGTTGATTATGATAACAACCTTTGCCCTCTTAGAGTTTGACTGGTCGTCATTTAAGTCAAAGGCATTGGCTATTATAGGCAAGCTAATAAGCAAAAAATTTAATATAACAAATTTAAAAAACATAAGAATCTTATATCTCAAAATAAATATATTTTCATTATAATTAATAATTTTGTCACTTTTACATAGTGTTTAATTTATATACAAAAAAGACTTTTTTAAATAAAAAGCATTAGTTTATTTTTTTAAAAAACTGTCGATACAGTTATCAAATAAGAATAAAAAAGGTGTGTTCTATGAAAGTAACAGAAAGTAAGCAAAAAGTATTTTTTTTAATCCTTGGTTTATTTGGAATAATTTTAACTGGAAATTTATTATTTGGAATAAAGTCAGTTAGTTATACACAGGCCTCTTTGTCTGATTATAGTTATTACAACAAGTACAGCACGCTTGATAGCTTAAAATATTTACCTACAACATTTAGTAATGTTTACAATCCTAAAGATAAAGTTAGCTTAAGCTTTACAATAAAGAAATTAGAATCCCATCAAAAATTTTTTAAAAAACCTGTTTCTGTTAGCTTAGATACAAAAGCTTTTTATGCTAAAACTAAACATAAAAAATTATTAACTATTTTATGCAAAAAAGAATATAATTCTGAACATAAAATAATGACACAAAAAGAAAGAGAGAAAAAATTTATTAGTACTGTTTTGCCATATATAGTTTATTTTAATACACAGGTTTTAAAACAGCGTAGTAATTTACTAAATATATTAAAAAATAATTTATCTGATATTAAGTTATCTGCTTATAAAAATTATATGATATCTAGGTTTAGTAAAAAAGAAACTCCTTATGTAAAAGATAGGTATATTCAAAAATCTAAATTTCAAAGAAGTAAGATTAAATCATTATCATCCTTAAACAAGTCTTCTTTAATTGATAACAGTTATAGTGATAAAGATTTGGATTTTTCTATTTTTAAAAAATTAACAAATAAAGAAAAAAAATATTTAGCAAAAGTTAATTTAAAAAAATATCATTTAAACAAAACTCAACAAACATATATTAAGAGATTAGCTTATAAAAATTCACTAACAAGATCTGCGTATACAAACAATACAGATTTATTACTAACTATGTTAATTGCATCTGTAGACACAATACCTGTTAGTTTATTTTTAGCACAAGCTAAAGAAGAAAGTAATATGGCCCAATCAAAAGCAGCTTATACTTTAAACAATTTATTTGGAACACAGATACCTCCAAATAAAAAATTTAATTCTGAAACTATGGGTAGAGTTTGCGCAAGCGGAACAGTAAGGCTAAGAAAGTTTAACAGCCTTTATAATACATTTAAATTTCAACTAGATGTATTTAATGTAAACAAGCCTATGCTTTTAATAAAAAATAATAGATTTTTACTTAGACTAAAAAACAAAAAAAATATTACTGGACAAAGCATCTTAGACGAAATGCCTGGTTATGCAGAAAAAGGTGGATACTTAAACAGACTAAAGCATGCTTTAAAAAAGTTTGTTAACTCTAAAGGAACAGAGATAATTAACTACAGAGACATTTAAAAATTATTTTATACAGAAATTAATTCTAAAAACATATTGTGGTCAAGGCTTGCCCCTCCCACTAATACTCCATCAATATTTTTTTGACTAACAATGGATTTTACATTTGATGGTTTTACGCTGCCGCCATAAAGTAATTCTAGTTTAGGATACTGCTCCTTAATTAAACTTCCAATTTCTGTAATGTCTTGGTCAGAGGCTTGCTTGCCAGTGCCGATTGCCCAAATAGGCTCGTAGGCTAAAATAATTCTTTTGGAGGTGTCTGTGCAATCTAAAGATTGGCTTAATTGATTTAAAATAAATTTTTTATACTCACCGCTTTGTCTTAGTTCTAAAGACTCTCCAAAACAAAGTATAGGAACAAGATTTAAGTCTTGTGCTGCTTTTATTTTTTTAGAGGCGTCTTTATTTGTTTCGTTAAACAAAGTTCTTCTTTCGCTATGCCCTATTAAAGAAAAGCTTCCTCCCATTTCTTTCATAGTTAAGGCAGAGTTTTCGCCTGTGAAAGCACCTTGGTTGTTATAAAAAATATTTTGTAATCCCCATGATAAATATTCTTTTTTTAAAGATGTGTTTTTTTTTAAAAATTGATTAAAAATATTTGATATTTGTTCTGATAACAAAGCTTGTGGAAAAAAAATTAATTCATTTTTATTTTTTAAAGACTCTGTAAGTAAATTAGATTGTAAAAAAACAGAAAAAAATTCTTGTGCTTGTTTTTGTGTTTTGTTTAGCTTCCAGTTTGCAGCAAAAATCATATTAACTCCAAAAATTTAAATTAAGACCTCTAGGCCTGGTAAAGTTTTTTTTTCTATATACTCTAAAAAAGCTGCTCCGCCTGTTGAAACATGAAAAATATGCTCTGCAACTCCAGATTTATTAATTGCAGAAGATGAATCTCCTCCACCAACAAAGCTTGTTACATTAGACTTTGATAAATCATGTGCAAAGTTTATTGTTCCATCAGAATATTCTTTTGTTTCAAACATTCCAAATGGTCCATTCCATAAAACTTGCTCTACATTTTTAAGTTCATTTTTAAAAGCTGCAGATGTTAAAGGCCCTATATCAACTGCCATTTTTGAAGAAGGAATCTCTGACACTGTTTTAATATCTTCTGGTTTATTTAATTCAAAAACAACTTTATGGTCAGTTGGTAAAATAATTGTTTTATTTCTTAATTTAAATCGTTCTAAAATTTTTTTAGCAGTATTAACACAAGATTTTTCTAAAAAAGATTTTCCGACTTCTTTTCCTTGAGCTTTTAAAAATGGATAGGCCATAGCCCCTCCTATAATAACTGTGTCAATTTTATCAACAAAGGCTTCTATTAATGCAATTTTATCACTAACTTTAGAACCTCCAAGGGCTAAAAGCATTTTTTTTTCACTAGATAAAATATAATCTAAAGATTGTAATTCTTTTTGTATTAATAAACCTACTGCTTTTTTTTTAATTTTTTTTGGAACATCATTAACGCTTGAATGTACTCTGTGGCAAACTCCAAAAGCATCATTAACATAAGATGTAATATATTTAGATAAAGAGTTACTTAATTCTGAATTATTATTTTTTTCTCCAGCTATATAACGCAAATTTTCTAACATAATAATTTGGTTTTTTTTTACACTAGGTAATAAAAATTTTGCTGTGTCACTTACAGGGTCTTCTATTAAAATTATTTCTTTTTTTAATAAACCTCCCAAAGCTTCGGCTACTGGAGCTAAACTGTATTCTTTATTATTTTTTGGCCGCCCTAAATGAGAGCCTATAATAATTTGAGCTCCATTAGAGTTTAAATACTCAATACTTGGTATTGCCGCTTTAATTCTACTTAAATCTAAAATTTTTTCATTTTTGATTGGCACATTTAAATCTAAGCGTAAAAAAACTTTTTCATCTTTCCAGTCTAAATCAGATAGTTTTTTTATTTTTTTTAAATTAAGCATATTCTTGTCCAACATAGTTTACTAAATCTAACATTCTGGCAGAAAATCCATTTTCATTATCATACCAAGATAAAATTTTTAAAGTTTTATCTTCTAAAATCATAATAGATTCAATATCAACAACTGAGCTGTAAAGACTTGAATTAAAATCAGAGCTAACTAATTGTTTTTCTTCGTAAGATAAAATAGATTTTAAAGAACCGCTAGATGCTTTTTTAATAACATCTATAACTGCATCTTTAGTCATATTATTTTTAGAATTCATTACAAAATCTACAAGACTAACATTTGCTGTTGGAACTCTTACAGCTAGGCCATCAATTTTACCTTTTAAATGTGGCAAAACTTGAGTAACCGCTTTAGCAGCGCCCGTGCTTGTTGGAATCATAGAAAGTGCCCCTGCCCTAGCTCTTCTAAAATCTTTATGAGGGGCATCTAAAATATTTTGATCATTAGTGTATGCGTGAATAGTTGTCATCATTCCAAAATTTATTTTAAAAGCTTCATCTAAAACTTTAACTAATGGAGCTAAGCAATTAGTTGTGCAAGAGGCGTTGCTTAAAATTTTATGTTCTTCTGTTTTATAACTTTCGTGATTAACTCCATAAACTATAGTGCAATCTACACCTGGTGAAGGGGCTGATACTATTACTTTTTTTGCTCCAGCTAATAAATGTGCACTAAAGTCTTCTTTGGTTTTAAAAATTCCAGTACATTCTACAACAATATCTGCTCCCAAGGCTTTCCATGGAATTTTAGAGGGGTCTTTATGCTGAGAAAGTGCAATGCTTTGTCCGTCTATTACTAAATTATTATTTTTAACTTCTATATTTTTATCCCACACACCATGCACACTATCATATTTTAATAAGTGGGCAGATAGCTCTGGGGAGCATAAATCATTTATTCCTACTATTTCGACATTTTTAAAAGCTTGTCTAAAAAACACCCTTCCTATTCTACCAAATCCGTTAATGCCTACTTTTATTTTTTTCATGTTTACCCTTTATGATTAAATTTTTTTAAATAATAATTTAGTATTTTTAGCTAATTGTTTTGATAAATCATCAAGACTTACGCCTTTTATTTCTGCTATTTTTTGAGCTACATGAACAACATAAGCTGGTTCATTTTTTTTACCTCTAAAAGGTACGGGAGTTAAATATGGAGCATCTGTTTCAATATGTAGTCTATCAAGAGGTGTGTTTTTTACAATTTCTCGTAACTTATCTGCATTTTTAAAAGTAACAATTCCACTAATAGATAAATTATAACCAAGTTCTAAAACTTTGTTTGCAAAATCTTGGCTTCCAGAAAAGCAATGTATAATTCCAGAAACATGATTTTTAAATTCTTTTAATAAACTTATTATGTCATCTTCTGCATCTCTTGAATGAATTTCTACTGGCAAATTAAAATCTTTAGCTATTTGTAATTGTTTTTTAAAAACTTGTTTTTGTAATTCTTTTGGAGCGTTGTCGTAATAGTAATCTAACCCAATCTCGCCTACTCCTACTACTTTTTGATCTGTTAAATGACTTAGCATAAAACTTTCTGTTTCTGGGTCAAAACTTTCTGCCTCGTGAGGGTGAACTCCTAAGGTGCAATATACATTTTTATGTTTTTTAGAAAGATCTAAAACTTTAAAATGGTCTTTTTTGCTAGTTCCAATAGTGATGATCTTGTCTATATTGTTTAAAGATGCATTTTTAATAGCCTGTTCTGGATTTTCTAAGCTGTCTAAATGAGTATGAGTATCAATCCACATATGTTCCTGAATATAGATATTCACCTGTCAGCGGCTCTGGTAATCTTGTTGGCAATGTTTTCACTGCCACTGGCGTAGGCGGAGTATCTATAACTATCAGTTCTGTGCAATCAGGCGTTAGTAATGT
>JAAGOD010000891.1_pt1 | contig 28520 bp, 13 predicted proteins | sample 8389681 | NCBI WGS metagenome assembly JAAGOD01 (sample SAMN13964374, study PRJNA552185) | sponge metagenome | biome: deep-sea hydrothermal vent fields; feature: spots directly above weak diffusing fluid; material: seawater and sediment | host: Tedaniidae sp. KZ-2020 ... | reverse complement strand
GGGGGGGGGGGGGGGGATTCCTTACATTCTGTTACAGCTAAAGTGTGTGTTGCCGGACACAGCTGCTACTCACCTCCTTGTCTCTACCGCAGGAACTTCTGGGAGATAGTCAGGGAGTTCAGCGACACGCAGAGGAAGAAACTGCTCTCCTTCATCACGGGCTCAGACAGGATTCCAGTGGGGGGGCTCTCAAGACTAAAGCTAATCATTGTCAAAAATGGTCCAGACTCAGATAGGTAGGCACACTGGAAGAGGGACAGGTTCCTTTGTCCCTTATAGGGAGGTTGCCTACTCTAGGAGGTTATGTACCAACACTAAGGGAAGTTGACCTGTAGGACATGCTCTTATAGAGAGGTTGACCTGTAGGACATGCTCTTGTAGAGTGTTGTCCTTTGTCGGAAGTCTCCTCTCTAGTAGGCTCCACTGTGATTTGTGTTGTCTAAGTTCCTGACGAGTAAGTGTTCTCCCTGTTCCCTACCCTTCCTGCACTCCTAAGGTTACCCACAGCTCATACATGTTTCAACGCTCTCCTGCTCTGCGAGTACGCCACCAAAGAGAAACTCAGGGAGAGACTCGTCAAGGCTATATCCAACTCAAAAGGATTCGGGATGATTTAATTTCACTTATTTTAGATGTGACGTAATGTTAATCATACATTTTTTCTTTGTTGTTGCTGTACTTCAAAGCTGCTAGTGCATTACAGTTGTACACAGAAGGTGACATCAATTGTTGTTTTTATCAGTTTTTCTTTGTGGGTGGAAGGTTTGGTTTACACCAAAACTGGAATTGCGTCCACAACTTTGGCCACTTTCCTCTTCTCCCTGTCTCCTGTCTTGCTGCACTGCATTTCGCACCAGCTGACAGGCACCATGCTTTCTCCGCACTTGCATGTGGCTGAGACCACACCCAGTTCGTTTTCCGCTGTGGATAAGACGTAGAGTTGCCCCTCGCCGTGCGCTACGACCCTTGCTCTGATTATGTCCTGGGGTCTGAGCGAGTGGAACACTTCAACCGTGTCCTTCTCCATGGCTCGAATGTCCTCTCTCCTCACGACACCGTGCAGAGGTTCCGTGAGGACCACACCCCTTATACTCAGCATGTTGACTTTGGCTTGCCTCTCATTGATGTTGATGACTCGGCAGAGTGTGAGTGAGCCGATACTAGGTACATTTCTCAAACCTGGGGCCACTGGGTGACGATCAACAGAGACAACTGGTTTCTCCTCAGTGCTGACGGATACCTTTCCTGTCAGAGTTGAGTACAGCTTCCCTCCTCTGGAACATGTCCCAAGTCCTTTGGAAAAACTTCCTTCATGTCCCAGCAGATCACCTGGTATCACTATCTCACCATCCTTCACTTCATCAAAATCCTCCATTGTTATTGAAGTCCACGTGGGAAATGGTCTAATTAGCCCCACCCACCTCCTCATTAGCCCCACCCACTTTCAATTATTGTCATGGCAACAAATTGAGAAGACTAACACACCCAGAGAGAGAGAGAGAGAGAGAGAGAGATGTGTCAGTGTGTGTATTGACTGGAGAACCTCTCCTATGCAATGTCACACAAATATGACCTCTTGACAGTGGAGACGGGGAATGACACCCCTCAGAGACACCATCCATGGTGAGCTTCCCCTAGCCACCCCTGGGGGAGCTAAATACCTTTTCTCTGTGAAGGTACAAAGAAAGACTGAAGCTCAAATTCCTTAAGAACACCAAGTACTGCAACTCCCTGGATGGAGCCAAGTGGAGATTTGTTCCCAGCTACATTGATGACTTCAGGAGTGGGGTCCCACGGAAGCAGAGCCAAATGATCAAGAAAGGGGAAATCAACCCTGTCCCCATCGTTAGTGAGCAGCCTGCGGCATCCTTGCTGAGGAAACCAGGCTCCAAAGTCACATCAACACAGTGGGACATGCTAACAGAGAATCCAGCATGCAGGACACTCTATAAGAGGTCTCCCCATCTCCTCCCTCCCCTCTCTAGCTTCATCTGTTATCAATTCTACAGGGTTGGCCCTCGACAGCAATTACAGGAGGAGAGTATTGATGCGCTGGAGTCCAGTTTGCTCCGGCACCCCCTGGCTCTGTATCCCCACTTGGAGGAGGCCATTCCTCCCGATGTAAGGCAAACTCTTCATCAGAGGGTGGTACTCGATTCCATAGCAGCAATTCAAACTTTTTGTAGATTGTGGATGATGTGGTGGAGATCCTGGACCCAGATATGAATGAAGTGATCAGTGAGTCAGAGGTGCAGACTATAAGCTATAGTAGCCGCCAACATTCAAGTCACCTATCTTCTTCCAGGCTTCCAGTCCATCCGACACCGTCACTGAGAGCAGGTTCAGCAAGGATGACACAAGAAAGTCGTCCGAGCCTTCCCAGGTAACGTACACATAGGTGTGTGTGTTTGTATGACCATCTACATGTTATGGCTTCAATTTACAATTAGTCTATTTTGATTCGTGCACCCTCTTCGGTGGATAACAATGAAGAGTTGCATGAAGGGTGAGTTGGTGTGTCCCCTGAACTTGCTCTGTGACCCTCTCCGTTGCAATTATACAGGAAAGAGCAGTCTCAGGTGTACAGGTTCCCTCTGATCAAGACCGAGAAGGAGAAGGAGTGGGAGCAGAACCTGATTGCCAGCAAGCAGGTCATATCAGCCAAACAGCAGTCCAGAGTCAAACAGGTCACCCGGGACCTGGTCCAGTGGGGAGAGAACCTGGTGAGGGGAACCTAGAGCATGATGTCTGACATGGAAATGAGGTTTTCCGTTGCTTTCTTTCGTATTGCTGCAGGGAGGGAGTGACAAGTCTGCCTACATTGACGAGCAGACCATCAAGAGCCTATTTGGTAGCAATTATGAGACCAAGGTAATCATTTAGTCATGCTGCTTTGCTTGTGTTGAACTCTGCCCCTGCAGCCGATTCTGATGGCACCCATTCAAGTGGTTGAACTCACGAGCATACCAGCTGAACTTCAGCCCGACTCCAGGAATCGGAGTGCACCAAACTCAGGCTCCACTCAAGCAAGGAAGAGGCGGGAAAAAAACATCATCAATTACTATGGCTACCAGAGGGTTGGGTGCAAGGGAACTGAGAACTGGCCTTGGCTGGTGAGCTTGTTGTGATAGTATGTGGGCTCTGTGTGCAGTGAGTCCAGTGACCTGTGCAAACTGTGATGGTGGGATAGAGAACATGATCTAATTGTATCATTAGCTTATCTAATCCCCACTCCTCCACTAACTCCCAGGCTTTTACTGTTGAACCACTTCACTGCATTCTGATTGATGTTTGTACATTACCATGCCTCTAGGACATTACTGTGCCTCAGATGATAAGAACAAAGTATGGAGCTTGGTATCTACCTGTGAGATTATGGAAACCAAGATCATCAAACGATGTGAGGAGTTTAATAGCATGAACCTTCTGCTCTTGAGCCAGTAGCATAGTCCTCTCTGCTGCAATAACATTGCAAACTTGATCTTTGCTGCTGCAGCCTCTGAGAGACCCTGAATTGGAGCGTGGAGAGTTGGAGTGCGAACAGGCCCAGCACAAGATGGCGATGGACGAGAAAGTCTCGGCTCTGCACGGAGCCAAGGCCTTCAAGGAATTCATCATCACCAACAGACATGGAACCATACCTCCTTTCTTGGAGTCAGCAACAGGCAACAGGCGAAGATTCACATATGCCAGCATTCCCTAGAGCACGCACAGAGCTTATAAATAATTTTGACCACAAAGTGACAAGTGGTGAAAATTAATGATGTGGTGCGCGGTTTTAATGGAATGCACATTCCAGATATCGTTATTAGAGCAGCTCATAAGAGGCGCGCGGGTGGGCATAGAGAGGTCAGGCATCGCATCAGGAGAGAGGAGAGAGTCTCTGTGAATTAGTAACTAAATAGTTCTACTTACCCTGAAGCTAGTTTCGGTAAACATTTGCTATGAAGTTTAGCTAGCCTGGACTACGCCATTGCTTAAAAAAAAAAAAACACAGTGAGTTGGTGTAGCTAGGTAGCTAGCTACAAGCCACTGGCTTAGTGGCCAACGCTTCGTTAGCCAAGGTTGGAGTTTGTTTTTTCTTATCTTTCAGCGAAAGAGTCAACTCTGCAGAGGAGAAAAGGGTGGGGCTCGTCCCCCTTTGGCCTGAGGCTGTGTGTACCACTACAACAGCCTACTACTTTGCGGGCGGCCAAGTAAACAATGGCTGGGCTGACCACTCTGTGGAGAACTCTCCTCTGCCTGTGCTGTGTGGCTTCCCAGTTGGCCCACAGGCACTTGGTCCTGTGTGCCAGTGGTCAGCACCCATCTCCACCACTGCTTATCAACACACCTTCAAGTGCCCTCCAGCAAGGTAGAGAGCTCCACACTTTCTTGCCCTCCTCCTCCACCTACCAACTCATCCAGAGCCAGGACGAGGACTGTCCCAGTGACACGTTCTCCCTGTCTGGCTCTAGTCTCGTTGTGGTGAGAAATGTCACATTTGGTGAGACTATGTTGAGTCCAGTCTGTGCCCAAGACACAGACTCCGAGGATGGCTTCCCCTCCATAAGGACACACAGATGCCTTGTGGTCATAAATGGCTCCGTGGGGATTCCATTCACAGTCAACGTGCAGCCCGAATTCCATAGTGCTGGGCTCACATTTCAAAGAGCATTCTACGTGGCCACTGTGGTTGAAGGAATGGCCAACGCCACCCTCTCTCTCATCACACCTCATTTGGAGGCTCAGACGCGCCCAGTGGCGGGTCTGCTCGTACCAAGATATCGTGTCGCTGGTCAGTTCTCAGGCATGTTTGGTGTCCGTCACGAGCAAGTTGGATGTGTCAGTATCCCAGTCCTGTTAACCACAGAACCTCTCGACAGGGAGACACAAGATTACTATGAGATAACACTTGAAGCGTACGCGCCATACGCTCCTGATACGATAACCGCATCCACATTGGTGGGTATACGTGTGCTGGATATAAACGACAATGCACCACAGTTCACTGGCTCCCCACCCAACGGCTCTCAAGTCAGTGTGAACGACACTATTCTTCCAGGCACGGGATTTGCTCGGTACTTCACCACGGACCCAGACCTCAATAGACTCAACAGAGAGGCACGTTTCTCATTGCCAACACCAAGTCCCTACTTCACCGTGCACCCCCTGACTGGTACCCTGTATCCCTTCAAGTCGCTGGCCACCCTCCAGTCTCCCTCGTCCGAGGTGCAAGTGCAAGGCCAGGATAGCGGAGTCCCCACCCTCTTCTCCCCCTCCAGGACCCTGAGGGTATTCGTTGCCCAGGTCAGTTCAGACGCTCCACAAATCAGTATTCATGGAGTGGGAGCGATGACCTCCATGCAACAACAAGCTCCCATTGTTGGTAGTGTGTCTGAGCTGGCTGCAGAGGGGGACCAGGTCACAACAGTCGACGTCACCAACCAAGATTCGACGGGCCTTAGCCTACTGCTGAGTAACGTCAGTCCCTGCGAGTGCTTTGCTCTCTCGAGCCCCACCTCCATAGCCTCGGGCCTTCGCTACACCCTGCAGGTGGCAGGGGATCTGGACTTTGAGTTGAATCCAGAGGGACGGTATCAGCTCGTCCTGACAGCCTTGGACCGAAGCAATGACCCCGTTCTCACCTCCACTGCAGAACTGTGGGTCCAGGTTACAGACGAGAACGACACTCCCTACTTCCCGAGAAGCAGCTACGACGTTGAAATTGCCGAGGGTGTCCCAGTGGGATCCATCATAGGCCAAACTCTTGCCATGGATCCAGACAGTGGAACAAATGGTACACTCACTTATTCCCTCTCTGACACAGCCAGTTTTTTCGGAATAGACTCCACATCAGGCCTTGTCTACACCATGGCAGAAATCGATTTTGAATCCCTCAGCTCACCTCAATTCACGCTGACTGTCACAGCTGAAGACGGCAATGGGTCATCCACCACCACCTCCCTCACCATTTCCGTGACAGATCGCAACGACAACTCGCCATCTTTCCTTCCCTCTAGCACAAACCAGAGAGTGGAAATCCCTGAAGGGTACGGCCGTGATGAGGTCATCTTCCAATTTGTGGTGGAGGACTCTGATTCGGGGTGCAATGGAGCAGTGGAGTACCTGATTGTCCATGCAGATCCTGATGTGTTCAGTCTAGGAGCAAGCTCAGGCCTACTCTATCCCAGCACTGAGTCTTCCATGAATTATGAGTCGTTCCAGTCCGCAGTTGTGGTGGTGCGTGTGCAGGACCTGGGCAGAGATGTTAGCTTCTCGGCTGAAACGACTCTCTTTGTCTCACTGGTGGATGTAAACGATGAGGCTCCAGTTGTTGATCCAATTGAGTGTCCCTGCTTTATCACAGAGAATGCCTCGCCGTCTTCCCCAGAGGCTCGCTGTCCTCCACTCTCTGCCCATGATGAAGACGCTGGAAGCACAAGCCTCATTTTTGCTATCTCTTCGGGCGACACCACACTCTTCCAGGTTGACCCCAGCACTGGTGTCGTCTCTATTAGGACATCGTTGGACCGAGAGACGGCCAGTACCCACCGCCTGGAGGTCACTGCGTCAGATGGAGTGAACACGTCCCCTCCCATGCTTCTCACTGTCACAGTGGTGGACGTGAACGACATGCCACCCTCATACAGTGGCAGGGGGAGTGCCACCGTGTATACCATACCCACTGATTCAGAACCAGGGTACTTTGTTGGGGACCTCGGGGCATCTGATGCTGATGTCGGCTACAACTCCCTCGTCAGTCACGTGATGGAGGGGGAAGATACTCAGACAAGGAGCGTCTTCCTACTTGACCCTCTCTCTGGTCTGCTGCACACCAGGACAACCCTCCCCCCCTCCAGAAATACCTACACCTTCACCTCCTCCGCCCGCAGTCTTGTCCCCAATGAGGACACTAGGGACTCAATATCTGTCACTGTCCAAGTGTCGGGCCTGAAGAACAACCCACCGAGGTTCGCACTTCCTGTCGACCGTCACACAATACCCACGGGGCTCACCACGGGCTCCAGAGTGGCCCGGGCTGTGGCCATGGATGGCGACAGTGGGAGCGATGGAGAGTTAGTGTACACCATTGTGGAGGAGACTAGTAACCACTCTGGACTGTTCCAGATGGAGTCCTCTGGCACTCTGAGACTTGTGCAGAGTGTCTCGGGCAGGGTGGGGGAGGTCTTTGCTGTGAATGTGTCCGTCTCTGATGGTGCAGCTGTCCCACTCAGAGCCCACCAGTTGCTGCTGGTGAGCGTCTATGCTGCCACATACTCAATTGGGGGCACAGAGCTGGTCTACAACCCCAGCGTCAGTCCTTGCCATTTGAGCGGGTCCGTTGAAGAGCTACTAAGCAGCTCCACATCCGTCCTTTCCCTCCCACGTGATCAAGACTTCGTCAGCATCACCTACAGGATCCTGGACCAGGAACAGGTGCCAGCCTCAGCGTTTCGCATTGTCCAAGATGGATACACCCTCGAGGCACAGAGCGGCTTTAGCGAGGTGTTTAGTGGGACTGTCTTCATTACGCTGGTGGCTGAGTACCACCTCAACTTCCACTTCTGCTCGGTCACGGTAGCCATTAATGACATCAACAACAACCCTCCTCTCTTTCCAGAGGACGCGGCTCGCTTGTTCCGAGTGTACAGCTCCACTCCAATGGATGCTGCTGTCTTTCAGGTAACTGCCACCGACGCTGACTTTGGCACCAATGCCGAAACTCGCTACTCCATTGAAAGTGCCAACCAGGTTCCGTTTTCGATTGATCCCGACACGGGGATTATCAGGGTGTCGGGAGCCTTGGGTCAACCCACGTACACCATTCCCGTCACTGCCGTTGACCCTGGACTGCAGACCCCGCCTTCCCCCTCCGCCACTCCATTCCTGGTGACTGCGGAGGTGCTCGGCGTGACCAATCAGAGAGCAATGTTCTCCTCTCCTACGTCGCCCCTCACCATCCAGGAGACGAGAAGAGGCGTGGTAGCAGCTGCCGTGATATCTGACGGTGATGGAGACACCAACCCTCAGGCAACAAACACCTTCTGCATTGCCTCGGGCAACCTGCGCGGTGCTCTGGGCGTGACCAGAATGGGAGGGGAGCGCTTGGCAATGGAGTCATTGGATTTCGAGACTCTTCCTCACGAGTATAACATCACTCTGATGGCATATGATGTGAGCTCGAATCCGACCTTTGGCCTCTTGACAATCCAGATTCTCCTGCTGGACCAGAATGAGCCCCCGGCGTTCTCCCTTCCCATCTACCGAGCGAGCGTGAGGGAGGGGGACGGGCTCTCCCTCTCCGTGATTAACGTGACAGCTGTTGACGAGGACGTGGGGAGCAATGGCGCCATTACGTACTCACTCCCACCAGGAAGCCTGTTCTCCATTGACATGCTGATGGGTGCCATCACCACCTCCTCAAACCTGAACCGAGAGAACCAGGAGGAGATTATCTTCAACGTAACTGCCTCTGATGATGGGAACCCCCGGCTCTCAGCTATGGCGGAGGTGAGAGTGACACTCACTGACGTCAACGATCAAAGTCCCACTCTCCAGATCTCCACTGCTCCACGCTCGGTGGAGGAGGACACGCCAGTGGGGAGCGAAATAGTTCTGATTGAAGCCACTGACAGAGACACTGGCGCAAACTCCCTCCTCCGTTTCACCATCGTGAGTGGGAACACCGACAGGTTCTTCCTGCTGGAACCCTGGACCGGGTCTCTCCGACTAGCTCGGGCTCTCGACTTTGAGCTGGGTCCCAGGAATTTCACTCTGACCCTGCGCGTGGAGGACCTTGGGACCCCAGCAACGTCCCCCTTGGATTTCACTCTGATCACCACAGTGACTGACTCTAATGACCAGTACCCACTCTTCTCCTCAGCAGAGTATGACTGCAGTGTCACCGAGAGTTTCTCTGCCTCCCAGCAAGCAGGCAGCTGTCAGGTTAGCGCCATTGACGCAGACAGGTCAGGAAACACTGTCAGCTTCTCCCTCCTTGGAAACCCACCTTTCACCATTGACCCCACCTCGGGGGTCATCACTCAGACAGCAAACAGCATCCCTGCCCAGGACAGGCTCAGGAGTCCCGCGTACATCCTCCGAGTCCAAGCCAGGGACTCCCACGCCGAACCAAAGATCTCCACGGCCATCGTCAGGGTGAGTATAATAGACGTGAATGACATCCCCAGTATTGAGGTGCAGGGAGGTGGTGGCCTTGTCTTCTTCGAAGGAGCACCTCGAAACACCCTCCTCTGGTTTGCTCACATGCACGACGTGGACTCCAGCTCCAACTTCTCCACCATCACCTACGGGATCCAGGGTCAGAGCCAGCTGTTCCGATTGGACGGGCAGACCGGAGCAGTTTTCCTGGATACTGACCTTGACTACGAAACAATGGCCTCGCCACAGACAGTCACCATCATTGGAACCAATTCTGAGCACGAGTCACTCACCAGTAACTCCCTGCGCTACGAAATCACCATTGGAGATGTAAACGAGAACTTCTTCCCTCCTGAGTTCCTCCCCGAGTATAACCCTCCAGCTGTCTCGCTCTCCAGGGCCACACCCATTGGCTCCAGCGTCCTCACCCTCAACGCCACTGACCCAGAAGGTCAGTCTCTTCGCTACGACATCGTGGGAGGAACAGGAGTGGGCTATTTCCAGGTGGACTCAAGCTCAGGTCAGGTGACCACTGCTTTCTCCCTGACTGCTGTGGAGAGCTCTCGGGTTAGCTTGGTGGTGAGGGTTCTTGATGACAGCACGTTCCCTCTTCCCGCCTGGCACGAGATAAGTATCACCCTGACGTCAGAACTGAGTCTCCAGCCACACTTCACCCGACCCGTCTTCACAGCTGATCCCTCCGAGAGCTCAACTGGTGTCGTGGCCTTCGTGAGGGCTGAACTGGATGGGTTGAGTGAGGAGGCCATTTGCTATTCCCTTCACGATTACACCGAGCAGCAGAGCTTCTCCATCGACCAGCAAACTGGTGCTGTCTCCCTCAACACCGACTCCAGCCTGGACCGGGAAGAGAGACCCCTCTACAACTTAACCGTCAGGGCAGGCACGGCTGGGGTTCCAAATGCCTCCCTGGCGCTGCTGGTCATTCAACTCACAGATCACAACGACTTCAGGCCAAACTTTGACATTCCCCAGGGAAGCTTCAATTTCACGACCTTCACTAATGTTCTCTTCAACGAGACTTGGGCTCGAGTGTTTGCGGTGGACAATGATGTGGGCAGGAACGGGGAACTGACCTACACCATGACGACTGTCCCCGAGAATTCCCCTTTCGTCATAGCCAGTGGGAGTGGTGAGCTGAGCGTGACGAGGGTGTTGGACAGGATGGAGAGCTCCGTCCACATCCTCACTGTCATGGCAACCGACGGGGGTTCCCCTCCCCTCTCCTCCGAGGTGTCCGTCACTGTAATAGTAGAGCCAACTCCAATCTTCTCCCAGCTCTCACTAAACTCCATCCCCACTGTGACTCTCAGCGAGAACACGCCCCCTGGGACACTCATCACCACGGCAGCAAGAAGCTCCACCCCAGGTGCGGTCGTATATCGAATCCAGGGTCAGCCTTCCACGGTTTCCATACTCCCCAGCACGGGAGAGATCTATCTGACAGGACCCCTGGACTATGAGACCAATACGGTGCTAACTTTCATGGTGGAAGGTCTGGACGGTGTCAACACTGATCCTCCAATAGCGACACTTCTCCGAATAGACGTGACAGACGAGAACGACAACAGGCCCACGTTCAACCGGGAGGAGTACACGTTTGAGGTCATGGAGGGCATGTTTAGAGAAGGCGTGTCAGTGGGGAGAATTGAGGCATTTGATATGGACATCAGCAACGTCTTGACGTACTCGCTGATTGACTCCACCCACCCCTCCAGTGTGGAGTTTTTCACGGTGAACGCTAGTACGGGTATGATCCGTGGCTCCCTCAGGGCAGGGGAGGTGGACAGGGAGACCCTCCCTCTCCACGCCCTCACCGTGGCAGTGTCTGATAATGGCAGCCCTCCTCTCTGGGATTTTGTGACTGTGACCATCACCGTTCAGGACGCGAATGACCATGCCCCTCAGTTCACCCCCTCGGATGCTGCCACATATCTCACTGAGGACACTCCACTGGGAGAGGTGGTCTATAAGGTGAGTACCTTTGACCCGGATGAGGGAACCAACTCGGACATAGAGCATGAGCTTTTGACCATGAACACGCCCTTTACCATCAATGCCACTAGTGGTGACATCATGCTAGCCACGCCCCTTGATGCGGAGCAGCAGCTGGTCTACAGTTTAGAGATCAGAGCCTTCAACCCGAACAGTCCACAACCTGCCTCACCCTCCAACCTTAACCTGACGGTCTATGTGGTGGATGTGTTAGACTCGCCTCCTGAGCTGATGGTTGAACCCACGGCCACCGTCCGGGAGAATTACCCAGCCTATAGCCGCGTGACTCAAATCCAGCTCGCCCCCTCCTCCCCCTCCAGGACCCCTCGACAGGTCTACTTCAGCATCATCGGGGGGAACACCTTGGGGCGCTTCCTGGTGGAGCCTCTGACTGGTGTGGTCAGGACGACAGTCCCACTCGATCGTGAGGAGACTGAGAGCTACCAGCTTCTCATCCAGGGGGCATTTGGGGCTGGGTTTGAGTCCAACGTCACCCTCGCCGTCTCCGTGGAGGATGCAAACGACGAGAGTCCTCAGTTCACATCCCCCTACGTGAGTCTCCAGATCCCGGAGAACTCCCACGCGGAGCTCTCCCTGGCCCGACTCAGCATCACGGACCTCGACGAGGGGACAAATGGAAGGATCAGCTCAGTGGTCATCTCGGACAGCTTTGCAGGGGATATCTTCTCAATCGACCCCTCGGGCAATGTTTCCCTGAAGCGTGACCAATGGCTGGACAGGGAGGGAAGGTTTTCCGAGATCAGGTTCACTGTCTACGCCATTGACTCTGGCACGACACAGCGCTTCTCCACTGCCGACGTCAGAATTGAAATCACCGACCTTAACGACCCCCCTCGATTTGCGGAGCCGGAATACTCCTTCACCCTCAGCACTCCTGTCCTGGTGGGCACTCCACAGTTCAGAGTTCAAGCAGAGGACGAGGATGTTGGAAGCAACAGTGAAATCTCCTACTCCATATCCGGGGAAGGTGGAAACGACACCTTCTTTGTCAACCCAACCACCGGAGATATCAGCGTCTTTGATAATTTCATGCTGCGAGACAGCTACTTGCTTGTCCTGGTGGCCACCGACGGGGGAGGATTGGAAGCAACTGCAAATCTCAATATCTCTGTCAGGCCATGCAACTTCATGAATCTGACCTTCAGCCCGAGCAGTGCTCAGATGTCAGTCTCAGTTTTAGAAAACGCTAGTGTCAGCAGTGTCATAGTCAGTGGGGCTGATCTGAGGGTGACTGATCTTAACACTGACCGTCCGAGTATCGTGTTCTCGCTGCCACTTGGCAACTCCTCCTTCAGCATCGACCTTCAGACTGGCGACATCTCCATTGTAAGCCTGGACCGAGAGGCTCGGGAGCTGCATAGGCTCGTCGTCCAGGCTGCTGACTCAGCAGATTCCAGCCGAGTGGCACAGGCGACAGTCCTGGTGACTGTCCTGGATGTCAACGACAACCCTCCAGTCTTTGACCAGCCCCGGTTCTCCACCTCCATCACGACTGATGCCTCTGTCGGGGACAACTTGATACGCGTGCCTGCAACAGACCCTGATCTTGGCCCCAATGCAGAGGTCACCTACTCCATTGCTTCGGATCCCCTCGGCTCCTTCTCAATTGAGCCAAGTTCTGGCGTCCTTTCCCTCACGTCCGACGTGTCTCGGCTGGGAACCGTCAATGAGCTTGTCGTCAGGGCAACGGACGGTGGGGAACCCCCCATGTCGTCCACTGTCACGGTTACTGTGAATGTCGTTGACCCCAGGGCACCGAGGTTCTCCCAGGATATATACTCTCTGTCCTTGTCGGAGAACACGCCCATAGACACGCCCATTTTGACTGTCATGCTCGCTAACTCCTCCCAGGGAGGTGCAGTTTCGTTCCGGTTCATCAACACTGGCTCTCCGTTTCCCTTCAGCATCTCAGCTGGTGGAGTCATCTCATTGGTGGACCCGGGGTTCAACTTTGAGGTCCGAACAAACTACACCCTGACCCTCCGTGCGCGAGACAGCATGACTCTCCTGGATGGGTTTGCCACCGTCCAGGTGCAGGTGGAGGATTTCAACGACAACACTCCCCTGTTCACCTCCTTCGGGTTCTACAGCCAGAGTGTGCTAGAGAACGCCACCATTGGGACCACCATCACACAGGTGAGTGCCGAGGACTCTGATTCTGGTCTCAATGCTGAGATTTTCTATCAACTTGGGAGGGACCCCTCCGGGGGTCTGTTCTCCGTGGTCCCCTCCACGGGGGAGATCGTCCTGAGCGGTGGACAGCTGGATTACGAACGGAACACGTCACACACCCTCGAGGTCCTTGCTGTGGACGGGGGGAGCCCCCCCCTCACTGGGACTGCCACTGTTGTCATCACTGTTGGCAATATAAACGACAGACCTCCAGCCTTCGGACAGCTGGTCTACAGAACGTTTGTACGTGACGATGACATGCCGAGGCGGACGAATCTCTTCGTGTCCGCCACTGACCCTGACCAGCTGGGAAACATCCAGTATAACATCGAAGGCGAGGGAGGCACTATTTTCTCTGTATCCAGCAACGGGTTGATCAGCCTGAGCATTTCCAACCCAGCTGGGGAGTCGTACACTCTGAATGTCTCCGCATTCGATGGCGTGTTCTTTGGCTTTGCCACAGTGCTGGTGAGTGTGGAGGGCACAAACTCCGCCCCACCTATCTTCGACAACACCACATACACCGCCGTGGTTCAGGAATCCTCACCCTCAGGGGTATTTGTTCTTCGGGTGTCCGCAACAGACCCGGACAGGGGTACGAACGGACAGGTGACGTATGCCCTGGAGCCAACCGAGACCCGCTTCGCCATCAACAGCTCAACTGGCACCATCACCACGACAGCTGCAGCCGCAGCCGTCGACCATGAAGCCACACCCACCTTCAATATCCTGGTAGCCGCCACTGACGGAGGGGGATTTTCCACCCTCGCACGGATCAGCATCTTGGTGGGGGATGAGAATGACGGGGCTCCTAGATTCGACATCCTTGAGTATAACGGGACAGTGGTTGACAATGCAGCCCCTAATACTAACATCCTTACGGTCACAGCGTTTGATCCTGACACAGGTGAGAATGCGAGGATCACATACAGCATCGTTGGGAGCAGTGGAATTTACGTGATTGATCCAGGGAGTGGTGTCGTAACAAATGTAGTTGAACCTAATATTGAGTCCCCCACAACCTCGTTTACTGTCACCGCACGGGATAACGGTGACCCACCCATGAATGCCAGCGTCACGACGACGGTCACCATCACTGTGGTCGAGGACGGCACACCGATGCCATACTTTGAGCAAAACCCTTACAGAGAGATTCTCTTTGAGAATGCTCGCATCGGCACTGAAGTGGTGCAGGTGGTGCTGATTAAAAACAATGCCACCTGCCAGCCAACTTTCATGCTGCAGGGAGACACGACTTTGTTTGAGCTGCAGGATGGGAACAGAATTGTGCTCATCAGCACGCAGAGTCTGATGGTGAGGAACTACACTCTGAGAGTGAGGGCTAACTGTGTCTACACCATGCCCTCCTTCAGAACAGTCACCCCGTTCACCGACGTCAAGGTCAGCGTACGGGAAGTAAACGAACCCCCCGTCTTCCAAGGCCTGTTTTTCCCTCTGGGCACGGTGGCGGAAAACACAATGGGTTTTGTTAACTTCAGTTCGCCTATCGTGGCAACGGACCCTGACCCCGGCAACATTCCGGATGGCATGCTAGTGTATAGTCTGGCCATGGAAGACAGGGCTCTCTTTGACGTGACTCCGCAAGATGGCAGACTCGTCACCCGGACAGGACTGGACTTTGAAGCCCCAGTGAATGAGTTCACCGTCACTGTGTTTGCCAGCGACATGGGGACCCCTCCCCTGTCAGGTTCGATAATGGTCCTGGTGAGAGTCACGGACGAGAATGACCACCCGCCCATGTTCAACCAGTCCTCCTACTCAGCAAGCGTCCGAGAGGATGCGACAGCTGGCACACGCGTCCACACAGCTACCGCTACAGACATTGATGCCAACTCAAACATAACATACACCATCAGCGGCACCATCTTCACCATCGACAAATCGAGTGGTGAGATTCGAGTCGCCGAGGCCTTAGACCGAGAGACAACCTCCAGCTACACGGTGGAGATCACAGCCTTTGACCAAGTCAACACCACGTCCGCCGAGCTCGTTGTCACGGTGACGGACATCAATGATAATGCCCCGGTCTTCAACCAAACCTTCTACGAAGCAACTCTTCCTGAGAACTATCCCACAGGCCACACCTTCATTGCCGTCTTTGCCACTGATGATGACGAGGGATTGAATGCTGTCGTCTCGTATGAGCAAATCCTGACGTCCTCACCCTCCGCTAACAGCAACATCTCCGTCAACAGCTCCACAGGAGAGATCAGCTTCCTAGCGTCACCTGACCGAGAGGAAGGGGAGGAGTTTACGCTCAGCATACAAGCTATTGATTCTGGTGTGATGCAGCGTCAGAGTAGCACAGTCTCTGTTATTGTGCGCCTCCTTGACGAGAACGACAATGCTCCTTGGTTCACGCAGCCCAACTACACAGCCGGCATCAGAGAGAATTTGCCCCCAGGGACAACTGTAGAGGTGGAGATGGCTGACAGAGTGGAGGCTGATGACCCAGACAACAGGGAGAATGGCACAGTCTCCTATGCCATCCACGGGGAAGGGGCAGGCTACTTCTCCTTCGTGAACGGGGACATCCTCTCACGGGTTGAGTTTGACAGGGAGATGAACAGCTCCGTGGAAATCATCGTCGTGGCAACTGACAGGGGGGTGTCACCCTTCTCCAGCAATGTGACGGTCCTGATTCATATCCTGGACCAAAACGACAATGCTCCAATGTTTTCCCGGGATGTCTACATGATCAGGTTATCGGAGGATACAATGGTCGGCATTCTTGTCTTCAATGTGAGTGCAACGGACCTTGACTCTGGGAACAATGCCGCCATTGGCACCTACGGGATCAGTGGTGAGAACAGCAACAACTTCCGTTTTGAGAATGATGATGGTGTCATGAATATCTTCTTGAGAATCGAGCAGGACCATGAAGACATGTCACGGCGTGAGTATGAGCTGACCTTGGTGGCCTTTGATAGTGGGCAGGGCCTGCTACGAGGCAACGCAACTCTGCAGGTGAGCATCTTGGACGTGAACGAGCATAGCCCCCGGTTCATTGACGACCCTTACACTCGGACAGTCCATGAGAACGTGACGGTTGGGACTGTACTGGTGCGAGTGAATGCGACAGACAGTGATGCCAGCGACATCTCACGGCTGGTCTACTCCCTCCGCAACTCCGGTAACCACCAGGAGCTCGTCATCAACGAGTCCACCGGTGAGATTTCAGTGTCAGCTAGGGGTCTTGATTTTGAATCGGCCCCCCAGTATGCCTTGACGGTTGTTGTGTCAGACACTGTAAGAGAGGGTACTGCCAGCGTGACCATCACGGTTCTTGATGTCAACGATAATCCACCTCGCTTCCTTCCCCATGCTGGATCATTTTCTGTCCGGGAGAACAACGAAGCTGGCTTCCGAGTGACGATGCTGGAGACAGAGGATGCTGACGTGCTCTCGGACGCAGCTACGAGAACATTCAGCATCATGGCTGGGAACATTGGGAACGCGTTTACGATATCCCGTCTTGGAGAGCTCACGGCTGAAGCAGTGCTGGACAGGGAGGTAACCAGCCGCTACAACCTGATGATTTCTGCCACGGACAATGGCTCACCGTCCCTCACTGGTAGTACAAACGTCCTGGTGGATGTGCTTGATGTGAACGACAATTCTCCCACGGGTGGCCACCAAGAGATCTTCCTCAATCTCCTCAAGGGCGTGGTCCCAGTGATTCCTCTGGGAGCCGTCTTTGTGAACGACTCTGACCTCACAAACAGCCACAGATACATGCTCCTCCCCTCCACTGGGGCGGACAACATCAAGATTGACGACACGGATGGGTCCATACGGGTCAGCAGTGGGAGTCCTCGTGTTGGCACCTATTCCTTCGTCGTCACCATCACTGACGTGCAAAACACGTCTGCCAATACCACCATCAGCGTCACCATCAGAGACGTCTCCGAGCTAACTCTCTCCAGCAGCTTCCGCATGCAGTTCAGGAGCGTCGAGCCCCAGGACTTTGTCGACAACCACTTCTCTCGTTTCCTCTCAGCAGCCAAGACAGTGATTGAGTCTGAGCTGTCCAGTGGCTCAGTGGACCTTCAGGCTCTCAGCATCCAGCCCTCCATGCCTCCTCCTTTCATGGGGAACACAGACGTGACGCTGGCGGTGAGGGACGTTCAGAATGACATCTACCTCCTCCCTCTCTACGTCCAGCACATCCTCCATGTCCACCGCCGGCAGCTGGAGGAGGAAGTGGGTGTGGCCATCGCGACTGTGTCCGTGGACGCATGCTCGCAGGAACCTTGTGAGGTTGGAGAGACGTGTGTGAATGCCTACAGTGAGACGCTCGCTGACTCCGCCCTTGGGTCCCAGTCCATCACCTACCTGGGCGTGGCCAGCACCTTGACCCACAGTTGCGTCCCGGTCAGCGCGTCCCCGTGTGAGGCGGCGTCTTGCCCAGGGGCGTCCTCCTGCCGAGTGGTGGGTGACAGGAGTGGCAGCATCCTGGCCCAGTGCACCCGAGACTGTAGCACCCTTCCCTGTCGCAATGGTGGGGAGTGTTTTGACCAGAGTCCTGGCTACTACTGCCGCTGTCCACGTGGGTACAATGGGAGGAACTGCAAGCTGACGTCTGCTTCGTTCTCCCGCACCTCTTACGCTGTCTTCCCTGCTCTGACCTCGCGAACCTTTGGGGGTGTGGCATTTGAGTTCAGCACCAACAGTGGGGATAACACCATGCTGCTGCACAGCGGGAGATTCGACAGCACAGCCAACGACTCCTTCTCAGTGTACTTTGAGGACTCGCAGGCCTGCCTCTTCGTGTCCCGTGGTGGTGGTGTCGTGTCTAGGGGGTGCGTGCAGTCGTGGGGAGAGACCTCGCAGGGACAAGGGGACAGCATCTGGCACACCATCAGCATCCAATACAACTCTACTGTAAGTGCCACAACATCATTTCACTCAACTATTTGAAATTTTATGCCCACACTCCGGTCCTGTTTACAACTTCCCCCCCTCCCCCCCCCCCCTCCCCAGGATGAGGCTAGGGCTAGCCACACAGGTTTTTGATTATTGTTCTATCCTCACAGGGGCTGATACTCTCTTCTGTGACCTATGACCCCTACACACTGGGCTCCACTGAGCAGAGTGTCACTATGGATGGCAACTTCCAGTGAGTAAATAATTCTCATGGTTTGGGCCAAGAATGCATCTCTTCATACTTGGCCATTATTATAGCTATCTAAAAAAATATCCTAATCAGATATCTTAATCAGAGAATCGGTTCATTTTTGTATAGTTCCCTTGACCTTGGTGCCCCCCTGATTGTGGGACAGCTGCTGGAGGAGTTTGGGTATGGTGGTGGTGGTGGTGGTAGGTTCCCGCCAAACCTTCCCGGTTTTAGCGGGTGCCTCAGGAACTTTGAAATCAACAATGAACCCCTCGACTTCAGCACTGCATTGAATGCCTCCGGAGTGAGTGAGGGGTGTGGTTGCGGGCCCGACGTCTGCAAGAATGGGGGCGTGTGCTACGGTACGGGGCAGTGCGACTGTAGCCCGGAGTTCTCCGGAGATGACTGCTCAGAATGTGAGTTGGTGGCTGCTTTTGCTGTCACAACCATAAACAGCTAATACTGTATGCCACAGAAGCAAGTGCACAATTTTAGTATCCGTCTATCAGTTCATTAAGATTTTATGAAGCGTGTCCGATTGACATAGGAATGATGTACCACCTGGTGGTGATGTCTGCACCCCTCAAAGCATCATTACCCTTGTACATACATACATAACCTCTCTAGACTCAGGACTCCCCCTCATTAGTGGTTTGTCTCTCTAAGGAAAGCTCTCTCTAATCAGGACTTCCAGAACGTCTAGAAAAACATCCTTGCTAGCATCTGTCCCGCTGTCCATAATAGAGAGGTTCAACCACACTGTAACTTCCCCCTATAGTATCTGGCACAGTGTCCTTCCTGGGCAGCGACTACATCAGCTACGTGGTGAGGAGGACCATTGTGCGGCCTCTCAGACGCAGGAGGAGGCAGTCGTCAAGCGAGGGAAACATTTACATCACAGCCCAGAACAGGATCAGTCTCTCCTTCACCACCGAGCAGAGCAGTGGCGCCTTGCTCCAGCTGGGAGACCCAGAGAGTTCCAGTGAATACATGCTTCTCCTGGTATGTGACACTAATCTGGAACAGCTTTGTAGAGCTTTGTTTACAACTTCAATTGGTAGCAAACCTGGCAAAGCCAGCCACTAATTGCTGCCAATATGCAGGGGATACTAATTGGTGAATGGCAATTCAAAATGTTTACTAGCTCAGGAGCCAGCTAGTGTATAACACAAAAATTTCCCCCACCCCTCCTCCCCTCTCCTCTCCTCTCCTCTCTTTCCCTCCCCCTCTCAGGTCTCAAGAGGCCACATCCAGCTGCAGTGCAACCTTGGCGGTGGTGAGCACACCCTGGTTGTCGGATCTCGCAAAGTGAACGATGGCCAGCCCCACACTGTGGTTGTCAGGCGCACGGAGAGAGACTTGGAGATTTTGCTGGATGACCAGTTCTTCAACCGCACCATCATTCCCCCCGGAGGCAGGGAAGACTCCCTCCTGGAGATATCCACCCAGCATGTCTTCCTCGGAGCACGGGTGGGGGTGGGGTCAGGAGAGGTTGTGCAGGGGTTCACAGGCTGCATCACAGGGGCCACACTCGACCGGAGAGAGCTCCCATTTGACGCCAGTGGCAATGATCACTTTGACGTGGTCCAGTTCCCCCCGGGCAGTGCCGTTGATGTTTGCCCTCTGGGTGCCTTCGAGGAAGCACCTCGCTCTGATGTCTACGTCTTCAGCGGACTTGGCGCCATTATTGCCTTCCTCTTTGTCATTTCCTTCATCTTTGTGCTCACGTGTGCCATTCACGATTCCTTGAAGCGCTCCAGGCAGGGACAGCATAACGTCAGACGATCAAACAGCTCTCCAAGTCATGGCGGGTTCACATGGCAGTCAGCATACAATGCTTCCCCTGATGAAAGAAAGTCTCCCACCAACGAGACATTCACATTGAGTCACCTTGGTGAGAGGAAGCAGGCAGACGAGAGTGATGGAGGAGGAGTGGCAGAGACTGGCTTGGCTGTTCAGCTGAACACCAGGCAGGGTGAGGTTCGCTCCCCCCCGGCCTTCAACCGCCCAGGGTCCACTCAGGGGTCATCTCGAGGGGTCCAAAGCAATCGCCAGGGGTCTGGACGGTCCAGGGGGTCTGGGAGACTTTTGGCTGTCCCCCCACCTTCAGAAGGGTTCACGGCTGTGAGTCAGTCGAACCCGGGGTTCCTCCAGGAGTCTCCAGCGAGCAGCGACCATGAACTGCTACAGGAGGAGGGAAGAAACAGGTTTGTACGCCACATGCAGTCTCTCTCCAGGCAGCAGTCAAATGTGACTGACAGTGCTGCAGTGTACATCCCCACAGAGCTGCTGAGCATGGACGATGCTGAGGTCACCAGGTTCATACGCAAGAAGGTGGTGGTGGCTGACGAGAACAACGAAGATTTTGATGTGGACAAGATGGAGCAATTCGCTGAAGAGGGGGAGTTTGAACCCCTCGGCTCTATCGGGTCCCTATACGATTTCGTCCGGGAACTGGACACCACCACCACCACCACGTCTTCTCCAGTGGCACCTCAGCTTGACACAGCAACTTTGCCAGCAGGTGCTGAGGCATCCTCAACAGTCTCTGGACAAGCAAGGGGTCCCCAGGAGCCGTCAGGGCACCCCCACCCCCTATCGGGTTCTCTCCATCCTTCTATGCCAGCCCGTCGCTCAGGACGTGGGAAACGGCCGAAACCAATCATGATACATTCCCCTCCTTCCACAGCAGCTCCCCCCCCACCGCAAGTGCCACACCCACCCAGCATGGCAAACGGTCCTGACACCAGTCCAATCAGATCCCCTGCGACTGTGACTCTGTCCCCCCCCGGCTACGAGACTAAGCCCCGGGAGAAGAGCACGGAACCCCTCCTCTCCCCCGACTCCCCTGAGTCCAAACTTCCTGCCCCCTTAACCCAGAACGGCCACTGGGTGCCAATTAGCAAGCACTCTGCCTCACAGCCTGAGAACTCCGACCTTGGCCTTCGGGAGAATGGTGGTGCCTCGGGAGGGGGGAGTGGTCACAAGGGGGCGGGAAAGCTTCGACGGTCGGGGAGGAGGGCTCACCGAGTGGGCAGTGCAGGAACGACAAGTCAGAACAAGGACATGAATAACATCCTGGAGAAGTTTCACCATATGACAGCGAACCCCAACCACTTTGCCTCTGGCAGAGCCAGGGAGGAGTCTAACATACTCTGAGGTCAAATGATGGCACATGACTCAAAGGCCGTGCTCTCACGCAAGGTCACATGACCAGTGGTGTCACATGGGATCATATAATTAACTCTGAGTCATTCATATTATGTACACACACCTGCACGAGACCATAAAATATCACTAATATTTACATTCAAACAACACTAGATTTTGAGGAATGAAAAAAAATACACTGCTGCTGCTTGGATACCACCAAGCCAGCTAGTAGCTAGTGCTAGAGATTTCAGTTTCCCTTTGCTTTAGCCGAGTTTTGAGGTCTGAGTAGCAGGTGAGCAAAGTAAAGGATGAAGAGGAAGGGAAAGACAATCCACAGTCCATTGGGCAGGAGAAAGAGGAAGATGTACTGGTTCCAGGTGAGGTGAGCCACCCTGTGGCTGCCATTGCACAGTGCTGTGTACTGGATCATGTAGATCATGGTCTTCCAAAAGGTGAGGGAGCTCACAAAGAAGCCGCAGAGGAGTCCACTTCTCTTCTCCTGGAGCAACTGTGGCAGGAGGGAAGTACATACAAGAGCTATCTTTACAGCAGAGTGACTGTATTAACTCACAAGTTTAAGAGTGAAGAAGCACAGAGCAACCTCGACAAGGTTTAACCTGTTTCAACCAAAAGCAACCTTCGCCATTATACTCAGCCAATCATTTACCATGCTTGTCCAATCACAAAGGTATCCTCCATATCCCCATACGGCTTGTCTATCGTGATGTACAATCCATCTAAAAAACACCAAAATGACTGGCTAAGCCCATGAGCTAGCTAGCTAGCTAGCAGCTCTAACATGGTTTCCAAATGAAGTGCAGATCCCCTCCAGGCAGGCTCCTTGGGCGCATCAAGAGGAATCCAGCATCCCACAGCACCACCAGGGGAGAGACAGTGAACCAGAAGAGGACCAGCCTCAGCATCAGCTCGTGTAAAGAGAACTTCACCATCTTTTTGTTGTTAACCAGGAGAGGGGGCGGAGCTAGCCAAATGTGCGTGGGAGGAGAAGTCGAAGGTCAATTAATATTGTGTTAACAAGCTCCACCCCCACACCCAGCCATAAACTAGCTTTCCAAAAAATGCAAGCAGCACTTCTAGTTCTGCAGTTGTAGCTACTCTACTAAATTGAGCGCAGAGAGGAGAGTCAATGCCTCACAGCTGTTGTCTTTGCTAACTCTGCAAAGACCTCCTTAGACCGTCAGCTGTTCAAACCCAGCTGAACGTGCAGCAGCAAGAGCTATGGAAATATTGTGCAACAGTAGGATTCTGCAGTGTCTGCTGATGCTGCTGTTAGTAAGTGTGACCGTGCAGGGCATCGTCGAGCTGCAGATTGTGGAGAACAGCCCCACAGGCCAGTTCATAGGATTGGTGGAAAGTAACACAACCTTCAAGAGCAACTTCAGGTTTGCACTAGCTAGCTACAGAGCTATCTGATTGAATGTTGTTTGTTTCCAGATTTCTAGAAGACAGTGGAACACTGTGTGCCCTCTATTTTAATATTGATGCCACGAACAGCAGTATAACAGTGGCCAACCTGACCAGACTGGATAGGGAAGCCATCGTTGAGACAATTAGTAGTGATGTCTTCCAATGCTGTGTTGTTTTCTATGTCACTACCAACTCGATAACTATACCAAACAGAGCTACGGTGATCATTGAAGTGACAGACGAGAACGACTGCATCCCTTTCTTCTTTGGCTTGCGTCAGCCTCACCAGATCAACGTGACAGAGAACGCAGCCATTCCAACTCCACTGCTTAACCTTCAGCCAACAGATGGAGACGAGGGGGCAAATGGCGCAACAGTGTTTTCCATCACAAGTGGTAATGAAGACGAATACTTCAGGATTCGTGTTCCTGAAGGCGAAACTGAAAGCTCAACCACCAATAGGATCCTGTTCTTGGTGCGAGAACTGAACTTCGAAGAGCTCCAAAGTGACACTTTTAGCTTGACCATCGCCCTCAGTGACTTGGGAAGTATGCCGCATTCTGTGGAGCAGCACATTCACATACGAGTGGTGGACTTGGAGGATGAGCCTCCAACCTTTGAGACTACCAGCTATGTCTTTAATGTCACTGAAAACTCACCAGTGGGCTACCATTTCGCCTTCGTGCAGGCAGGCTCTGACCAAACCACTGGGAATGTCTTCTACAGTTTCTGCACCACCTGCAACAAGGACCCAGAAAATGTTGACAATATCATTGGAGTTGATATATCAACTGGAGGACTATTTCTCAAGGTTCCCGTCGACTTTGAGATGCTGTCCCTTCTCCGGTTTGAAATCACAGCCAGCAATCCCATCACTCGTGGGACGCAGACCACTAACGTCCAAGTGGAAATTATCGATGTGAATGAACACTCTCCATACTTCCAATGCTTTGGAGGCTCCCTTGACTGCAGAGAGAGTGTCAATGGCTCTGTGTATTCCATGGATGAGAGCTTTAACAATACTGCAAGGTTACTTATTCTCCAAGTAGCTGATGATGATCCCACGCAAGAGTTTAAGAAAATAAATGATACATCTCTCCTGCTTGAAACGGACCCCCCTGATAGTCCTTTTAATGTCACCTACAAACGATTAGGTTTTAGCTTTGATCTAGTCAGAATCGATCTCAGTGGTCCCCTCGACAGGGAGACAGCACATGTCATCACATTCACTCTCTCAGTTGAAAACCAGGCAGTGCCTTCCCTGAGAAGCGAGACAACCATCACCTTCAATATCCTGGACGTTAATGACAACGTACCAAACTTCACACAGGAACTGTACGAAGGCTCCATCTTTGAAGGCAGCCCCGTGGGGGTGGAGCTGTTCAGAGTCGACGCTCGAGATCCTGACTTTGGAGAGAACGGGACAGTCACCTACTCCCTCACCAACGTCCAAGAAGAGGCAGCAAGAGATTGGTTTCATGTTTCCCCAGAGAACGGGATGGTAAGTGTGAACAGCTCCGACATTGATTATCTGGCTGTGAGTGGGACTGTCACCCTCACCATCACTGCATCCGATCAAGGAGAAACCCCTCTCAACTCCTCTGTTACGGCAGTTATCACTATCCTCCCTTCCTCCACCTTCATCGCCGGATCCTACCAGGAGTACTCTGATAGCGACTTCAACTTGCTGGATGGAACAAGTCCAAACTTTTACATTGAATTCAGGACATTGACAAGGGAGGGGTTATTGGCTTATCAGCGGAACTCCAACGGAGACCTGTTTGCCGTGGAGGTGGAAGATGGCGGAGTTGTGGTGAGATCCGGAGGCTCCGTGATCAAGAGTAGGGACTACGATGTCTCCAATGATCACTGGCATGCCGTCCACGTTGAGAGAGGGACCAATCAGGTGAGTACATTAATACAGTGCCTGACCTCTGAGGTCAAAGCTATGTACATGAGAGCTGAGACAGAGACAACACTCAGACGATCCATTGCTGCCATTTTTCCTGCATGTCAGTAGCTTATTCATTTCCCCACATTTCCATTTCTGTCTGATTCCTCCAATGAATGCACTTAGCAGCATTCTGGCTTGCAGAGTTGGCTGTTTTTTGCTTTCCCCTCAGGCACGTCACCTACAGGAAAGTTCCAATCAAATTGCTGCATTGTGGCAATGCCTGTTGCAAAATAGCTGACATTTTTGTGGCATTTGCAGCCCATAGCTTTTAAGGCTCAAACTTTTAGCATTTCTGAAGAAATGTGATCCATGCAAGCTGTGAAGGTGTAGCAGTTTCTGGTGTCTGCCCTGCCCACTGGGGCTAATTGCTGAGATATGAAGGAGCGGCTGTGGGATAAAAATGAATTCCGGCACCTAACCAGGCCTTGCATTAGCAAACCAATCACTGGCAACAGCAGGCACTAGGTGTTACCAATATTCAAAGGACAAAACTTTAAATTTGGGCTTGGGGCATGTAGATCAATTTGAATGAATATCACTCTGAAGGATCATGAATTTCAGCAGGCCTGCTCTGAATTGCTTAGTTGTTTTGGAAGGTTCATGCAAGGTCCTTGCCTCCCACTCTCCTGGGTTCAGCGGATATCATGCTCTGACAACAGGACACACAAACTCAGGCATGCAGGACCCAGACACAATAACACAACAAACCATGCGACCTCTGGTGGCCTCTGGCTGTGTAGCACTTCTCATGTTTGTGTTAGCAGGTTTCAAAGATAGCCCCTCCAGCTTCCCAGAGCACAATGCACCTTTTTTGTGCTACGCAGCCAGTATGACAACTATGCCTTTTAGAACAAACACAGACACAGGTCGTTGTTCGTGACCGCGTGCTGACACGTCTCGGGTGTGTGTTCTCATGGAAGCTAGCCACCCAGCCATGGGGCACACACACACAGAGATACATACAACAGTATAATATATGATGACAGACACATCTACCAGATAGTGTTATCAAAATCATTGGTACACATGAGTAGTGCTGATATACCTTCAAACGAAAACTCCCACACACGAGATGAGGCAGCCTCCAGACTGGGCCAGACTCTCTAGCCCCATGGTGGTTGTTTATTGTGGCCAGGACCACTTCACTGGAGAGCTCCTGGGCCTGACCAGAGAGGGGAAGTAGATATTCACCTGGCTTCCACCTATTCCAAGCCTCTTTGCTATGGCAACAACTGATTCCTTCAAACTGCACTATCCAAACTCAAAAACTTTATTTCTGCCACACAGTGTCTGACATGCTAATAACCAATGTTCTGAGGGTCTCTGTAAATGGAGGTGACAGAATCTCTTGACATGCTACTAACCCATTTTGTGACTGTTCTATAGGATCTGAGGGTCTCTGTAATGGAGGTGACAGAATCTGCAGAGGAAAGACTCACTATTCTACAGGAGGTGGTCTCCCAAAGGTAAATAAAATAATGCTGATGCATCTAAATAGCTACTCTTTCGTGGAATTATCGATCGTGATGAGTTGATGTTCTCCCCAACTCCCAGATGACATCCAGTGTGGATGTGAAATGGTTTTGCAAATGGTTGACCTCTTTTTCCCTGACAGCTAGGGTATGCATACAGTTGTCAGTGTTGTGACTGGAGAGTATTTAGCAGCAGCACCTTTCGTCATTGCAGCAATCCCTCAGGGATTTCTGGGGCAATTTCCACTGGAAAATTCTAAACAAAATAGCTAGCATATTATGAAAAAACTTGCAAAATAAAACAACAACACACACGGCGTGAGCTATGCTTTGGAAACCACTGTTGTGGGAACTTGAGGCATCTTCTCTTTGTCTGAGAGTAACAAGATGAGTGGTCGTGTTCTTGCGCTGAGACTGAACAAGGTCTCTGCTACCATGGCTCACAGTTTCAAACAGCATCTGGGATTTGCTGGATTGTTGGCATTCCTCACCTGTCCACTCACAAACACATTGCTAGAATTTCTTTCCCCCTGGATGTCAAATTCTACCCGTTAGTGGCCATATTTGGTCAGCGAGGCGTCTTCAAGCAAGAGAATTCTCTAAGATGTGTTTGTCTTGGTGTCTGGAGAGGTCCATGGTGGTATTTTTTGACCTGTTGGTTCTCAGTGATATAAACTAAGAATCCAAACGAACAGATTGCCACTGCATCTCTGTCAGTGTGGGATGGAGGGAACGGACGATATTCACAGGCCAGCACTGCCACTTGGGATTGGCATTGTAATAATATTAAATACTTCCCAGGCTGTGATGTTGATATAATCGTGGAGATTAGAGTCCCTGGTCTCAGGGTCTACAGCCTTATCCTGCAACACCTTGCATGAATGGAGAAACTCCAGTGCAGGTGGACCACACACACGCTAGACTGCAATATGTGTTATTACAATCTCTCTCCGTTCCGTGTTTTCCTTTGGCGTCTTAATTCTTCTTGCGGGTGCATTGGCGTGCACCGCTCAGGAGCCTGCACAGGCAATGGAGCATTATGGCTAAGAGCACCATCTAATAGCCCATGAAGATAGCTGTGAGAGTTTTCTGATTTCAACTGGGTGGCAAGGGGTAATTAAGCCACTCCTCCTCATGGGCGCTTGAGTGGGGGCAATGGAGTCATCCAGCTAGAGCTATGTTAGCATAGCTAGCTAGCATGCCATACATGTCAATCTGTTTGCATCAGCAGGCAGGTTGGCCTTGGAAGTGCCTCCTCCATGTTTCTGCCCACCCAGTTTCACCATGGTGATGGGGGGGGGGACTATCTGGGCATCAGACAGACTGAGTGGTCTAGCTTGCTTTAGCTCACGGGGTCATGGTTCCTGTGCATGTCTTCCTGTTGACATACCCATTACATGCCATGGAAGACCTGTCACTTACCTTATCACTACTTGTGGCATTTTTCCCTCTCAAGATAACACTTCTGAGCTCAGAGATAAGACCATCATCATGTGGCCATTACAATAACTAACCAAAAGCAATATTATTTGCAATAGGTAATTTTTTTTAATTAGCTGCTCAGGTTGGAATGACTGGGTGTTACTCAGTTTCCATTAAGTTACTCATGATCTTCAATTATGTTACTCAGCCTCTTAATTGTCTCTGTAGTGCATGCCATGTACATATCCTGAGCTAAATTTTGTCTCTGAAATGCGTTGCCTTTTGATGTGAAGTTGTAGACGCATCTTTTGAATATTTTGAAGCATCTTTCCTGCACAGCGCACACACACACGCATGCATGCACGCACGCACACAGGTACACATCCTTTGCTCCATTGCCACCTCAATGCCCCCAGGAGGTATTTTTACGCTTTATTTCCGCTCTCTCTCACAACAGGTGCAACAACACCTCTCTTCAGGCCAGTGGCGGCAGGCCAAACTCCCTCTACATCGGAGGGGTCAACATCTTCATCTTCCCCCCTGACACCACCACCACCACCACCACTCCGCAGACCCCCAACTTTGTGGGGGGCATCAGAAATGT
>JAAGOD010035408.1_pt1 | contig 30040 bp, 32 predicted proteins | sample 8389681 | NCBI WGS metagenome assembly JAAGOD01 (sample SAMN13964374, study PRJNA552185) | sponge metagenome | biome: deep-sea hydrothermal vent fields; feature: spots directly above weak diffusing fluid; material: seawater and sediment | host: Tedaniidae sp. KZ-2020 ... | reverse complement strand
GTTAGCTAGCTGTGTCAATTACAGCAGCTTTAATAGGACAGAGGGTTGGATTGAGTGGGTGGGTGGGTGCAGAGCTAATCAGAGGGTACCAACACAAACAGTTCCAGGCGGTATGTGATCCCGTCTACATTAGCTCCATGCATGCTATGCCATGGCCTGGGAAGGTCTTGCACCAGCCATGCATATTGTGTGTTGTGCTGCCACCCCCAAAGTATGCACACAAGCTTAGTCAACAGCAGTCACCTTTCTGCAGAAACTCATCATGAAAGAGCAAGTCAGGTTACAGCATATTGAAGTTACTAACCACTTGCAAACCTTTTTGGGAGTAAATAAAACACTAAAGACAAAATAACATTTAAAAAATGAAAATAGAGCAAGCCACAAATGAAGTCAAGAATGCAGTGAATCCCCACAGCAGCCCAGCAACCATGAACTCATAAATTTCCCTAAACACATCAGAACTAAGAAATCCACATTCTCACATGCAGCTCATGGTCTTCCTTACTCTTGAAGTGCTAGCAGCCTGCTACATCACAGACCAACCAGCGGCATAGGGAACCCGTGCCACCTGCCCCACGGCACACTACATTACCGACTCCATGAGCTGCAGCTAGCTGATGTCATGCAGATTGCTCAACCTGACAGGCTAGCTGTCACATCCTGTCTCAATACAGGCCACTATGACATGACACATAACTCAGCTAATGGCAGTCTTGGCTAGCTGCCATCAATTCAAGATAAAGCTTTTAAGACACATGTAATAGCATCAGGGTGAAGGAAGCTAGTGTAGTATGGCGTTCCACTAGTACCTCCAGCATGACCTAGCTGGACAAAACAGGTCATGCTGGAAGTGTTGATCTCTCCACATACAGTGACTTGTCCCCTGAATGGCAGAGTTTAGTGCTGGGAGGAGGGACTAATGCTTTCAGCAAGTATTGGAGTCTGCCCTCAATAGCTAACTCTATTCAACTTCAAGACTTTGAAAAGAGCAGGACAATGAGGCCACATGGTAGGCTTCTAGCTCCCTACAACAATAGGCTGAAAAACCCACAGCCCATTGATAGTGGGCCATTCAGTGTGGCCTGAATTGGCTGGAAGGAGGAGGACACATGAATCTATCAATCAGCAAGTCCTCAGCTCACAATAGCTGAACACCACCACACACCCATCCTGCATACAGCCAGTGTGGCAAGCTGTAAAAATGGCTGCTCCTATATACAGCACTGCAGTTTGCAGCTACCCTGCTGTGGTTATAACCTCAGCAGCTAGCCTGAGTCTATACCCAACAACACATTCTAGCCAGTGTCCGACTCTGGTGTGGCCACCCCTGCATCCTTCTAGTGTGGAGTAAAGAATAGCCAGGCATACAGTAATACAAAGATGTGCAGCTTGATTTATGGGTTCTGTGATAAAACTCCACTGGCTGGAGTGTGTTAGCAATTAAAAATGGAGCGAACTTGGAGCCATGACCAAAATTGCTTCCCACACTATTTGAGACTCAAGCTATGTAAGCTACGTATTAGGCAGCCATGTATATTGAAGCTGTGGCTTCTATTTACTCCAACCTGTGGGTTCGAACCAGTTAATCAATTAACTGTATATGGGCAGGAAGCACTTTGTGGTGGTAGTGATTCAGCTCCCTTGGTTTGTCTTACACAACCACACCGGGCCAGCGCCAGAGGCAACATCTTAACCAGAACTCACCAGACCCTCCAGATAAATAGGCAAGGCTATAATTGGGGGCTAGGTCAATGGGATAGGGTGAACTCCCTCTAATCTGGAACCTGAATTGTCACCCCAGTATTGAGGCCAACTTCATCTCTAAAGTGAGCCCCCCTCCCCCCTGCAAACAAGGGCTAAGAGGAAGTCCACTCCACTGTAGCTAGACACATAAAATGAATAATGACCACAAGTCCACTAAGCAAACCCCTCAAGCCATAGCTCCACCACACAGTGGTCAGAGGAACATGTTTACTATCCCAGCCTGACCACATAAATATTCCCCCATTGGGTGGCCAGATTGCCTTCTAGGGATCCCTTACACAATTCCAAAAGGTAATACAAACACCAGGTCCAATAATAATACCTACTGGGTAAAGCAGTGGGCGGGTGGGCAGATTAAACATTTCGCTGGAATTGCCACAACTCTTACTCATATAGAGGCAAAGGCATTTAGTAGCCCAGAGCAAGGTTCTTCGTGCATATATGAATGAGCTACCTAAAGCATAAGAGCTACAACCAGGGATTATGTATAAGGAGGAAGCTACAGAGGCTTCAGGCCACAATTGAATCACACTCCATGTAGAATTTAAAAATTCATTTCAGATCAGAGGCTAGCAGTTCACAGTTACTGCTGAGGATTCATTCTGAAGAGTGTAAGAATAAAAGCACCATCACACCAAATCTCTGGAAGAAAGCAATTAGTGTTCCAGCTACCACAAGAATCCAGTGGACAGACAGAGCAGTTAGTTGGGGAATTGAGGTGTGGACCAGATGGAATGCACTTAAACTAATTTCAGCAAAGATTAATTGCTGTGCATCTTCAACATTAATTAAATTACCCAACACAGAGCTCAAGCTGCCATGACAACAGTGAGAAAGGCAGCCAACTCAGCACTTTGAACTTGGCATGAAGAGGCTGCCCGGCAGCTGTGGCCCGTATGGCCCGAGGGGGAGTGTGGTGGGTTCACATGAAAAGTGACCCGTGGTAGTGAGGTTAGGAGGGATGGGAGTAGAAAAGACAACATATCTGATGCTCCTGCTGTGTCCAGGGCCTGCAAGCTAGCGTATCCTGGGATCACAGAAACTCCACCACATTTCCTCGTCTTTGCAGTGATCTCACAAACCAATAACCAAATGAATGCTTCAGGCTAGACAACATCCTGAGGGTATTAATAGCATAGCGATGTACACATGGCTCATGCAAGGAGATGAACCACAGCAAGTCTCGCCATGCAAGGACACATACCAGAGTGCCCTATTCCCCCCAACAACAGCTGTTCCATGCAGACACATTATACACATCTCAATCAACTGCATGGAACTGGGGTCAAAGAACTACCACCCAGCAGATGCAGAGAACATAACATGTGACATACCTCTGGACATGAAATCACAAGTCACCAAAGCTCTCTCCAGCATTGCAGTGTGTGTCTACACTATAGTGTTTTATTTCCTGACGACCCTGTAGCTAGCTATATACGTCAAAGGAAGGCAGCAGTGTGATGGAGTTTCCAGAGCTTGGTGTTCATTGTGCTGAACCTACGTGTTCCAGACTAGGTGTGTGATATAGGTGTGTGATTGCTATGTGCTAGCCTAACTAGCCTTTTGGCTCTCTGATGCTAAAAGATGATCGATCATCTTTTCCATAGACTTCCTTCCATTCACTTGTGATGCCTGCTCTAAAGTATTCTGGTGAGCCAAAACGAGCTAAAAGCTGCTTGAAAGTCTATTATATTTGTTTTGTAGTTTGGATCACAAGACCTATGATCAACACAACTGCCAGGAGAGCTACCTGAAGGTACAATATGTGCCTGGCCATCCTGTACCTCATTGCAATGCATGTTGACTAGGATGTTCGCGTTCCTGTGTGTCCCCTATGCAATAACCCTGTACCTGTGGGCAGAGGGGAGGATCCCAATAGCAAGGTACACAGTGCATGCACTGACAGAGAAGTTGGTGTGATGAGGAGAAATTGGCTGCTCTAATATAGGTGGATGAGCATATCCGTAATGACTGCAAGAGCGATGCAGCTGCTAAGGTAAGCTCCAGCTCCTTGGCACTGTGCTATCTTGACTTGTCTTTGCAGCTCTATGTTAATAGGTGTTCTTATAAAGGATGTAAAAAGAAAGAGGTCAGTGTGGGTAGTTGTTTTCCCCATTCATTATCAGTGGCTACATTATTGAATTCAGTTGGTGCAAGTGAGCTGCAATACCTGTCGAAAGAGATTTTGTTTGAAACACAGATTTGAAACGGACCATAATTGTGATGGAGCCCCTAACAGGTTGGTGTTTGGGATGGGGGTCCAGGTAGGGTGGGTGTGTGTAATGGCGCATGCTTATGGGGAGTGTATAGGAGTGGGAGGAGGGCTGCTGGCTCCTCTCACAACCCCCAAACTGGCTCTTCTCACAAGCCCCCACAGTCCACAACACTCTCTGCCATTGGTACTGAGCTCAATAGGTCTGTTGTGTGGCAATAACAATGTACAACAGTTATGTACTGTAACCTTTCTCAGAAACCGGTTACAGAGACAACAGCAGCAGCAGCAGCATGGACAGCAGGATGGACCGAGACAGCAGCAAGCTCACCTTGGCATGGTAAGTTCAATGCTGTTTGGCTCTGGCTGGAAAAGAACCTTATTGACTGCTGGTTGTGTGTGGACAGAGTGAGGATCAGGCCTTGGCTGCAGCCATTGCTGCCTCTCTGGCAGATTCCCCAGGGTCAGGGGAGCAGGCATCTCCTCCCCCTCCCCCTCCCCCTGCAACCCAACTGGAGGAAGATGAAGCACTAGCACAGGCCATAGCAGCTTCACTGCGCCAATCTGACAGCAAAGCAGTGAGTTTAGTGCAGAGTTAATGATGCCATTCTCAAGTACTGCTTTACAGAGGAGTTCAGAGTCAAGGGAACGTTCTAATGAATATTGTAGTATTGCATAGATTCAAACGCATTTCTTCAATAAAATTTATTATTTTTTACAATTTTTTTTTTAAAATTGTACTGTGCAGTAAAAGAGCAACCAGATTCACATTAAAGTTAGGGAGAGAGAGTGAGCATGCATGCATGCCATGGGAGGGTAAAAGGTAAGGAGAGTCAGAATGAAAAGAGGAGGGATTGCTGACATGGCAATACTATCTGGATAATAAGTTTTTTTAGAACATAAATACAAAAGGTTGATATACTTATACAGAAAAGATAAAAGTAGACCAGGTGGGCCATGGCGTTGGTGAGTGCGGGCATGGGGTATGCTGTCCTGCTGGGGTGAGGTGAGGTGGGGTGGGGTGGAGTGGATTGACTAAACTGATGTTGGGGCGGTGGAGGGATCAGGTGGTCATTGAGAAGTGTCATTGGACATGTACCCATTTCCATTGGCGACTGTGTAGGTGTTGCCAAGGCCAAACAGATAGCCACAGTATTTCTCCTCATCAATGTTGTCGTCAAAGAAGATCTAAAAATAATTATGCAGCTATTCTGGTCAGCAGCCTCGGCCCAACAGATCTGACATACTTGCTTCATTTTGAAGAAAGCAGCTCCAGTGAGGTAGCTGTCACTACCAGCCTGATGTTGAGTGCCCACTCTCTCCAGCTGCACAGTAATACATTCACTTGCTCACATGAATAAGTACAAAGCCCCTATGCATTCACACACAGCACTATTTCACCCTTCCTCCCTCCCCTGCAGGGAGTCTTCACTCACTCTCATACACGGGTTCCCTGCCCCCAGCCATACACAGCACTCCCCTGTCCGGGGTGTCAATACTTCCCACTCTATACGCTCACCTCCAGGGAGTCAGCCACCTCCTGCAGGCCACCCTTCAAATTCTTGCAACTTTTCATCAGGTACTTGACGTCATAGACTTTGGGAAAGTAGATGGAGAGCAGTTCAAAGAAACTTTGCTCCTTGTCCGGCAGCTTCAGACAGGTCAACACCCGTATCAGGTAGCCAAAGTCATAGCCGCTGATAGGTCAGTGAGAGGGACACTCAAGCACAGCATGGCAAGCTGATTGCTCCACTGACCTGGCAAATGTGGTCCATGTGACCTCTTCATTGAGCACCAAGCCTGAAGTGATGAGAAGCTCAGCAAAGACATCCACCTCCACACCGTCCTCCTCATGCCGTTTGAACTGGATCCCTGCTCCTGTCAGCATGTCTATGGAGTCCTGAGCATACATGTCCTCCCTGCCCACACGGTGTGCACTGCCATCACTACACCCTTTCATACAAATTCTCTACACTCACCCTAAGCTAAACTTAAAGTTGAATTGAAAGGTGGATATTCCAGAGGGCCTCTCTGCCCGCTCATTGTAGAAGGTCAGCCCCAACTGGATCAGCTTCAAAAGGTTGACGTTGCACTTGAGGAGTTGGTATTGATAATCGGAGGCACTCCTGAACTCCCCAATTGGCTTAGCCACCACACCTGGAAACTCAGTATCCTGCATGGATGAAAGGATACAACACCTTCACACAAGATTTTCCACGTGTAGCTTTAGCTACCTTACAGTTAGCTGGCTAGCCAATTAGCTACATGTTTAGGTGTCAAAACTTACCATGGCAACATAAGGATACTTCTGAACAATTCTCCTGATTTTTTCAAAACCCTCTTCCAGATTGTGAGACCATATTTCCATGAAGTTTTCTGGCTCTGAGCCACCACTACTAGTGCCTTGCATGGCCTTGACCATTGGAAGAAGCCTACCACTGATCTATGGCCAAATCAACTCATAACCGATAGTTAAAACCTACTACCATATTTAACATACCAACTAGAAGGTCCAGAGGCTTTAAACAGTGTAGAGATCTGGATTCTCTTTCTCTCCTCTCCAGTTGCTGAATCAGCAGAATCAGTCATAACAAAGGTCAGAGTGCATCCCACTTCTGTCAATGCACACCATCAAGCCAACACCTCAATCAACTATGGGAGGAGCCAATTTTTGTTTGATCCATCCCGCCCCCACACACCAGTTAACACCTACAGGCACTAATTGATTGACATGAACTGTACTAGCACCTAAATTTCATGATCTGGAGAGGGGGCCTGATATAATTATTGTGATTCACAGTTGTTCCATTTCACTGTCAGAGTCCTCAGCTGCACTGCTGGAACTCGAGTGCTGCAGGTCCTCCAGCAGTAGCATCTCATCAGCCAGGGGCTGAGCCCCTTCTAACAGCTTGAGCAAGGGGGAGGGGCTGGCTGCACCACTCACTCTCTTCTCCAGCTTGTCCACCAGCTCAGAGTCCTGCGCACACAAACAGATGACAGTACACCACTGGAGGTTCGGACTCACCTCTTGCAGCTTGCTTATGCCATGAGCTCTCATGATCTCTGCCGTGCGGGTGTATGGGGAAGAGGGGCCATTGTAAGTGATACTGTTCTCCACAATCTGGTTCATGTCAGCCTCAAAGCTCACACGGCTCATGTACTGACGAGAAGAGCATTTCTACAGAGGCAAAGAACATGAAGCAGAGTTGCCGTCACTAACTGGTGGGGATAATGCACCTTCTTCATGGTCTGCAGGTCCATTGGAGTCTTGATGATCTTGTGGTAGTCTGGGATTTTCTTAAAGGATACAGGTTGGTGGAAAGGCCAGGTCTGTGCAATAAGAAGGACAGTCAAGCAGCTAGCATCCCCTTGAGACGTGCCTCACCTCAGGGACTTGCTTCATGGCGTCCACGATAGTGCCCAGGACATAGGACAGAGCCACCAGTGCATTGTCATCCAGGGCAGGGTTAATTTCAGCCTCCAACTGGTCCAGTTCAGACTCCAGCTTGGTCATCTCCTGCTCACAGACATCAGCCACTAACTGGGCATGCCTAGTCACTTCAGAGCTCATCCCTATCCAAATGGTTAGTGAAGTATGGAGGAAGTGCCCAGATTCTCTCACCATTGTAAGTGATGCAGTTGGTGACTATGAGGTTGATATGCTCCCGAAATTGGTCCCGAGACTTGTACACCTGCTTACGGCAATGCTGAGGGGAGGGGAGGGGAGGGGAGGGGAGGGGGGATGATAAACGCCACTCAGTGAAGAACATGCACTCACATCCTTCATAGTTTGCAGGTCCATGGGGAATTTGATAACATTGTAATAGTCTGGCACATGTGCTCTCTGCACAGGTTTCCTAAAGTGGAATGACTGCAAGGAATAAAGGGACAGTCATGATAGCACTGGCTCCTAGAGGAGCACACTGACTTCCGGGAGAGCTGTTAGTGTCTGCAGAATCTTCTCTAGGTGGTCAGAGAAGGGAACCGCGGGGTTAGTTTTTCTCCGCTGTACAGATTTTCTAGACTCCAAGTATTCAAGGTCTTCCTCCTGTGGCCCCCGGCGCCTCTTTCGCAACTTGGGGAACTTGAGGAGTAGCGACTTCCTCCTGACGTCCTGAGCATGTGTTACTACAGCCTTGTTCAGGACAACCTTGGTCCCCTCCACCTTCACCAGGTCGTCCTGAGACAGCTCAGGCTCTGCCTGGGCAAGGTCAAGGTCCGTGGGGGCCACAGTGATTGGAGTGTTCTTGTACATGGGGCAGTTCCTGTTGGTCTTCATGTGTCCTTTTTGGCCACATGCACTGCACTTCATCTGTACAGCCGCACCAGCGGAAAGTCTGCATGCAAATAATTGTGTGAGCACTGCAATACCTTGATGGTGGTCAGAGGCTTGGGCTTCTGAGGTTTCTCTGCTTTTTTCTTGTCTTTTTCTTCCTTCTTCTTCAGTCTTCGTAGTTCATCCTGCAATCTGGAGTCATGGGACCATAATTGGTCAGGCATTGCACAGCAGCCAACCAACTTTTTCTTCATCTTCTTCATATCTTCCCGAGTCTCCGCATCCTGGTCCACAAACTTTGACCTGACTTCTTTGGAGAGCTTCACATAGGCATCAATGACATCAGGCTTCTTGACCACCTCATCCCGCACAAACTCGTGCCCTTCCTCATCATGGAAGGTCCGGGAGATGATGAGGTGCCTCCCAGCCTGTGGAACCACAGCAGGCATTGACCCTGCAGGCCATACCAGCTGACCATCCACCATACCATGGAGGAGAAGCTCCTGATGGAAGAGGTGTCGTCAGCATCAGCAGCCAAGCCCACGGGCCCTCTGTCAGCAAGGTCAGGAGTCCTGGAAGGTCTGTCTTCAGAAAGCAGTCTCTGCAGCTCCACCCTCTCTGCTTCCTCTTGCTCATAGCTGAGCTGAGCGGTGGTCTTTTTGCCCCGCAACAGAGTCTCCAGGTTGCGTCCCAGCTCACAGTCGCTGTCATCCTCCTCAGCACTGCTCTCCTCATCCGTGGACAGCACCTCAGCACTGGACAGCACACTGCAGGATCACACAGGGACAGTCAGCAAGCAATAATCAAGGAGAGGGATGCACAATGCACCTATTCTGTAGATCAAACATCTTATGGCATTCATCTCTGTAGCGTTCCTGTGCCTCCATGTGAGAGAACTTAGCCCCTCGAGCAAACTTGAGGTTCATCCTGTCCGCTGTGTGCATGCATGGAGAGAGACGTGAGTGACCAGCACAGCAACACACACACACACACACACACACACACACACACACACCTCCATCACCAGAGCGGGCAGCCTCAGTGGACAGCTCCCTTACACGGTCAATAACCTGCCAGCGAGATAACTTTGAGATCTAGCGAAGAAGAAAAGATATTGAGGTAAAGAAGTTCAATGCTGGCTATAGCTCCACATTACATCATCTTCAGACACCCCAAAGTTCCGCAGGAGAGATTTAGCTTTGCTCAACTTGAGTTTCCTCAAATCACCATCTGTCCCCATCACATTCTTGTACTTCTTGCTGGCTGGAAAGCTGGCCGCTGTGTCACGCTGTGAGGGAGAGAAGGTTGTGAACAGCATCCCACTCTATACAGTCCAGTACCTTTGAGTTGAGTCTGGTGTAAGAGAAGCCCTCCCCACAGCCTGTGGGGTCCGCTGGGCCACTCACTGAGAGTTGGTACTTGCCCTTGGAAGCATTGATGAAGTGGTGAGTGGTGTTCCAAGGAGCTGCCCTCACCTGCATCCACAACCACACTCACCCTTGCCTCCAGCTGGCCACAACGCTTCTCACCTCATCATCCATCTTGCTCACAGAGTCTTCTTCCTCCTCTTCCTCCACTGTAAATAGGGACTTCCCCCTGTAGCCTGCCTCCTAAACAAAATGATCACATGACCTGTTCGCGTGTCCCCTTTTAAAACTGACCTTTAACCTGTGTTCAGCAGCCAGCATACTGTGGTAGGCACAAATTTGCTCTGGAGTGATCATGCTCCTCAGTTCCTCGTCAGAAGGCAGCCTGAAGTCTGGACGCAGGACCCACCAACCATTCTCATAGCCTAAGGGAGCAGGGCAGTGAGTGCAGTTGCAGTCCGAACAGGCTCACCCACTCACCCTCTCTCTTAAAGTCAGCACAAGTCTTCAGAATCTTCCTACTCACACTTTCAGACATGAAAGGAAATGCCTTCCGCACAACCTCCATTTTCAGCCTCTTTGGTGAGTCCTCACTCTCTTGGAAGTGCTGGTAGAGGAAGACCTGACACACGCACACGCACACACACACACACACATCACAGTCAATGGGATGAGAGAAGTGGGTGGGGCACCTGCAGCAGCTCCTTCTGGAACTGCATGGCTGGCTTTGAGTTTGGTGCAGGCACCTCCACCTTGGGACACTCCTGGCCCACCACGAATACGTCAGGACAGTCTCTGATGTACACCTCCTCCCCACTCACGATCACCACAAAATCTGTCTCAGGGAGGCTGTGCTGGTAGAGTGGAGCCCGAAACAGATTGTTCTCAAAGCTCTGCAGGAGCTGGCCTGGCTTCAGCTGGCCCAGGAAATAGGACGTGTTTTGGATGTAGGTGGTTTCCCCATACGGCAAATCAGGAATGTGACTCTTGACCTGGCGCTGAAGGAGAATCATGGACTGTTAGCTCTCTGCACAGGCCACACCCACCCACTGACATACCTCAGACCTGCGGTAGTAGTTCTTGATCTTGGTGGCGAGTCCTATGGCACTCATGAGGGGAGGATACTGCTCACAATACTCAGCCAACACCAACTCCCCATCACAGCAACTGAGGTCCTCTGGGCTGCGCATGAAGAACACTTCCCCTCCCCCCGAGGCTGCCCTCTCCTTCTCCCTCTCCCTAGCCTTCTGGGCCAGGTGGCTGGTGAGGGCGCTCATGGCGTACCAACCAGTGCTCTGCTCTCCTCTGGGGCAGCGGATGCGCAGCTTGGGCCTGTGGAAGTGTCTGAGGGTGGTGATGCTGAGCTGGGTGGGGAACCAGGGGGGGTGCAGGTCCAAGGCTGGGGAGGAATGCTGAACCACCACCCCATCCAGTCCACTCAGCCCCTGGGAGCTGCTCACGTGTTTGGGGTTATAGTACTCATCATTGGAGATGTTAAACATGTCCTTGCTGGTTTGATAGCACACCTGAGCAGCTTCAGAGCTAGCCTTGCTTCGACCTGTGCCATAGCGACTTGCTTTCTTTGAGTCCTACAACAGCAAACAAGTGGACCCACACATGCTGACACACACACACACCACACACCAACCCAGCATCACAGTGGACCCATACATGCATGCACATGGGTACGCACACACCAACCTTGCGCGAATCCTTCTCTCTTGGCACGGTGTGTAGGACGGCTGGAGATTCCTCCGGGAGGCCAATAATAAAGTTGGGGTCATTGGGGTCAATCTGAGCCAAGCTGGGGGTAGGAATTTGCTTGACAGCCTGGCTGTCCCAGATGACATCATCCTCCCAGTGTCCATACACCAGCTGGTAATTCTCAATGGGGAAGAGGGATGTCTGTGGACTGTGTTCCCCTGCCATTGTGCCACTGTCAGCACTGATGGTGCGGGCAGTCATGTTGTGACGAGGAAAGGAGGGATTTTCCCCAGCCCCAAGTGCCCTCCACACTCCCCCCATGCCAGAGATAGGGGGGGAGGGGGTGTAAGGAACGTCAGTAAGTACTCTGTCCTCCCAGTGCTCTAGGGTGGCCATGAGGAAGGCATCATCTGGAGTCTGGACGTCCTGTTTCCCTTCTTCCTCAGCAGGGGAGAAGGGAGAATCTCTCTCCTGCAAAGATAACACAGTGCATAGCATCACAACACCTCCACATAGCGTGTTAACCTTCAGCTGGAATCCATAGTCCAAACTCTGGCCATCTTCGGGCACACCAATGGAATCATACCAGACTCGAGCAGGACCAAACCTCCAATCTCGGGTGAGAGGGTCTCCTGATTGGCTAGTTTGTGCAGCTGATGATGAAACTGGACAGGGCTTGCTCACTTCCAACAAGAACTTCACCTGACAACAGTACTAGTGATAGCTGATTAGTGCAAGAGTGAAATGTCTAATACCTCATCGCCACTCTCAATCATCTCCAGTGGGACTTCAAAGTCCAGGTTTAGATCAGTGTCCAGAGAAAGTGGCTTCTTCTTTCTGTTTTTTGGCTTGCGTGCTTCTCTCCATATTCTCGGTTGGGAGGACGGCTTCCCAGCACCAAGCAAACTTGAAAACCGAAGGATTCCGTGCGACTTGAACCCTGGAAAGAGTTGCTTGACCTTGGCACGCAATTCTTCCAGAGTCATGTTGTCAGGAATGAGAGCAGGAATAGCTGAATCCAGCTCCTCCTGTGTTACCTTACTTACTGGAAGGGGCTCAGCTACTACCTCATTGGGTTCGCTGGCCATGCCACTGCTCTCACTAGCCAATGGTTGAGAGCCATAACCTGAGTCTTCAGACTCTGTAGGTAGTGACTCCAAGGGAGCTGACACAAAGCAAGCGTCTGATCCAGCTGGGGGAGGAGCAGACACAAAACCAGTGTCTGATCCAGCTGGGCGTGGTGTAGACACAAAGCCAGCATCTGATCCAGCTGGGGGAGGGGCTGACCCACAACTAGCATCAGATCCAGCTGGGGGAGGAGCTGACACACAGCCAGTGTCCAATCGAGTGTCCAATCCAGGAGCTTTATGCTCAGACTGAGGGAGCTGGGGAGGAGAAGCATCGTAATCATCATCTTGGTCTCCTTCCTCCTTAGGTGCTGTCACAGTAATGCTGGCCGAGATAGGAGAATGGCTAATCACACTCTTCACTTGATGGAGTTTAGAAGTAAGTTTATCAGAGATCTGGTAGTCCTCATCGTCAGCTACCTACACACATAATCAACCTTTGGTCAGAACATGGATACACTACACGAAGGTCACACAGAGGGCTTGCATCGGTTACATACCACGGCAATACTGAAATAACTTCTTCATATTATATGAAAGAAATTCCTCCAAAATCTGCCTAGGGGAAGAAAACAATGCAAGCCCTCTATAACATATCCATGGTCAGGATCAGTGGCGTAGACAGGCCAGGGCCAGGGCACATGCCCTGGCAATATATTTTTCACTAGAATTTGATCTGGCAGCAAAATTTCTTCACCTAAAACTACCAAAGAAAGTGATCCGGCTGCACCACTGGTCAGGATTTAAGAGACTGGCTATAAGACACCTCTGTAATGTCTGCAAAATCCTGAGCAATTGTTGTTTCCATACCACCACCTTCCCCATCATCATCACTGTCCTCCATCCCTCCTGCCAGCTCCACATCCTCCAGCACACTCCCCAGTCCCACACCAAGGCGACTCAGACCAGCCACACAATCCTGGAGAGGCTATGATTGGAGTCTATTAACCTATGCTTTACAACTGACCTTATCCAGAACCCCTTCATCCTCAAGTTCACCCTCCTCATTCACATTACCAAACAAAAATCCTGCAAAGTCCATTCTGTGTCTTGCAAATTATTTTAAGTGTGCTTTAAATAAAGTTCCACACTGCAAGCCACACCCCTCCAGGGTAGCCATGGCAACTAACTAATCATCATGGCTGCTGATATCAAGCTTTGTACTTGGGTAGACTTGTCCCTGGCAGATGTAAAAGAGCTCATAAAATGTTCCAGCGACAGGGAAGTTCTCAAGCATGTGCTATGCAAGAAATTAGGGATAGAAGGAGAAGAAATCTCTACTTGCAAAATGAAGCAAAGTATGATTGAAGCTGACTTGTTTACTTATGCATTTTTGTTTGGACTAAGGGAGAAGTATTCCCCTGCACAGTTGTCCACTGTGATTACCATGGTGAAGAGATTGCACACTTTGTGTGTGTCTTCTTTGTTTGACAACCACTCTGAAGCTGTCAGTTATTTCCAGAAGCTGGTCCTCCAGCACAGTGTCAACCGACCTCCGTTTAGCATACAAATCTTCAATCCCAGTGAAGTTAAGCACCTCAATGAATACATCCTCTCAACGTACTTCAAGCACTATAAACTCTACAAGTATGCTTTCACTAGGAAGGTGCATCTCAACATGAGCCTAGCTTATGATGGGGAGGGGGTTGAGACTGAGGCTGACAACAAGGATGCTGATGCTTCAGCCCAAGAAAGTGCTGCAGAACAAGAAGAAGAAAGAAGTAAGTCAATCTGCTTTACATTTAAATGTTAACGTGTATTCTAATTGAAGGTGTGAGTGAGCCCATCCCTGAGACCCAACCAGAAACCACAAGCTCTAAAATCAAAGAACTTATTAGCGCTGATCTAAATAAAATGGTTCAACAGGAGCAAGTGAGTTGTTTCCTTTTCTGGTTGCATGTGCTCCACAGCACACTGTGTATCTTAGGAGAGACTACAGAGTCAGTTAGCTGCACAGGAGTCAAGATTACTGGGGAGAATAAACACATTAGAAGCATCAATTGATCCAAAAAGGCCCACAACTAACAGTGGAAAAAAGAAAAATAAAACTGCTCACTAATAAGTAACAATGTTAGGGAAATTCAGCACTGGTTATGTAACCACTATTTTTATTGAGGGTTGGGTTCTATCAAGCCGTATTCGACTGCTTTCTTGAGGGCCCTATTGGCACTGGCTTGGACAGACTGAGAAGTTGCAGTGGCCAAAGACAGAGCCATCAGGATCTCCAGGAACTCTCCAGAGATGATGGTTTCGGCAATTTCTTTGCTTGCCTCTACGAGGTTGGCTATAATATATGCAGCTCTCTGTTGCAGTTCTTCCTTCTCACTGGCTATGAGCTCCTTGAGAATAGCAACAGCTGACTTGACTTGCATAACTTTGGTACAAATGCGTGGGTCGTGAGTGAGCTGGGCTAGCCCTCCTGATGCTGCACGCGCCAATTCAAAATCTTCTTCTCCAGAAAATAGGGTCCACAGCTTAACCCGTTCAATATCATCACTGACAAATCTTTCATGGACTTCTGGCATCTGGATCATGTTGCACAATGCTTCTGTGGCCGCACGACGAATTAAGTCATGTTCCTCAAACATCAAGGATTCCATCTGAACCACCCCCCCTTCCTTAAAGATGCGATGCCTGACATCAGCACTGGTGCCTGCCAAATTTGTGAGTGCCATCAAAGCTTCAAATTGCTGTAGTCCATGTTCAGATTTCAGTAGATGTACGAGAGGACGAACCACTTCTAACGATCTCTGACCAGGAAACGATAACTTTGGATCACTGGTAATTCCTATCTTAGCAAGAGCTTGTGCAGCGAGCAGCCTTCCTTTCTCAGTGTTGCTGGTGGTGAGGCCTAGCAGAGCCTTCACCCCTCCTTGCTGCAACACCACACCTCTGTGAGAAACTTGCTCCACCACCGCCAAAAAGACCCGGGTGATTTGCTCATGGATGGCACGACTCTCCACGCTGCTCAAGGAGAGCAGAGCTGACACCACACCTTGGTCAACCAAACTAAAAACACGCTTTTTCACATACTCTGCCCCATCTAGCTCATGCTCCTTTGGTACATTTTCTCCAGCATACTTCCCCAACTCTTCCAGTTCAGGATTTCTCTCTGGCTTTTCATAGCTATTGGTGAGGTTGACAAAGATGGTGGCTAGGCCATAGGACAAAGACTGCTCACCTGTCTTGGGCATGCTACACAAGACCTTTATAGCTTTCTTGTTAGAAATGAGTGCTTCCTTGACCTCAGCATCCAAAGTCAGAAATGCAAGGCCTTCCACAGCCCACCTGTACAGACGGCCACCACTATTCAGCAAGAACTTTCGACAAGCTCGCTCCAGTTTCAAACCAGAACCCTCAGCTAAAGTACGTGCATTGATGTTACTCCCCCCCACGCCCCCCAGTTTGCAGAGACCTACCAAAGCTCGTACCTTGACACCATCATCTGGTGAAGAGAACAGCCCCTTTAGAACAGGTAGTCCATCCTTCATGATGTCTTGACAGCGTTCCTTGTTGGATGACGCCAGTGCCAGAACCTCTGCGGCCACACTCTGGTTTTCAACACAATCGGAACTAGCCATTTTTAAGACTTCATTGAAGACAGAAGCTTGTATAAAGATTTTTGCTCCAATGTCCAAAACTCCATGAAGAAGAGTGGCAACCGCAAACATACCTTCTCTCTTCACTGACAGCTCATTAGCACTCAACCGCTGGTGAACGAAAGACTCACATTCCTTTTCCATCGCAAGCTGATCTTCTGATGAACAGGATTCGTGCAATGTAGAGAGCACAACAGAAACATTGGCTCCGCACTCTTCACTAACCATAACGCTAGCTCCTTCCCCCTCAGAAATTGCAGACAATTCCAACAGCTTTGAAACCAAACCTCCTTCTAAATACACTGATACCACCAGACAGCTCTACAAGAATTGAACATTGTATTCAGCATCAATAATTATGGTCATTATTATTATCTGTTTACCTTAGGAATGGTGGATATGAACATTTCCATGATCTGGTCTCTCGCTGAGCTGCTGACCATATCATTCAGCAACAGTTCCAACACTGCTTGCACACTTTGTGCCATCAATGCAGTGTCAGCATCCATCGACTCAGTTTCGCCGTCTGGACTAGAGGCTGAGATCAAAACCTGCTTAATAACAGCAACCGCACTGCACGACACTTGACTAGACTTGTGACGGATCAGTGAAGATAATTTCTCCAGTGTAACTCCTTGGAGCACCGCATAAGCACGTGCTTTGTGCCCTGTACACATACCAGCAAATGTTTGAAGGACATGATGGACAACTTCAACAGATCCTGATTGCAAGAAAGGTGCAAGCAACTTTAACGCTCCAGCTTGATGCAATTTTTCTGCTCCAGCATCTTCGTGGCTAAGAATAGCACAGTTCTTAGCTGCTGCAGCAACTTTAGCTTGGGGCAAATTTGGCTCTTGCAGAGCCTGAAACATTTCCTTGATGATTCCTTCAGTAGATTGGAGAGTATCATGTTGCTTTTTCATCACAGTCATTAATTTTTGAGCCAGTTCTGTACCCTCCTTATTTCGAGGTTCAATTTTTAGTAAATATTTCAAGTCAGTAAATGCATCAGTTAAATTTCCAGATGCTTCATACGCTAATGCTCGCCGGTAGAGTGATTTGGCGTCATCTGGATTGATTTGGAGTGCCTGCGAACAGTCACTTAAAGTTGAAGAGTACTGCTGTAGTTTTAAATGACATGCAGCCCTGTTTTTGAGAAAAACAGCCCTACACTTGTTACCTTCTGGACATTCTTGGAGTGCACGACTGTAGCACTTAATTGCTTCCAGATATTCTTGATTATTGAAATGCACATTTCCAGTTTCTTTGCTTTTCATAGCCTGAACCAAATCAGTCTCCATGATCTCAGGACAGCAAACAACAGAGGGAGAATATGCAACAACAGGCCAACCAAAAATCAAGAAAGCAGAAACCACAGGCCACAAACCATCCACCCCCCACACACGTACAGAGCCTTGCCCCCTTGACCCTTGACCCTCAGCTCTGGTGGTGGGCTCTATTTAGAAGCATGACCATGGATCCCTCTCTGAGGAAAGAAAAGGAAGCTTTCAAGAAGAAGTTAATAGCTGCTACAGACAAGAGCCAGAAGAGCAGAGAGGCAGCTGCTAAAGCCAAGGCAAGTGTGCAAGCAACTCCACTAGCCACGAAGACCAAAAAGAAACATAGCCATGCAGTTCAAAATGCTGGTAAGTGAATGTACCATGGCATTATCTGATGTCATTACTGTATTATGTGTAGAAAACCTGAATCGCATCAAGTCAGCAGCTCAAACTGCACATAGAGCCAACAATCCACATCGTGTGCTAAAGTCAATCATGGATATGATGAAAGAGAGATACGCTGGAAGAAATTACGAATCCCTCTCCTTGGAAGAAATACTTGCAGCTGTTGAGCTTAAAGAAATCAAACCAGACTTGAAAGTATGGATCCAAGATGCTCTTGCTAGCAATCCCAAAATCATGTTTTATCAAGAAGAAGGTAGATACCTTTTCAAGCCCGCGTTGGGACATGGTGTGTGTAACAGAAAGCAACTGTTAGCAAAACTCTGTGAGAATGAACGGCTTGGTCTAGGCGGTCTAACTCTTAGTGATATCAAAGAAGCTGTCTATAACCATGAAAAAGTCTTGAAGGTCTGTAATAAGTTTTTTTTACTGCTTGTAACATGTAAATATGGACTTCCCTCATGGCCCGTCTCCTGATTACATGACATGTTCATATGTGCCCCCTTTTTAACCCGTGTTCAGCAGCCAGCATAGTGTGGTAGGCACAAAATAAACTCTGGAGCATGCTTCTCAGTTTCTCATCTATTGTACGAATTTAACATCATGCAGATGTAGATAGCATTACTTGATCACAATCATAATAATGATAACATCCTGTTACAATCATGTGACAGTCAGGTGACAACTCTTTTTTTTCATGGCATCCCTACATACCATTTTCATTTTGTTTACATATTTTCAATAGCGTCTGGTGGAGGAAGAATGTGTAATTTGTATCACTAGACAGGACAAGGAGCAAGTGGTGTTTTATAACAACCCTGAATATGCCTTGAGACAGCCAGTGTCAGAGGAATTCCAGGGCCTGTGGCATCGGGTCAGTGTGGAAGGCATGACTGAGGTTGACGTTGAGAAGTATTTAGAAAATGTTGGGCTAGGTGCTATGCAAGGGGAAAGTCGTAAGCGCAAGATGCCTGGCACTTCCAGCAAGAAGACCAGGAAGAAAGCTAAGCTAGCTAAAGTTATGAATACACACTTGGACAATGAACTACTCAAAGATTATACTGATGATGCTACTAAGTAGATATCAATCAAACGATTTTGGTTTGAAGTCACCATGATTAACAGAAGTAGTGGGGGGTTGATCGTAATTGGAGTGGTCAATAGCTACTGTGGTAGTTGTACGTCTAGATTCATCTTCAGGGTTTTCCTGTCTTTGTTTACTCTCCATATTATCCAACTGAGTTTTCAGTTCCGCTGCACGCACAAGTTTAGCATTAATGGATGGAAAGTGTTTGACTTGTGACATGTGCTGGATTGTCTCAATATCATAGCCTAGATCATGACACACACCATCGATTTGTAGGTGAGTCTGCAGAAGAAAAAGTGGATGTCTTGGCCATTTAGCCACCAGTCATTCAGTTTATGTAGATGTAAGTACATAGCTATGTAGGTAAGTAGTTGGTACCTGTTGCAGAACCTGTCTCTGTTCTACCACTCTGGGCACAGTGGATTGAATGTGTTCCTGGAGCCTATACATGCCAAGGGAAGGCTCATTAGCAACCAAATACAGCGCCTCGTTAAAGCCGTTGGTTATTCTGTAAATGCGAGTAGAAAGGTCCGTTTGCAAACTTTCCATCAATTTGCCAGCCATCTTTCTTTGCCTTGAGGTGGTGGTATAGTCGCCCCTCCTCCCACACACCCCCACACCACGCAACTGATGATGCTTAGCCATTATTAAAGGGCATTAAAAAGAAACAAAAGTACTCTAAAAATCATGGTGAGTTTATAAAGATTGGTGAGGGAAAGTGACTGAAGCTGGTGCCGATGGTGGTGGTCCCCCAGGGTAAGGTGTCTTCGTAGGACAGGAGTAGCCACCATGGCCACATGCTGCAGCAGCTGAATTAGCTGGGCAGCGTCCCAGCAGAGATACTGAATGCTTGGCAGGAGGAGGAACAACAGACGTGTTTAAAGCCCTCTTCTGTCCAGCCAAGGAAACCACACGAGAGCTTACATGAGCTAAAATAGTTTCCTTTATATTCTCTTGCATGGTAATGGGCTGGTCCGACACCGCTGAGTGCTGAATTACTTGCTGGGGGTGGGAAGGGAGAGACCAGCGCTCACTGACTGGGGATGAAGCTGCTGATTGGTGAATGCTTTCCTGACCGTAAGTATAACACATGGCTGTGGAGGAGTACGGGGGAGGAGGGGGACAACCTTGTGCTCCTGGGGACTGATTAGATGCAAGGGGAACGTGAGAAGGTGGAGAATGAAAGGCAGAGAAGTGTTCTAATGGAGTAGTGGGCGTGCCAGGGACATGGTTAGCAGCACTGGAAGAGGGCTCACTACGAACGGAACTACTTAGCCCAGGCAGAATCACTTGTGGCTTGGTGACACTTTTTGGCTGGTAGGCAGAATCAACCTGTGCTGGAGGGGCTTGGAGTGGAGTATACTTTTGTTGTTGCTGATAGTAGTTTTTGTTGTTCTGGTGTGACGGCAATGGACAGGGCTGGCCCATGGCAAGGTAGGGTGAAGACTGGTTGAGCAGGTGTGCAGGGTGAGACTGGGATGCTGGATATTCCATCTCGCTGGCTAAGGAATCCCGTCTCCTCCTTTCCTTAGCCCTCTGCTCCTGAGTCACTTGGTGCATCACCTTGGAAAATTCATCCAGGTCTTTCACCAATGAGAGCTGGTCCTTCTTCTTGTTGGTCAGGGTGGTAGTGTGAGTAATTAAAGAAGCAGTTGTTGCTGCAGATAATGTGGGTGTAATAGAGTGAGTGGTGGGGTGAGATTCTCCAGCTTTCGCAGCAGATGAAACAGGAGACTTGTTGGTGCATGTGATGTCGGCATCTTGCTCTAGTGGCTGAATGGGAGGTGTGCTTATGACTCCTGCTATCACATCATAGGCTGTCAGCTTCAGTTCGTCCCTTGTGTCCTCAGTACCACTCAAGGAATTCCAATTAGAAGCCTTATCGACTTTTAGTGACTGGGACAACCTACGCTTTGATGGCCCATGTACAGTACTCTTGTTTAACGGGGGTGGGTCTGGATCCTCCTTGGCCGGCAAGGATGTACACTCTTCGGCATCTTGCTCTCTTTTAATCAAGTCTGCAGGAATGACAGTCTTGTTCACATTTCTGTCACTGGTCGCAGTCTGAGGAGAAGAGGCAGCAGCCTGGGCTTGACTGCTACTGTTGCAATGCTTTGTGGAGCCTAGCTCTGCTGATAGTTGGTCCTTGTGTTCAATGGCAGCATGCTGTCCATGATCCTGAAACAACAAAGGCATGTTTCAGCACATGTTAGAGCAGCCTGAGGCTATAATTAATGTGGTTGGATGGCTATGGCCATGGCATGTGCCAAAGCATATCATATTACAAGCACATAGTGCAAGGGACCGTGATAGATTCCGAAGTCTTAAAGACAGCCAAGCATATTAGGGCTTCCAAAGCACCCACACAGAGGCTAGGCTGGCAGCTAGCCACAGTATCAGAATTCTAACCCATTGAATCACCACTGGTACTACCATCATGTCATGTGAACTGACACTAGTAGTTTACCACCTCCAGAATCATCACCTCACCATATCTCATGGCCACTCACACTAAACCACAAGCCCTTACTTTTAAGGGACACAGGGGGTGTATGCTAGACATTGGCTTACCATGAGTCTGGTAGTACTTGAGTCCACCCTGGCAGAAATAGCTTGCTGCTGCTGCTGCTGCTGCCGGACACTGTCAACGTATTTTCTCTTTAGCCACTCCGTCCTTTGTTCTTCTTGCCTCAATTCATACCTGAGGGCATTTCTCCTCCTAGCCACACACTTTTGATGATGAGAGCGAAAGATGTGTAGTCTATGGTGAATGCTTGTATTGAAAATAGTCAAGCTTGTTGGTCGAACTTGATACTCATATAGCTGCTCCACACTGTTCTGATTAACTACCACTGGCATATCTTTCTTTTAACTAGCTGCCTGCATAGGCAACTGGGGTGGAGTGAACCTTACTAGGTAGCTAGCCAGCTAGCTCTCTAAATCAAGCATCACATAAACGGCAAGCCAGCAGCCTGGCGTTTGTGAGAGAGCTAGCTGGTTAGTAGCTGATGTCAGCAAGTTGTGACGTGGACGCACGCAAAATGACGCATTATCGTAAAATACACATAACCAATAATCATAATTGTACAGAATTTCAAGTGTGTGAAGAGTAAAAAAAACAACTCCTGCTGCCTGTTAGTGCTAGGCAGGAAGAATGAGAGAGAGAGATAGGCCAATACTAGAAGCATTTAAGAATGTCTTCTACCCATGAGGCCACTTGGAAGACCGGGCTAGATTTACAAAAAAAACACAGCAGATCACAAACCACCAGCACCTATCTATACCCCTAGCTATGTAGCTGTAGCTATGTGTACCTGTAGTAATGAACTGTGAGATTGGCCTTCCTGTCAGCATTGAGGAAAAACTCTGGCAATAGAGAATGAATGAGATTATGTCAGCATTCAATCATGTCAACACTAGTCCACATGTTTTGGTTGCCTGAGGCTCAATGTAGACTTTGATGCCGAGAGCACTAGCTATTGAACAATGGGCCATTGTCTGCAGTGACATACCCCTGCATTGCTCCATGTAAGAATCACTCAGTCTCCACAACTCCAAGCAGGTGTTGATGAGAGCCGACACAGTCAGCTGGTCAGCTGCCTTGTTGAAGATGTGCCTGGGCACAGTAACAGTGGTGGAATCGCCAAGGCTAGAGGCTTGGGAGCAACTGGCAGTGCCTGCACTACTGGTACTGGCTGTGCTTCCCACACTGGCAGGAGAGGGAAGTGGGGACAAACCACCTGGAAAGGGAGACTTGGACTGGCTGGCCTGGAGTGGAGTGCAAAGGCTGTATGGCTAACTGCACGTTAGGCTAGTAATCTCTTACCTTTGAAGGAAGGAAAAACTCCTGTAATTCCTGAATTTAATCATTACTACCGTTATTCTGGACCCACTCTCATTGGAGAATCACAAAGGAAAGGAGACTAACCTTTTGCACTGGCACAATGCTGGGCTGCTTGATGAGGTACATCCTCCAATACAAGGCACTCTGGCAGCGCAAACTAAGGTAAGAATACACACTGTCAGGAGAACCAGCCAGTGGAGTCATGATGGACTCACCACAACACTAGCAAGGGCTTGCACTCTCCAGCCATATGCTGACAGTACCTGCACAAAACATCCATGAGTAAATTGCCATGATCAGAACAAGTCACTGACTTGATCATATTGACTGTATCAGAGTACATCTTGTATGGGTTCCTCTTGACAGCCTGGTTGTGTCCAGCTGCAGCCTGCAGTTGCTCGTGCTGTGGACATGCATACAAGGGTCATCTCACTTCCTCACATACCCACCTCCACTCCAATCACACCAACCTCGATAGCCCCACCGTGTCTCATGAAATATGTAACAGATTCCATATAGAGTCTAGCCTTTTCCAGACCAGGAACCTACAGTAAGAACACAGCTAATTACAGGGCCCTTCACAATTATGTACAACTGTTACCATGATTTTATCAGCCTCCTTCTTTCTTCTCCTAGCTTCTAGCATGAAGTATTCTGGGTCCATCTTCCTTGGGTAAGTCCTCCCCACTCCTCGCTGAGGTTCCATACGAGCACCCTCATAATGGCTGGCATCTGACCAGTACTCTTCACTGGGAGCATTACTGCCTCTGTAGTGAGGCTCACGGTCCCAGCTGTGGCCATGGCTCCTGCCGCCATAGTCCCCAGTTCCACCACGTCCACTGGAACGGGAAGGGATGCCATAGCCCCTGTGGTCTCGAGAAGCAACATCTCTTTCCCATCTTGCTGTGCCACCATGACCATGAGCTCTCGACCTTTCTCCCCTGCCCGCTGCACCACCCCCAGCCCCCACATGGTAGTCGTGGAGTGGGAGCAGCCCGGCACTATAGTCCTCCCCCTGGAGTCCTCCTAGCCTGGAGTAACGATCCCTGTTCTGAGCCTCCTCAGCTTCAGCAATGCTGTCCAAGGTGTTGCGACGATTGGAGGCAGTACTCCTGACATTGTAGGGCTCAACAGTGGCCTTTGGCTTGCCAATTTTCACTTCTGTCAGAGGTATGCTCACCAGCAAACTGGACGTATCTTCTAAAAGACTATTTGACACCCGAGAAGCACTGCAATCCACCACAGGGGTATTGCTGACCAAATGATCACTCATTTTATGTTTTTTAGAAGTCACCAGGTCTTGACCTTTCCTTTTCCTTCTCTTCTTGGGCGGTGGTGAAAGTGCTGGCTGCTGCAGCAGAGCAGCAAAGTGCTGTCTGTGTACATTTCCGAGGACTTGATTGGAGGAGTGCTGACCAATACTTGAGGTGTCCCCCCTCTCCGGCTGTTGGTCTCCTGGCGCTTTCACCTCCTCCTCCTCACTTCCAGATTCCTCTGAAGAAGCAGAACTTCTGTCATCACTGTTCTGTGCAGTGCCACTGCCATCATTATCTGTGCTTCCTCCAGTAAAGTATAATGGGTGAAAACCCAGGCTAGACTGGCTGGTCAAACCAGCAGTCAAGTCACGCTGAGTGAGAGTTGAAGGTTTAGGAGGAGAGAGGTTAGCTAGTTCTTCTGCCGCACACATGAAGTGGGGTGGTGTCTTTTTAAGGGGTGTGATAGCAGCCATGTTAGATGGAGTGACTTGCTGTTTCAACTGTAGCATCATTTAAAATGCCATTCAACACAAAACAATGTGAAAAGCCTGTACCTTTTCCAGAGTGATTCTGGTTCCCTCATCCTTATCTTCAAATGGTTGTGGTATATAGACTTCTCTATTACTAGCTGACTCTTCTTCACTGGATTGCCTGAAGGGGCTGTGCTCCCTGCTGCTGCAGCTACTTCCATCACTGGTGCTACCCCCTTCACTGTCACTGCTGCTGCCGCTGCTGCTGCTGCTGCTGCTGCTACTACTGCCACTGCGGGCTGCGCCATGCACCCAGGACTGACTAGGCCTCGACAAGCCCTCAACGTGGCCACTCACTGAAGTCAATGGATTCTGGAACATTGAGAACCAGCCTAAGTACTCACCCCCTAGCAAGCTAGGCAAGCTACCTTTCGCTGCACATCACTCTTGTAGTTGTGAGTGGAGGGGTGCTGCTGTAGAGCAGAGGAGGAAGTAATGTGAGGAGGGAGTCCAGAGTGGGAATTATCAGAGGAGTTAGGGGTTTTAAAGACATGATGCTGCAAAACAGTAAGAATCACATTACAATGGTTCAGAAGTAGTGAGATTTGCCTCACAGAAGTATGAGTTCCTGAAGTGGGGAAGGTGAAGGGCTGGACCTTGTTTGGTGTGAGTATGGGTGTAACCAAAGAGACAGGAGGGGGGTGAAGTAGTTCCTGCAACATATGGTGCACATCTCCAGTGTCAGGACCATCACTTTGACCAGGAGTGGAGCCGTTTTCAGACACTGAAATACTGAGTGCTTCGGGGCGAGGTTTGGCAGGCAGGGATGGGGCTATACTTTCTTCTTCAACAAGACTATTAATCCTTTTGGGGGGCTTTTTCACTTTTTTCTTTGCTCTTGTTGCATCCTGAGCAATGCTGGGTGTCTGCTGTGGTGGAGAGCTACAGCTAGCTGACAAGCCACAAGTTATTTTTGCCTTCAAATCAGTTTCGGAATGTGGCAAATGATCAAATGCCCCACTCTGATGCGAAGCCTTGTTGTATGGTCGAACTGAAACTTTCTTCCTCACTGCAACTGTGTCTGGAGGCTCCTGAACAGACTGGCTGCTGTTGTTTTTTTCACTACCCACAACTAACTTGGTGGTTCGCTGTCTTTTCTTTATCTTGTCCCGTTTCTGGTCAGCAGACAATGGTCCAGGCTGACTAGGTTTAGAAGAGCCCTCTCGAGATTTCAAAGCAGCAGCTGAAGGTTCAGCTATCCCATACATTTGCTCACTGGTGTCCATTTTCTTCATTGCACTTTGATACTGGACGTATGGGCCGAGTACACGCTGCAGAATACAAACATGTCCAGGATTTACTGACACATGGAGTATATTGTAAGCGTGAAAACCTTTCACTTTAATTGCTCTCATTAGCACTTGTCTAGCTCATGCCCTGAGTTTTGCTCACCTGAGCATATTTCTGAAGTGCACTGTCCCGGTTATCTCTCTCAATCAATTTGTCAAAAATGGGTGGCTGAGCTGAACCATCAGGCTAATTAATATGAAATGGTCAAACAGCTAATAAGCAAAGATCCATGCAGGATGTACTTACTACATTGTCAGCAGTCACAGCCGAGGCTGACCTCCTTGTAGTCTGGCGTTGGCTATGGCTGTGTCTGTCAGAAACAATGTACTACGGTAAACCACAGAAACCCAGGATCTCCACATTAACATTCCAGCTAACCCGACCATGTAGTATCATCAAGCCCAGATCAAGTGGGGTCTGGCTAGCGAGACAAGATCAAGTGGTGGGTGCATGTGTATTGAGAAGAATGTGCCTGCTTTTTAAGGCCAACCCCATTAAGAACACCAACTAGAGATCTACATCCATTCAGTCAACTCACTTCCTTCTATGGCTGTGTTTACTGTCTTCCATTGGATAGTGATCGTGGCCAACCAACTCTTTAGCTTACTCTCCACCTTGTGCTAGCTAGCTATATATCTCTACCTTTGGCTTAGCTAGCTAGCTTTGTTCCCTCCTAGCCAAGGACAAGGGTCCAGTTTTTCATTCTGACCAATAACAAACACCAAGCCCCGACCAGCCCCGTTAGCTTCTAGAAACTCATATTCACTTCAAATTTCTGGTCAAGATATTGAGTTCTTCTTCTCGAGTTCTCTTCTTGGAAACTGCTACTAACATCCGCCAGATGAGGATATGCGGTAGTGCCCCCGAGCAGATTATCAGGAAATTAAAAATAATAATAGCAAAAAAATGCATAAAGTTTCAAAGTCTTCCATCGAGAGGTGCATCATCATAACAGTAAGTGTGATACAGCTGCACGAGAAAAAAAATTTTTCACATTTTTACTGCAGCTATTAGCTAGCTACAGTGGAACCTCCGAATAAAGGACACCTTGGGATCAGCCACTTTGTCCTCTGTTGAGAGGTTGTTATTTTCTCGGAGGTTAAAAATGTGCTACTGCTATGGGAAAGGGGTCCTGAAGAGTGTCGATCCTTTGTAGGGAGGTTGTCCCTTTCTCGAAGGGTCCTTTATCAGAGGTTCCACTGACCTTAGAATTAGACCGCATGGCGTCTTTAAAATGCCAGGCCTCTTCCTCCTCTTCCCAAAACTGTTCAAATGGTTCATTACAGACAGCACATACCTAGATAGCATACACACAAATGGATGAAGTAGCAAGATGCACAGGGACTTTAGATTACTTCAATTTCACTAGCATCTCCAGCCTTTACTGAGCAGCTTTCTGCTTCCTTTCCCTCTGCACATCTCTCAGCAGAAGGTAAGTTAACCGGTGATTCTCTCTTTGGCTGTTTCAAGCTCATCTCTATATAAACATAGAGGTATTAGTGTGAAACTAAGCTTTGGTAGAATAATTACCAGCTCCATCATTATCTGCTAGTTCTTCATAGTTGAACCAATCCTATCACAAGAGGAGTTTAATTGGATACAACACTGAATGGTATTAACTTACATCTGGGTGCACAAACCAATTTCTTGAAGTCTTACTCTGGCCTTCCTTTTCCTCCCTGTTCACTTTATAGTGCCAGTTGAGGTGCAAGCGATAAAGATCTCCAGCACTGCTCAAAAATCGCATCCCACAAGAACTACATGGATCTCCACTATGCAACAGGGCAATGATAGAGCTGTAGTGCCTAAATGCGCGCACGCACACACACAAAAAAAATTCATCAGCAATGCATGAATGCACAACTTACTGTCTAAGTGTGGCTGGAGTGAGAGAAAGGTTGGGAATTTTCAGTGGGTGATTGCCTTGCTCATCCTTGCTACCTGTGATGGGAACAGGTCCAGCTTCTACCAGTCCATGTGATTCTGCAGGATTTGATCACAGTTGATGGTATTGAGTTCCCAACAACATTACCTTGAATAGCGTCCCTATGGTCTAAAGGCCATGGATGTGGTCTAGGGTGTCCTTCTCCACTTCCTCCATAAGGTCTGTTGGGTACAAATCTCCTATATGAAGCCCTCCCCCTGGGTCCTGGACGGCTTGGTGACTCTCTGTTGGCATAAGACGGTAAAGAATTTTGTACAGGGGGGTTATTGAGCGAGGCAGGGGGTGAAGTTGGCGCCTCTTCACAATGATTTTGCTGGTTACTCTTGAGTTTCTGCAGTTCATAGAGCTGGTTAAGCTGGTTGACAAGAGTAGATCGCTGTTCAGGTGTCACATCTCCTGCATTAATCTGTCTTTCTATCTAAATTAGTCAAAAGCGAGTCAAAGAGTCAATCATTAAAGCTACTGAGATGCTTACTCGTTTGAGTATGTTCTCATGGTGCTTTGGTAGCAATTCTGGTGGGATGTCGTCTAATTGCAGGTGAGAGTGCTTGATTTGTTCGTTACAGCTACCACTGCTCTTCTTATCAGATTTAGCATCAATTTTGATGCGCTTGGCAGGAGGAGCATCCTTTATGAATAAAGTAACATGTTATCATTCCCAAACAGCCAGCTAGTTCACTAACTTGTGTTGCAGTGGTGCTGATGCTAGAATCAGGATGTGTGTGTGGAGGACTGGCACTTTTGTTAGCTCTGGAAGTGGACGTGGGGGGAGGGAGGGGACTAGCACTTCGGGCACGACTGCTATGCTGTGAACCCAAGGAGGAGATTTTAGGCTTCCCCAAGTGTTTCTGATCAGCTATATTTTCCTCATTTTGATTCTATCGAGCAAAGACAGACACGGTGTATGTATTCACTGGACTAGACTAGTGGACTGGACTACTGGAAGTCAAATTTGACCACAAAAATTCCTTATAGGTCACTTTCAGTCTACCCATTGCTTTACCCGCATGCGTAAGCGGGGTAATAAGCAGCATTATGGCACTGGCTGGGGGGCCTGGACACCTTAAAAAACTTGTAGAGGCCATTTGAAAGTAAAATAGCACACCTGCAAAGAATAATTTGTGGTCAAATTGTCAGTCCAGTAGTCCAGTCCAGTAGTCCAGTCCAGTGAATACATACACCCGACAAACACACACAGCGTATATGCACACAAGAGTGTAGGCTGAGCTTACCACAGTGTCCTTTGTTGAAGAGAGGCCCATAACTCTCTGTTGCTGCTGATGCTGTTGCTTTGTTTGCTGGAGGACAACTTTCCTGCGATCCTGAATTGACGAGGCTGCTGTTGGCTTAGCTTGCTCCTAGAAAGGAAGAGTTGAAACGTGCCACCCCCAACAGCCCAACTTACCTCAACAAACTTTGGATTCACATATATTGTAGTAGCTGCAGTGTCATTGTCCACTGCAACAACAGGCCAGTTGGGATCCAGAGCATGCACATGTCTGTCTATGGCTGCCAATTTGTGCTTGGGCAAGAAGGGTGACCAAGTGGTGCGTAACTTGTACAGAGATTTACGGGGGTCTGGTTCAGTCTGGGAAGACACAATAGCATAGCATTTGCTACCTTGATCACATGATAAAAATGGTGGCTCACTAGTTTCTCAAAACAATGGCAGAACACACCCACAATTACTCCACTGATGTGATCCAAGTAAGACCCCTTCAAGTTCTTCATAATGGAATCCATTAAGTAAAGTGAAGGCAGTTTCCACTCTGGGCGAACCTACAGCAGCAGATTAACTTGTTTGAATATTCTCATGGTGAAATGATGGGACAGAACACAGCATAAAACAGTGGCTAGGCATAGGTATAGCTATCCACAACAACAAAATAATAAAAGTATATCCTAGCTATCAAAGAAACAAAAGTATAACATGAAAGAAAACTAGTCCATTGGCCTCTGGCTACCTTCATGATCCTATTTCGAATCATTTCAATTATCTGATTTCCTCTTGGTTCCAACTGGCCTGCTGCTCTGGTCAAATCATCTATGAGTGGTTTGGAATTAAAAGTAAGGTCCTCTAGACTCTGCCTATAACGTGCCAGAGCGGCATTGACATCCCTAGGCAAAGACATGTCCAGCCATTAATGAATGGGGACACACACAGGGGCAAAACAGTGGTGGAGGGCCCGGGGGGGACTAACTCCAGGGGGGAAGCGCGCGCTTTGTCACATGTGCCCCTGGCCCCGCCCTCTCTCATCATGTGATCAAAATCATCATCCGCGCCCCCCCTCTCTCCCCACACAGCAACAGCACTTTCGACTTCTCTTCCAGCGCCGTGCGTTGTTGCAGAAAGTCTG
>JAAGOD010047548.1_pt1 | contig 30552 bp, 23 predicted proteins | sample 8389681 | NCBI WGS metagenome assembly JAAGOD01 (sample SAMN13964374, study PRJNA552185) | sponge metagenome | biome: deep-sea hydrothermal vent fields; feature: spots directly above weak diffusing fluid; material: seawater and sediment | host: Tedaniidae sp. KZ-2020 ... | reverse complement strand
GTGGTGTCTTCGGTATTCATGTAGTCGTGACAGCTCCCATACGCATTCTCCCCTTCCCCCTCGTTCTGCAGGATGGATGCATTGGAGCACTGGCAGTAGCTGGATCTCTCGGTGTCTGCTGCGCAGTAGCAGCAGAGCTGAGAGCCCATGACAGGCTGGAGCTGAAGAGTCGTCTCCGACAGGTTTGGCCTGGCAGAGAAGGAGTCAGCATTCGACTCCATGTCAAGATTCTGTCGCAATTCCAAAATAGTAAACGTAACTTTAGTGTAGTAAATAAGAAGCTATTTTGCTTGCCTCAAAGGTTTCCATGTCTCTTCCAATATCCTCCGTGATCTCACAGAGTTGAGAAAAGTTTGGCCTTCCAGATGGCACCTCGTCCCAGCATTTTAGCATCAGGGAGTAACTGCAGAATTACAATTTTATAAGCTGGTGCTAGCATAATAGGGAATTTAAGTATAAATTGATGTCCCTCCATCACTATTTCTGGTACTCCTTGATGGAGTGACTTCTCCTCACATCATGTGCTGTACACCACCTCAATGGCACTATACAGCAATGATTTCATCCATTGTCAACCCTTAGAAAAGCCCAATTACACAGGACTCTGTGCTCCCATTTCCCCTCAGTGTTTACAGCCTCGAGAGCTGGAATCCTTGCAAGGGATATATTAGGCCTTACATGGCATCTGGGCAGAAGTCGGGTGAAGGCATCCTATACCCTCTTCCAATGCACTTGATGACTTCTTCTGGTGACTTTCCCGGGTATGGGCTTCGACCTGAGGTAGAAATCATGAAATACAATATCTCAACAATGTTGCCTGAAGCCCACTGATGCAGTAGAACACCAATGGCAATTAGCACTGCTTACCCAAGCTCATTATCTCCCAGAGCAGAATACCAAAGGACCATCTATAGCAACAACAGCAAGTGATTGTGGTCTCGCTATCACAGCCAATCCCACTTACACGTCACTCTGTGTGGTGTACTCTCGATCCAGAATTGTCTCCAACGCCATCCACTTGATTGGGACCCTGCCCTGAGGGGGAGAAGATTCTATGTTAAGTTTCCTTTCATTCATGGGATGGCTCTGTTAGGTGATATACTTACCCCTGAGGGCCGATAGATGGAGTCGTAGACTTTCCTCGCCAATCCAAAGTCAGCCACTTTTAGGACGAGGGAATCTGTAACCAGCACATTCCTTGCAGCAAGGTCCCTGTGAATGCACTGTGCAGGTTTGTGTACAGAAATAAAAATGCATTATCTGCAAGAGCTTAGCAACCGAATGAGAAGGAAGCCCTCCATGCAAACTACAAGTATTTCGAAAATGAATCTTCAGGTGTCCCTTTCCTTGAAAGTGTGGTGGGGCTCATTCCTGGGAGCCATACTCCGTTCCAGGGGGAAAGATAATCAGCTCTAATTTACCTTCTTTGAAGCCAAGTGCTGCATGCCTTGTGCAACCTGGTTCGCCATGGCCATGAGATGGTGGGGGGTGAGTGGGTCATCTCTGTCGCGTCGCTTCGAGCGTAGGTATCGAAGCAAGCTTCCCTTTTCACAGAACTCCACGATGATGTACAGATTCCCTGCATGCAGCAAGAGTATAGGATTACTAGCTGTGCAAATCATTTCCTCATCCTTGAGGCTCTAACCAATGTACACAACCCATTGTTCAGTGGTTAGAGTGCCCTGAACCATCAATCTAGCTGTTGAAATTGAAACTGTGGCCCTAAGACTTAGGTCACAGCCACACCTCACTCTAGCCAACCAACCTTGGTGAATGGACGCCCCCAGGAAGCTGACGATGTTTGGATGAGCTCCAACGTGCTGCAAAACTTTCAGCTCGGAAATGAGATCTTTCAAATCTTCATCTGATCCACCATCTTCATCAAAAATACATAACAGTTACTCAAGAGGACCTAGTAACTAACTTTAAACTGTTACAATTTTACCTTTCAGCATTTTGACTGCAGCAGGAACTGGTGTTCCTTCGTCACTGTGAGCTGTGGCTTTCTTCACAATCCCGAAGGCACCTGAGCCAAGCTCCTCGCCAATTTCCAGCTGCTCGAAAGGAAAGAGCCACTGGTTCTCCTCTAGTTTGTACATCCACTGCAAATGGGAGTGGACATCAGTAAAGTCTTCCACACACACACACACAGCTAGAGAGTTCTTACAGTGGCCAGTTGGCTTGAAGGAAATCCACTGTTGTTGGAGAATGAAAAGCCAGGAAGAGTCCTTTGATTAACCTCCCGTGAATCAGCATCAGGATTGATCCCAAACTCGAGCAGTAGCTCCTTGGCCATTAAACCAGAGAGAGCTACATGGTTGCGCCTTATGTACCATTTTATGCAGATGCAGGTGATGAGGATGATCAATATACCAGCAAGAAGGAGCGAAGCAACTGCACCAATAGAAGAGAAGATAGTCTTGGTGTCTGTTTCCATGACGTTCTGTGCTGCCAAGACTGGTGGTGTTGGTGTCAGTGTTGGTTGTACAGGAGAGGGAGTGGCTGGGGGTGGAGCAGCCGTGGACTGGGGGAGGAGGATCGCAGCAGATTCTGACCGGGCACCTTGCTGGGTAGATGGAGTTGCTGGAGCTGCTGAAGTGAAGGAGGGAAGAGGAGACGTGGGCTTTGGGAAACCGCTCACTGGACCGTCCGAGATTAGTGCAGTCTCGGAGATGAATCCCGTGGGGGTGGGGTTTGGAAGTTCGCTGGTGATGGGAGGGGGAGAGGGAGGCGTGGCCAGGCAGCGTGGTGCAGTTGGTGCAAGCACTGGATTTGGCAAATCTCCTGCACATAATGCAAAATCTAATCAATACAACCACTATTAGGATTAGGCTCGCGTGGATTCCATACCTGGTCTCACTGCTCTCAATGTTGTGGAAACTTTAGGCTCCCAGACACTTTCCGCTGTACAGGAAATCGTGACGTTTGGATTGAAGAGTGCTTGGAGATGCTGAATGGGAGTTCCGAAAAGCTGAATGGAAAACCATTCCAGGTAATTACGCTTATACAATACAGGTGGCCATGCATCCCCTTCAATGGTGAATTCATTTGTTCCATTCAGTACACTGTAAGTAAGATTAGCAGTTTGAGACTGGCTGGGCTTCACGAGTGCGCAAAGTACTGGCCAAGGTATTGGCCAAGCAGTACTGTCGAAATTTACAACACTACTTTCACCCTCGTTCAAAGGGTTGATAAACTCCAGTGGCAACTGCTGATAGTCCTTGATACTGACATAAAATATCTTCTGCAAAGTGTTGTCTTGATTGAGACAGACCACCTTGGATTGGTCTGTTGACTTCACCACTGAAACATTATACACGGTTGATTCTCCATCAGTGATAAATCTCTTGGGCTCAGAGTTGGCTCTCCAGATGATCCAGTTTCCACTGTCGCATGACAATTGGCGAGGAGGATCTCCAGGCGTAGCCACAAGCCTCTCTTCGATGGCTTCGCTTGCAGACTCCTGCTCGCTTGGAACCAGAGTAACGACACTGTGGTCTTGGTCACTGCAGAACATATTATTCCTCCCAGATTCTGCAAGAACTTCCAGGTTATTATGGACAATAGACTCTCCTGACAGCAGGTGACTGCTTCTTAAGTCTTTCACACATCTGCAACGATACTGGCCGTAATTTTCCACTGAGAAATTGTGGATGTGCAACGTGAGAGTGTCGTAAGAACTGACACTTCGCACCAATTCCAAGTTGGCCAGAGAGTCATTTCTAATGGGCACCCTCCCATCCAGCCACTCCAGCTTGGCTCCAACGAGGCAAGAATTGCTGCTGCACTCGAGTCGAACCGTTTCTCCGAGTAGGTCGTCGTAGTTGCTGGAAAAACCAGTGGAGACCCCCTTCACTGCAATGCTGAGTGCTGCAGGTGCAAAATGGTGCATCATTCTAGCTAGCTAGGTGCCCAGTACTGAAGACCACCAACTTACTGTAGTTTTGGACTGCAGTGCAGGCTTGCAGCAGCAGCACTAGCAAGACTGCAACCAAGTCACTTGCAAACCTTCTCCTGCCACCTGAAGCACATCCAGCTAGCTGGGACATTGTTGAACAGCTACCCCTCTTCACGGCACTGGCTATGAAGCTACTTAGCTACTGAGAGTTAATGCAAGAATCTCAGACTAACCGTTACCCATGGCTTCTATTGCTGCTGGTTCACTTCCTTGAGATATCCTTGCTTGGGGGAAGTCTACTACCTATGAGTGAAGAGTAAGACCTCCATTGGCTTCTAAGTAAAACTGAGGTTTACTATAGGAAAAGTGAGGTTGCTAAAGACAGAATAAATCATAAAAATGTCCTCTAGCTAGCTAGTCATCAGTAAGAAAGGTATAATTGGAGTAGTCCAGCATTTGTTTCAAAACGCCAGTAAGAATAAGTTCTGCATTGAAGACTTCTGCAGGGGGTAGGGAATATAATATAGTGCTGATAAAGCATAGCTCTCCATAACATTAGCATCCTCACTCACTGATATTGATGGAGGTGAACTCCTTACAGCATCCACTCTCAATGTCACTTAGAGTTGAAACAACTATCAAACTCCCGGCAGCTGCCCGGCTGCCCGCCAACATGGTCCTGACCTCACTCAGCATCAGGAGACGCCCCCCAGCACAACTCACTATGTCCCCCAGGGCGTCTCGCCGTGGCTGGACCGAGGTCGTGGCATAGACGCACATGCCCTCCAGCAGCTTCCTCGCCCTGGCACGGGCCAGGGACGTGGCCAGGTCCATTCCAAACAGCTGCTCGGCGTCAGGGTCTCGGAGGAGGAAGTCCCCTTCGGGAGCGAAGCCCCCTCGTCGCTCACTCTCCTCCACCCACTTGGGCGTGACCATGTGCCTGCAGATGGAGATCCCGCTCAGGAACTTGATGGTGCGTGCCACTTTGGGCGTCACAATGTGTGAGCACGCCTGCGGACTCTCCGTGACCACGCCTCCAAGCTTCATCACAATCTATTGGGATGGGATGCAATCAGGTCAATGGCTAGGTGATGTGGAAGGTTTGTGCAAAGGTTCTTGCCTGTTTCAAGTGCTTTGCAGTAGTGGTGCTGATGCCAGTGAAGAGAACAGTCGGAGGTGAGGACTGCTCAGATGTTTTCCTCCTACAGCAGAGCAGAAAGAAGAACACCATCTCACAGCGTGTGCACACAGCAATGGGAAAACACACACTAGGCCATCAACCTGCACTAGAGTCACCTTAGCTTCCGGGTTCCAGCCTCAGTCTCCTCCCCCTCTTCCTTCCTCTCCCGCTTAAGGCCAGCTGCTTCTTGCTCCGAACCGACCATCAGGTCAGGATGATGTTTACTATAGTCGCTAAGAAATGGCCTCCACGACTCTACACAAAGGATGGAGGAGAAAGGTCAGATGCAACTCAAAAGGAGTGAGGATTGACTGCACTGACTCAGAATCTGAGAAGCTTCGACTGAGTTTTCGGGGTAGAACTCGTTTGACTGGTTGAGCGTAGTGTAGCAGGGGTACATCACCTCAGGCAACTTTCCGTTGTGGATGATCTCCGCTAGGAAAGTACTGTTCACCACACGCACACCCCATTCTATAGCCTTCTCATACTTCTTCCCTTCCGCTCTAATTATCCATAATAAGGGCAAGTAATATTGAAGTGCGTATCACGAGATGTACCTCTTGCAAACGAGGTGGGTGTTCTCTCTGCTCAGGTGACCCGTGTAAGGGATTCCACAGATTCTCAGCATGTCTTTCACCAGTTCTCTCTCCGCTCCGATGTAGTTGGTGAGTGTCATGGACTAGAGGAAATTGTTTGCTATATCCAGTACCGTACGCACTAGAGGGGGGAAAGACTCACATAGGCCTCGGCATTGGGCAGCTGCCATTGGAATGCTGTGGGGAAGTGGATGGGGGTCCTAGGCGGGAACATCTTCTGTTCTGTGAGTACGTCATCTAGCCAGTGAGCGCTGGAGATGCACTTCCCTTCCTCCATTGCCTGCATTGTGCTCGGCAGCTGAAACTCAAACACCCAGGTAAAGCTTTGCGTACCCTTGAGAAGAAGACACTCCTCTTGTGCAGTGCTAGCAGGTGGGTGCAGAGTTTGGAGTCATATGTATCAAGCACCTCCCCGCCATGCTGACGCACCACCTAAGACTCAAAGTTCAAAGCCGTGAAATCCTTTTGACAATGACTTCTTCACTTTCTCACCAGCTTCCACTTGTCGAGGGTTTCGTCCTCCACACAGTCCGGGTAGTCAGTGAAGTATATCACCACTCCGTCCAGCAGCTGCTCGGCTCTGGTGACAGGGGTGGGGCTGGCTGGCATGACAACCCCTCCAGTGCTGCTGCCGTTGGCTCCCTCCTGGTCAGCAGACGGAGCCACGGGGGGTCCCGGAGGGACGATGGAGGTTACGCTTTCGGACACATGTGATGAGGTCCCTTCTGAAGTTTGAGCTTCATGATGCAGGCCATCCTTTGCTGCCTCCATTGTGGACACTTTACCAGCTGAATTCCTCACTACTGGAGCATCAGGCTGAGTGCGTTCAGACGGTGCTCCAGACTCCATTGAGGAGACTCCACCATTGCAAACCTCCATGGGCCCTGGGGTCTCTGCCTCCACCTTTTTGAGACCAGACGGGTGGTACCTCTCCTCCTCCATCCTCGTGTTGGCCTCAATGGAGTCCAGGATCCAATCTGGGCTCACTACCATCATCTCTGAATGCTTCTCTGCACACTCGTACTTCGCCTGTGAGGACAAGATTTGTCCCTATCACCTCTTCTCACCTCAGCACACTCACCCCTGTGGTTTCCGTGGTGACAAGGTGTGTGACAGTGGAATCCAAGCGACGCTGCATCTTCCCTCCATGGAAGAGCAGCAGGACGCAGAGCTTCTCCACGTCACTGACAGACAGCTGCAAAGCAAAGCAGTGCGTCCATGGTTACAATGAAGACATACACAAGGGATGGTTGCGTACTTTGGATGGGCAGAAGACTAGGCCGGAGAAGAGCTTGTCTTGAGCTATTTCAAAAGGAGTGGTTCTGGAGGTGTGAGGTGTAAGTTAAGACACAGAACAAAGCAAACGTGGCCAATAGCAAATTTAATCGAGAGCTAGCAAAATAGGAAGAAGGATACGGCAATTGTGCTCCGCATTTCTCCGACATCATCACCCAGTCAGACTAAAAATAAAAGATCTCATTAGCATCACTATCAGTACCTGGAGATCATATGATTTACGTTCACTGTCACATGATTGTGGTTTTCGTCCTGGGCAGGGTCATCGTTAGCCACTGGGTCATCACTGATCACATGTGTGACCAGCTCACTGATGTAGAATTCTCTTGATGCCCCACCTTTCTTCAAGACTTGCTTCACCTGTTGAGGAGAAGTCACACTAAATGATAAGCTCCCCTCGCATCCTCGGCAGTCTTACTTCAGCTGGATCCTTGACGTGCTTCTCATGGATGTAGTAGTGCACACCGCTAAACATCTTCGCCTCCATCGCCACAGCTAGAGCTATTTTAGTCAGCTCACCAAGGTCACACTGGTCACACCTTCTTTATTGATAAACATTGCTGCGCGTTATTTGGGATTTAAGTGGGCGGGACTGCCTGGGGTGCTGCATGCTGCAAAGACCAGCTACGCCCACATTTTTATTACTTTTGAAAAATCCAATAAAGCGCTGAGAAGCAATGGAGTCGAGGCTAGTCTTGCTAGCTGCAGGTTTCCTGTTGCTTCTGCAGTGCAGAGCAAGCACAGTGGAGCCAGAGTCGGGCTCTGGAGCAGCCTTTACGGACCTGCCCGTGGATGGGAGGTGCCCAGGTATGAACGAGCTAGCTGCAGGGAGGGGGGGAGGGGCTGCTACTGCAGATAATAAACTTCTCATTTTTCTGTTTTCTAGATGGCATGTTCTTTGATTCTGAAGGAGCCTGCTCTTCCTGTTCTAACACAAGTAAGTAGCAAATTATTGAGGGAGAGAGAAATTATTTAACTCATTTTTTCCCTCCCTCCTTCCCCCAGACCCTGAGGGCAAGTGTGTGGGCAGCTGTGGGCGCTATGTGGAGGGAGGCGGTCCAGTTCCAATTCTCTCCGGAGCTGGGCTAGATGTGGAGGATGACGACCATAACGAGATCTACCTCATGGAGGTGAAAAATAGCTATACCACCATACAAGCTAGTAGCTAATATTCATTCCCCCCCCTATAGCGAGCTGTGATCCAGATAGTTACCACTGAGACGAATGATTTCCAGTCTGTGGTGCTGAATGCCCCGTACTGTGTAGAGGGTGTCACAGTGACCTATGAGGATGGAAGTAAGTGTCCTGCCTTCCACTGCCAAATATTCTATTTAGGGGTCTTTTCTATTTACTGTACATAGTCCTTACTCTTGAAGGAGCAGCATCAGTGTCGGAATACACAAGAGTAAGTAGCCACATATCACATACCAGCTGAATAACTATTGTTGTTGTTGTTGTTGTTGTTGTTGTTTAGATGCTGAGACAGGTTACCTTTGATATTGAGTCAGATGAACCTGATTTGGAGGCAAGGAGGTAGGTATGAACATTCATGCATGCATCCAAAAGGGGGCGTGAACTGTAAACACCAAACCACAGACACACCCCCAAATAGAAACTTCCTATTAGCTATATTGATCACACTTAGAATTTTCTTCTCCTTAGGATCATGTTTCGGATATTTGACGGAGTGTTCTGGAGTCATCCTGCGTATGTCAGCGTGAGCATAGAGCCCATCAACGACAACTCTCCAGAGCTGAGCCTGATGCCTCTGGGCATTCCGTATGTGGAGGGAGTGGCAGAGGGGGTGGAGCTACTGAGTGACGTAATGCTGGATGATGCTGACCACAATGAGATATTCAACCTCACTGCTCTATACGTAAGCATTTTCTGAGAGAGAATTTTTTTTTTCAAATCTCCATAACGAGATTCAGTCCTTTGCATGAATATTTAATCCCACCATGGACCATCCATGTGAATTTTGGTGGAATATTCATCACTGGCCAGCCACACACAGTGCTTGATAGTCACACACAACTAGCTAGCCAGATTATCAATATCACCAAGCCACCCAAGTAAGAGTTAGCTAATGAATGTAGCTATTACACAATGGAATTTCAAGAAGCTATGTATTTTTTGATGACTTTATCCCTCCCTCCTTCCCTCTCTCCCTCCCTCCCCCTCCCTCCCTCCCTCCCCCTCCCTCCCTCCCTCCCTCCCATCATCAGGTCAACATATCTGACTGCACTTCAAATGAGGATATCATCCAAGTAGTGGTGCCCTCAGAACTGGACCTCACCATGACAATGACGGGTGGGTGTGTGACTGTCCTGGGCAGCGCTCCTGTTCTCACCTACCGAGACATCATACTCTCAGCAAGGTGAAACTGAGTTACCCAATGCCATGTCAACTGGTGTTAATTTGGATTACCTCCTTCCCAGGTACTCCAATTCAGCGGAGGAGCCAGACCCCACTAACCGGTTGATCCAGTTTACCGTGTTCGATGGAATTTTTTCTGACTCAGCCTCCCTCACCCTCCAGCTGCAAGTCGTTGACGACAATCCAACAATGGTGCGTGCTATAGCAGGCTAGCTGGCTGGCTAGCTGACTGGACTAGTAGGCACTTCTCAATCCAGGACCCACTCTAATCAGGACACCAGACACCACTCTAATCAGGACACCAGACACCACTCTAATCAGGACACCAAATCAATATACCAGGCCCCTAGGACACACCATCTAAAGATTAGGACACCGGCACTTAACATGATTGTTCCACTTAGGTGGTGAACACGGGACTTGGTCCAAGCCAGATCACGGAGGGCAGACTACCAGTGGTAGTCGGCCTCAACATCAACCTCACAGACACTGATGCCGTGAACAGTGACGTCATGGTGGATGAGGTCACCATCACCGTGGCAACAGCAGTGGAGCTGCTGAACCTGACTGCTGACACAGCATATCCAAACATCACCGTCGTAAGTCCGAAGATCATTACCGACAAAAAAGTGAGATTATTTTTCCCCTCTGAAGGAGTATGGTGCAGACGGCTCTATTACGCTGAGGGGAGTGGCTTCACTGAATTCATACAGGGAGCTGCTGCAGACTCTGACCTTTGGAGTGGATGAGACACTGGAGCCCCCCTGCCCCCTCAACAGAACAGTGGGTGTGGTCCTCACAGGAGGAACGTGAGTCAAAGGGACACAAAGTCGAAAACAAAAATCTTGAAAATCAATTTCTTTCCACAGTCATCCTGCCCAGTACATCATGCCTCCACTGGTGGTTGATATAGTCCCCACCAATGACAACACGCCCTCCGTCACCCTCACCACACGAGAAATCCCTCACAACGAGACCTCCCCTCCCACCATCCTCTTCCCTGGTCTCTCCATCTCCGATGAGGATGACTCTCCCTGCAGCCCGCAGCTCCTGGTGGCTGCTCAGGTAGTCATAGAGACAGTTGCTGGAGACTCAGACAGGGACAGCTTGAGGGTGAGGAGAAAGCACCACACACTCTCTCTTTTCCTTAGTCTTGATGCATTTCTTTCTCGCAGATTGGCAATTCGGGTGTTTCGATCAGCGAGAGGCAGTCGATGGCTAACTGCTCCTTTCTCCTCCCCTCCTCCATACTGAATCTAGGCTCCTCCACTTCATCTCTCGTCTGGTACACCTGTCGGGATGATGGCAGGCTGGTGCTCACCATTGAAGGAGCTGGTTCCCTCAGTGAGTACCAGCTACTGCTCCAGTCAGTGACCTACTCAACCTCTGCTCAAGAACCGGACAGCTCCTACCTCATCAGGACATTCAGTGTATGTCTAGTTGTTGCATGGAGTGTAACATGTGATTGTCATGTGGTTATCATGTGACTGTTGCATGACCTCATGCAGGTGGTTGTGGCCGATAAGGAGAGGATTAGTGATGTGGAAGGTCTGAACATCACCATTCAACTTGAGGATGACGAACCTCCCATTTTCAGCAACAGTTCTAGAGTCCAGATATTCCTGGAGGACGGGGGGCCAATCGACCTCTTTGACCCCACGCTGACAATCAGTGATGCCGACAATCGCGAGGAGGATAGAGTTATCCTTGAAGTCCTCGTCACACTTTCAAACCCAGTGGAACCGGAGGACCAGATTGTGTTCAACGGCTCTGCAATCTCTGGCTCCAACATCAGCTTCACTGACCTGGACTGCAGTGACGAGGCTTGCTTCCAAAACCTCCTCGCTCTCCTGCAGTACAACAACACCAACACAGAACCTGGCAGCTTCATGCTGGACAGAAGGTTCTCAGTACAGGTATGCAACCTAGTTCAGCCATTCTAGCCTTCTTTGTTGTTGTTGTTGTTGTTGTTGTGTTGTTTCCTTTGTTTATCTGCATTGTTGGTTTCGTAGGCATTTGATTCGGCTGGAAACATGGGAAGGTTTGATTTCGTGGTGCAGATCGAGCTGGTCGATGACAACGAGCCCATGCTCCTGTTGGACGGGGCAGAGGGGGAGGTGAACTTCAGCACCACGTACTCTGAGCGGCAGCCATATCTCTCCAACCCAACTGTGATCCCTCTCTCTAGAGATCTGGCCATTAGAGATCTGGACGTGGGGAAACAGTTTCTCATTGGGGCAAATATCACCATATTAGGTAACCAGCCCCCATCAGCAACAAACTTGAATAATCTCTCTCTCCCCCTTTCTCTTTCCAGATGCTACTCCCTCAGATAGAATTTTCCTGGGAGACCTTGGTTTTCTTTCAATCACAGACAACATTGCTATGACACAGATCAATGATCAAATGCTGCAGTTCACTGGTCGGGAGGATCAGCAAGCTTATGATGACATCCTCATTGAGGTCATGTTCGAAAATACGGCAGACGAACCTGGGGCCGTCACTCGCCAAGTTTTGTTCTCCATTACTGACGATGTTGGCAGGGTCATCACTGCCACAGCCTCAGTCCAGATTATTCCCACCAACGACCGGGCTGTGATAACATTCGCTGGTGGACCTCGGAGATTGGTCTACAATGAATTCAGAAGGCAGCCAATCCGTCTCTTCAACGAAAGTGACACCATCACTGACTCGGATGGTAACGCATTGGATTGGCTTAGCATCACTCTCACCCCAGGAGTGGACATCAATGACACGCTGAGTGCTGAGGAAGGTGACAGTGGGTTAACTGTGATGAATGTGACTCAACCTAGCGGAGAGGTGCTCCTGAACATCTCGGGATACGCCAGTTTCAGTGCCTACGAAGGTGTCCTGGACACCGTGACATTCAGCAACGTCTTTCCTGGATTGTCTCAAGTGGACAGGGTCATCCAGGTGGTGACCTTTGATGGCATGACTGAGTCAGCTGACCACACCATCACCATCTTTATAGTTGGATTCAACGATCCCCCAATGTGCTACTTTGGCCAAGTGGTAAGACAGTAGCTACCAGTCTCAAATCCCTCAATCCTCCTCTACCTCCATCTCGTGTCTTTTTCTCTTTGCAGGGCACAGCCAGTTCCACTGCTGGGTTTAACGAGACGGATCCTCCCCTCCCTGTGGCTGCATCATTTGGTCTGATGGACTTTGATTCTGCGGGTTATATTCCTGCGACGAACTTCACTGTGGTGCTGAATCTCACTGGGGCTGTGGATGGCATGGATTACGAAGGCCTGCTCTTTGACACGGCAGGAACAGGAATCTACCTGCAAGTCTCCCCAACCCCAGATTTCTTCAGCATCACGTACACTCTGGAAGGCAGCAACAGCTACTCAGCCTATCAGAATGTGAGCATTGACTTCTCTCTGTGTATAGCAGGGGCCAGGGGTGGAGCTAGACCTAAGAGTTCCTTGATTTTGAACTTCTTTCCAACTCTTCACAGGTTATTCGCAGTGCCAGATACTTCAACAACCGGACCCAACCCAACGACAGGGCCACGAGAAGGATCTCCATCACCATCCCTGAGGTCTCCACCTTTGACACCGACCAAGCCCTTGACTCCAGAACATTCTCACCTTGCCTGGTGAATGTGACTGTTGTCAATGTCCCTGACCCAGTGATAGTAACCCTACCACAAGGGTAAGCAGTTAAAGAACTCTTTTTCCTTGTCCTGCAGCTGCCTGCATGCTAATTTTCAATCTTCCCATCCCCATCCAGGTACAATGTGACATACATTGAAGATGGCCCAGAGATCTATCCGCTCAACATCGATGACTTCTCCATTGACGATGAAGACAACAGCTTTGTCCTGCAGGCAACTCTGACCATTGAGAACTCGGATGCCTTAGATTCTGACTTCAGGGACTCTTTGAGTGCCACCGGCAACTCAGACTTTTCTGTCAATGGCAGCGGTACGACACAGCTCTTCATCGAAACCACTGGCTTTAGACGACTGATCACGACTCACGAGGACTTTGCCAGGTTCCTGAGAGGTGTCTCCTTCACGACAACTGACCAAGCACCGCATGTTGTTCGGAATCTCTCGGTGCTGGTGGAGGAGTTCCCAGTGGGCGAGTCCGCACGTGTTCCCGTCTACATTCCCATCACTGTCCAACCCGTCAACGACCAGCCAGTCCTGGAATCCAGTCGGGTGGATATCGCACCACTCCTGGACTACCTTCCCCAGGAGACAGCTAACCTGGGATTCAACGCCTCCTTTCTTCTCTCACTTGAGGATGTCGATGACGTTGACAGACGCTCACCAGTTGCCCCAGACTTTGTAGGCTTTGCTGTCATTAGGGAGGAGGTCTCGGCAGATTTGGGGGTGTGGCAGTATAGGGAGTCTGGCAACGAAAGCTGGATTGATTTCTCAATGGATGAGTCTCCGTGTGATCCAATCTTCTTCACCCCCAGCAGGAGGATACGATTCTCTCCTGCACCTAGCTTCGCCAAGAGTGATGTGACCGTCATGTTTGAGTACCAAGCTTGGGATGGGACCTCTGTTCCGGGATCAGAGTGCCCCAACCCTCTAGACACCGGTATGCAAGATTACTATAGATTACTAACAGATTACTAGTTTTGCTAGTTAATAACCCTCAATATTACTAGCAGTATACTGAGATTTGACTCATCCTTTTTTCCCCCCAGAATCTTCCATCAGTGCTGACAGTGGCAATTTCACTTACTTTGTGCCATACTTGAACCGACCTCCCAGTGTCTCCCGAGAGCAAGGGTCACTCCCCAGCATCTCCGAGGACCTGGATCCTGAAGACAACGAGGGTGCTGAGGTCAGCACTATTGCCGCCATGGTTGGTGAGGATTTGGATGACGAGGACCTGGGATTGGCTGTCACCTGGTCAGACACGGTAAACGGGTTGTGGCAGTACAGGGAGGACGTCAATTGGACCAACTTTCCCGCCACCATCAGTGACAGATCTGCCTTGCAGCTCAGTGCCATCAGCATGGTCCGGTTCCTTCCCAACGAGCATTTCTTCGGACAGAGCCAATTCTTGGCACGCATTTGGGACATGACCAATAGCACCAACCAAGGCAATGCTGTCGTGAGGTTGGCTGGAAATGAGGGACCCTCTGGTGCCTACTCCTCGGCCTCTGCCACCCTCTCTGTCACGGTCACTCACATCAATGATCCCCCGGTGGTAACGCTGGGTGTCAGCAAGGTCACCTACGTTGAGAGTGGTGACCCCGTACAGATCTTCCCGCTTTTGAGTATCGTTGACGTTGACAGCTCGGAGCTCCAGTCAGCCAGCTTGGTCCTCGAATGCCCTGGCTGCGCAGATCTCACTCCTGCTCCAGGTGGGTATGATCTCATGATGAGTCTTGATGCAAGTGCTGGTGACAGCATCCTCAGCCAAAGCGCTACGGGACTCCCTTTTCGACTTGAGTTGATCTATAATGATTCCCTCCGAAGAGAGTTTGAGATCACCCCTCTTTCCCCCTCACAGCGAGATATCGCCAGCTTCACACAGTACCTCCAATCCCTCCGCTTCATGAACTCCGACCTTGAGCCCAATCCTGCCCAGAGGGTCATATTTCTCTCTGTCAATGATGGAACAAACTCTTCAAGGGTTGAGACTGTCACTGTGTCCATCCAACTGGTGAACGATGAGCCACCTTTCGTCAACCTTCCTTTCGACTCCTTCACATACACAGAAAACAGAGAAGAGGTGCAGCTCTTCACTCAGATCACCGGCCGTCCAGTGATTGTTGACGAGGACCACTACAATCTTGAATCGGCAGCAATTGAACTCGCAGGGGGAGATTTGGGAGTGGAGAGGATAAGAGTTGACTGTTCTCCCTACCCGCAGCTCAGCTGTGAGTTCTCTGGCGGAAACATCACCATCACGGGAGCAGCCAGCATGGAAATCTACGAACAAATCCTGGGGAGTCTGTCGTACGAGAATGCTGCAGAGGAACCAGACACAGAGCCACGAATGGTCGCTTTCTCCGTCTTTGACGGGATATTCCCAAGCCCTCCCGTCTCCATCACCATCCTCACCCAGCTCATCAACGACCAGCTGCCAGTCGTCTCCCCGGCAAACTCCCGTGTCCTGTTCCGCGAGGTGAACCCTGTCTCACCTCCGATCCCCGTAGCCGCCAACCTGACAGTCACTGACCTGGACAGTGGAGAGTTTCCAGTAGCCTCCATTGTCGCTGTGCTTACAGACCCCCAGGACACAGGAGATGAGGGGGTTGGGCTCCCCAGGAACCTGATGTTCCCCTCGTTTGTCGAGCTGGACGATTCTGACCCCCACCGAGTGGGGATCTCAGTGAGGGAGGGGAGCGTGAATATGAATGGGGATCCTGTGGTTGGACTTCGGCCTAGTCTTGTCCAGGAGTTCCTGCGAGGTCTTCGCTATGGGAACATGGCTGAGCAGCCGTCTGGGAGCAACAGGACCATCACGGTGACCGTCAGTGATAACTTGACGCTCACAGGAATACAGGAGTCCGCTCCAGCCACGATCACAGTGGACTTTGACCTGGTGGATGACTCTCCCGAGGTGGAGCTTCAGGCTGATTTGGTGGTCTACTTGGAGGGGCAGGTTCCCCAGAAGGTCCCGGTGGCTCCCAATGCCATAGTGAGGGACGTCGACACTCCCAGCATCTCTGGTCTCCTCCTCCAGCTCACTTCGCCTCCCGGCAGCAACTCCTCCTTGGAGAGTCTGCGAGTGGTTCTTCCCGAGGACGCGGCCATCACTGAGAGCAGGGAGATCTCCGGAAACCTCCAGCAGGTCAACCTGACTGGAGTGGCATCCACTGAGGTCTACTCCTTGGTGCTCCGGAGCCTCACATACCAACACTCGGTGACCTTTGGTGACCCCGATTCCGGCAACAGGGAGCTGACTGTGACTCCTGTGAGTGGAGATGGTGAACTGGGAATGTCAGACCAAGTGACGATAGCTTTCAATACGGTGGACAACCCTCCAGTGCTGGACCTAAATGGCATCGGTCCAGGACAAGGCTACACTGTTGATTACGAGGAAGAGAGTGAACCAGTCTTCCTGACATCACGAGATCTCATCCTGCGTGATGTCGACTCTGAAGAGCTTGATTATGTCGAGATCACTCTCTCCACTGGCGTTGCAGCCACTGACAGAGAAGCAATTTTCATTGCCTCCAATATCCTCCCCACCGGCATGACAGTTGACCGTAATAGCTCAGACTTCATTCGTCTCTCTGGCCCCGCCCCCGTGGAGGAGTTTCGTACCATCCTCCTCGCCCTGCAGTATCTCAACGAGGAAGACGAGCCTTCGTTGGATCCGAGGAATGTGACCGTGGTGGTGAGTGACGGGAACAGTGAGAGTCAAGCCATCACCGTGATATCTCTCCGACTGGTAAACGATGCTCCAGTCATCTTCCTGAATGGCTCAGAGGTGGATGCTCGTGTCACCTTTGTGGAGAATGGTCCTCCTGTCCGGCTGAGCTACAACCCGTGGGTCTTGGACAGTGACAGTCAGCTGGTTGAGCTCCGCATTCGGCCAGAAAACCCTTTACCAGGTGACGTCATTTCATCTGCTGACTCAGCTCTTTTGTTTGATGAGGCAATGGGGTACTATTTTGCCAGCTTTCTCTTCTCACCAGCTGAAGTTGTCGTCCAGTTGGTCTCCTCTGTCACCTTCACCAACAACCTCCCGGAACCAGCAGCTGGGGACAGGATTCTCTGCTTCTCGGTGGTTGACGAGGAGCAGCTGCCCAGCTCCGAGGCCTGCAGCACTGTCAGTCTCGTCTTTGTGAACGACAACCCTCCCGTCTTCCAGATGGGTCTCTACGAGGCTTCAGTGCTGGAGAACCAGCCATATGTGGGCGTGGTGAGAGTGACTGCCAGCGATGCCGATGCCTTCAATTCCAACGTCCAGCTCACCTATGACATCATCGCTGGTGACGACTGCATGGAAACAGGGTCGTCAGGTTCCGGAGAGCTTTTGGTGGATGTTGCCTCCACTGAGGATGTCTTCACACAACAACCTTGTCGTTTCGCCATCAATGAATCGTCAGGTCAGATCTCCACTACAGACTCGCCGCCTGATAGGGAGCAACGGGCGTACTATCTCCTGACTGTCCTTGTTTCTGATGGGATGAACGAGGGGAGGGCCAGGGTCAACATCACTATTCTCGACTTGAATGACGTGGCTCCGAGATTCGAGCCTGCCTTCTACAACATCACTGTCCCCCTTGGGGCCAGGGAAGGCTTCGTCCTTGCCCAGCTCTCTGTTGTGGACCCTGATGAGAATGAGGATATCATGATTTTCATAGTGACCATTGACCCTCCGAGGCAGACTGTGTTTCGATTGGAGCCCAATGGAAATGTTGTTCTTTCCGTTCCCGAGAACCAGCTGGACCCTCAAGTCCCGAGGTACACTCTGACCTTTGATGCCCTCGACGGTGCCTTCGCTCCTTCCTCAAACATGGCCACTCTCGAGGTGAACGTGATTCTCAACAATGCAGCTCCGGTATTTGATATGCTGGCGTACACCGCCACAGTCCCAGAGTCAGCTGCTGTGGGGTCCCTGGTGCTGCGAGTATCTGCCACGGACGCTGATACAGGCTCCAATGCCGAGATAACATATTCCATAGAATCTGACAGCTTCATTCCGTTCAGCATCAACAACTCAACTGGATACATCACATTAGAGTTTCCTCTTGACTTCGAGATCATGCAGAGTTACACGTTTGAGGCAGTGGCTGCTGATGGTGGAAGAATACCGCAATCCAGCACTGTCTCAGTCTCCATCCAGGTAGGGAATGTGAACGAGGACACGCCCACTTTCACGGAACCGCGATACTCTGTCTCGGTGTGCGAGGGAGTCCCTGTCGATTACGAAATCCTGCGTGTGCTGGCGGAGGATGGTGACGCTGGCCCCCTTGGGGAGGTGACTTACGTGATCGTCGACAGCGAGAACTCAAACGGACGCATTGCCATCAACGAGACCACGGGGTCAGTGACGGTCTCTTCACCTTTGAACTTTGAGGCTGGGGTCACGAGTTTCATGATAGGGATCCAAGCGTCTGACGGAGGTGGGCGGATTTCCACCGAAGTGCCCATCCAGATAGACGTGCTGAATGATAACGAGTTTGCCCCCGTCTTTGTGATGGGAACGTTCCGAGTCACCATTCCCGAGAATTACCCGGTTAACAGCCCCCTCCCTCTGGAGGTGTCGCAATCCTTGGCCTCCGACGGGGATGCCTGCAATGTGGACCAGTGCAATGGAAGTGCCATCATCACCAACCTGACCTGCTCCGGTTACAGTGGACTCACGTACAGCATCGTCGACGAAGACAATCTCTTTGCCATCCACCCTTCGACGGGCATCGTCTCCCTGATGAACCAGCTGGACTTTGACCTAGGTGGGCACAGGGAATTTGCCCTCCAGCTGGTAGTTTCTGATGGAGAGTTTTCATCAACGGCCCAACTACTGGTGACAGTGACGGATTTCAACGACAATCTCCCTGTGTTCATCCAATCAAACTACTCTGTCACCATACCGGAAAACACGCCTGTGGGCGAGAGCATCCTGGCAGTCGAGGCCATTGACATTGACCCGACTTCAATTGTCATCTATGAATTGGCTGGCGAGGGGTCGGGAGATTTCTCCATCAATGCCATCACTGGGGTAGTGTCTGTGGCCAGCCCCCTCCACTTTCAGACCCTCTCCAGGTACGATCTCACTGTCCGTGCCACCAACTTTGCACCGAATGACACCAACTCAACGGCTGTGGCTGTTTCTCTGGTCATTCTCGTCACGGACGTCAACGATAACCCTCCAGTGTTCTCCGAGGGGTCCTACATCTTCCCACTGCAGGAGAATACTCAGCCAAGCCTGATAGGCATGGTGCAGGCCACCGACCAGGACTCCGGCTCAAACGCCAACCTTGAGTACTCCATTCTCTCCATCACTCCTGGTAACCTGAGCTTGTTCAGGATCGAACCCTCTACCGGGGCCATCTTCTCTCTGGCTGTGTTTGACAGGGAACAGGTTGAGGCCTTCCTGCTGGTGGTGCAGGTCAGGGACGGTGGCTCTGTGCCACTCTCAGCCTCCATCAATGTCTCTGTCACCATCCTGGATGAAAACGACAACCCACCCTTGCTCACTCCGGACAGGTTCTCTGTCAGACTGGACGAGAGTGAGAGGATTGGGACTCTCGTTGTGACAGTGAACGCTGCAGATCCTGACGACAGCGAAGCCGCACTGCTCTTTGAGATCGTTGGAGGGAACGAGTTGGGCCACTTTTCAGTGGATAATACGGGAGCTGTCTTCGTTGTTGGCGAGCTGGATCGTGAGACAATGGAGAATTACACTCTGAGAGTCGAAGTTGCTGACTCAGCTGATGTGCCGCTCACCTCCACAGCTCTCGTGTACGTCACCCTCAATGATATCAACGACAATGCCCCAACATTCTCCATGGGCCAGTACTCGGCGAGCGTTCCAGAGAGCGTTTCCCATTCCTACTTCGTCATCGACATTGACGCCACGGATGCCGACATTGGCTCCAACGCTGCCATCTACTACACTCTTTTGGAAGAGAGTTCGGTGCCCTTCGCAATCAACATGACGTCAGGTGTGGTGACTGTGAGCCGACCAGAGGAGATTGACTATGAAGACAGAGCGCTCTACTCGCTGCTTGTCGTAGCTTCAAATCCTGACGGGCTCTCTAGCAACGTGACTCTCCTGATCACCATAGTGGATTTGAATGATAATACCCCCACCTTCACATCAAGGGAGTTCCGTGTGTCTGTTGACGAGGATTTCACACCTGCTACCACTGACTGCAGTCAGTTTGTGCCCTCAGGCGTGAACTCTGACCTCCTTGGGAGCGGTGGGTCAGGGATGGGGGGAACCGGGTCGTCTAGACGATACGTCACCACGGTGACGGCCACGGATAGAGACGAGGCCAACACCACCAATTCCCAGATCATCTACTCCCTCCTCTCCGTCTCTCCACCAGCTGACTTCACCATTGACGACTCCACGGGGGACATCTTTGTCTCCCAGAGCCTGGACAGGGAGTGCTTTGCTGCCTACAATTTGACAGTGGAGGCAGCCAACGCTGGATTCGCAGAGAGGGACACTGCAAACGTCCTCGTCTCGGTGGCAGATGTGAACGACAATTCTCCTGTGTTTAGCGAGAATCTCTACAAGGTGACGGTATTTGAGACTGAGACCAGCATCTTGGTGGTTGCAGCTTCGGATCCTGATTCTGGATCCAATTCTGAGCTGAGGTACTCCCTCCTCGGAGGGGATTCGTCTCCGTTCCGGATTGACCCCACCTCCGGGAGAATCTACTCGTCCATCAGCCTGGACAGGGAGGCTGTTCCATTCTACAGGTTTGAGGTCGTGGTGAGAGACTCTGGCTCTCCATCACTCTCTGCCATGGCCGCAGTGGAGGTGACGCTAGAGGATTCCAACGACAATCCTCCCATCCTCACGCCCTCCAACCTCAGCCTCCGGCTAGATGAGAACCTTCCTCTCGGGACAGTCGTAGCCACTTTCACCATCACTGATGCTGACATCGGCATTAATGCTCTCTCCAACCTGAGCGTGAGTGTGCTGGATGGCCCGGCAGCAAGGTTTGCCATCGAAGGCGAGAGTTTGGTTGTGTCTGGGTCCCTGGACTACGAGATGGACCCTCAGTTCAGGCTCCGAGTCATAGCGAGGAATGTCGAGCCTCCTCATCACTCCTCCACCGCATCTGAGGTCGTGATACAGCTCAACAATCTCAACGACAATCCTCCCGTGGTCATCTTCGGGAAGAGCAAGCTGGAATACTTTGAGAGGAACAAACGTCTGGAGCTGGACGTGAGGCCGGTCATAATGGACAGCGATGTTGAGATCCTGCTGGTGGAGGGGGTCATCGAGTTTGTCAATACTGACCCTCGCGACCCCAGCATCCCTTTCGCTCCAAACACCCGTGACCCCTCCCTCCCCTACGACTGCCCCCTCGAGGACGAGAAGGGAAACAAGTTCCCTCCCTGCAATATACCAGTTCAGGACGAGCACTTCTTCACGCGTCCTGATCGTAGCCTTCTGATCAGAAATTTCGATGCGGCTGAGATAGTGTCGGACACCTTTGTACTTGATGCTTCACTGGAGCAATACGCCTACAAATCCATTGACTCCCTGTTCACAGCTACGGGGCTCACAATCTCCACCTGGCTCTGGTTGGAGTCTTATGGAGGTGCCTCACCCCTGACCATCGTATCAAAGGCCACTTCTGATAATGTCCTCTTCTCACTTTTCTGCTCACACGATGGGCAGAATCTTGGGTTCCAGTACCGAGACAGGTCGGGGGAGAGGCAGGTCCTGTTTGACGGGGTGTGTGGACGACTGGAGGGGGCTTGGAACCATCTGGGTGTGGTGCTGGAGAACCTAACCCTCACCGAATGTCGGCTGCTGGTCTACGTCAACACGGAACTCGTCTCCGCTCAAAACATCTCCCTGCCCATTGACGAGCCTGGGAGCGTCTTCGTGGGGACGCGGCCCGCTGGAGGGGTCAATGCCCCGAGGCGAGACTTCTTCAATGGCAGAATCCACCTCCTCCTGTTCAGCTACTACCCGGCCAACAGAAATGAGCTCAACTGTGCCATTGGCTGCGGCAGTGCCATCATATCCACACTCAGGGACACACCCCTTGACTACCGCTACGACTACAACACCAGGAACCTCACGTTCACCGGGAGACAGCCCGGGGCAGTGTACGAGGATTTCCTCGGCTCCCTCGTGCTAGTGCTCCCCCTGTTTGAGCCAGTCTCGGCATCCTACAGCATCACCTTCATGGTTCAAGACGACCTCTTCAAATCCATTCCAGCCGTGGCCACGATAGAGCTTCAACCCGTCAATGACTTCCAGCCATCTCTGAGCATCGGACCTTGCCTCGTCACTGGGGAGCCCAGTAACTTCACCACCACCTTTGTCGAGGAAGGTGGTCCGGTGCCTGTCGTCAACCGGACAGACTTCTTCCTCACCGATGGAGACCTCGTCGCCTTCATGTACACCATCACCGTCGAAATCCTGAACCCGGAACCAGTCGGGGGTGAAATTTTGGCGGTGACGACAAACATCCCAATGGGGATGAATGTGACGTTTGCTGATCACACCCTTACGCTGTCGGGGAACCTCCCACTACCCCTCTTTGCTGAGGTCCTCGGGACCATCACCTACGACAACCTCCAGGATGAGCCCACGGGCACCTTCAGGCAGCTGCTCTTCACAGTCTCAGACCCGCCTGAGGAGGACATCACTGCTTTTGCTTTCCTTGCTATCGAGTTTGTCAATGACGTCCCCATATTGGCCTTCCAGTTCCGTACCACCGAGTACAGCGAGGGCGATGGGCCGGTCCGGTTCATAGACAGCGTTGTCATTGACGACAGTGACAACACCACCCTGGTCTCAGCGCAGATCAGTTTCAATATCCGAGATCCAAACATGGAGATTCTCTCCGTTGACACGTCCGGTACGAACATTGCCTGGAGCTATGATGGTGCGGCTGGTCTCCTCTTGCTGACTGGAGAGGACTCTCTGGATAGTTACATGTCTGTCATACAGTCCCTCACCTATGAGCACACAAACATGGAGGACCCGTCTTTCAGCACCAGAGTCTTCTTCATCAGCGTCTCCGATGGACTCTCAAACAGCTCGGAGCCAAGTCCCGCAGTGATGCTGTTCTTCTCTGCCGTCAACGACCCCCCATTCTTTGACCTGAGGGGACTGGAGAGGGTACCGTTTGCCGAAGATGTCGACAGCACTGTGGCTATCATCTCGCCTCAGGCAACACTCGTGGATGTGGACGACAGCACTCTCGCCAACCTGACCATCACTCTGACCCCAACACCTGACAGCAGCGAAACCCTCCTGGTTGACCTCCCCCGGGGGGAAACCATTGAAACTGAAAGTGGCACAGAGCTGGTGCTGAACTTTGACCCTCCAATGTCCGTGAGCACCTACCAAGCAATCCTCCGCTCACTGAGATACCGAAACCTCGAGGAGGAACTGACTCCTGGGATTCGAGTGGTGGAGTTGTCAGCTCACGATGGTTTGGATCAGAGTCTTCCAGTGTCTGTACAGGTAGCAGTGCAAGCTTCAAACGATGTTCCTGCGCTTGACATTGACACCAGCTCTCCAGAGCCCGGCTACCAGACCTCCTTCGAGGAACAGGGGCCCTCTGTCTTCATCACCTCGAGAAATGTCTCCATCTCCGACAATGACCTGGATGCACGAGTATCCACCGTCATGGTGGTGATTCAGAATGCTCTGGATGGCCTCGATGAGAGAATTGTGAGCACCAATCCTTCCGTCAACATCACCTCCCTCCTCTCCAGCATCTCCGCCTCCTTCATGATCACACCCACTGATGGCTCCTTGGCGTCAGTCGAGAACTTGCTGACCACCCTCCAATACGTCAACATGAGAAACGAGCCCACTTCTGCCACCAGGACCATCGCTGTGTCCGTTTCAGATGGAACTATTTTCAGCAACGTCGAGATTGTGACGCTCCGAATCAATTCAGTCAACGAGAACCCTCCCCAGTTTGAGCAGTCGTTGTATTCCGGCTCCGTCCTGGAGGAACAGGAGCCCGAGGTGAGTGTGGCCACAGTGCGGGCCGTGGATCAGGACAGCGGATCCGACGGAGAAATCTCGTACTCTATCGTCAGCTCAGCCCCACCAAGTGGACTGGGCATGTTCAGGATCGACAGTTCAGGTGTCCTCTACACCACGGCCGCCCTGGATAGAGAGAGCGTGGATTTCTACGTGCTCAACATCAGTGCGGCAGACCCTTCATTTGTGGACTATGCAGATGTTCAAATCACCATTCGTGACGTCAATGATCAAGCTCCCATGTTCCAGGCTGACATCAGCCTCAGTATTCTCGAGGGATCTCCCTCCGGTACCCTCATTGGAACCCTTGAAGCCTTTGATGGCGACATTGGTACAAATGCCGAGGTCACCTTCACACTTGGAGGCGAGGGGTCCTCCAGTTTCAGCCTCTCGCCAAGTGGGCGTGTTGAGGTACTGGACCCTGACCTCGATGCTGACGTCCCCAATCCAGTAGTGGTCATCACCGTGGTTGCAACGGACAATGGGACCATCCCGCTGAGCACCACGACAAACTTCTCCATCTCGATTCTGGATGTCAACGACAACCCTCCTGTTTTCAACATGACGCGTTATTCTGGAGTACTGGCCGAAAACTCTCCAGTGGGCACCAGCATTCTCACCGCCACGGCCACTGATTTGGACTCAGGCAGCAATGGCCGGGTGACCTACCTGCTCCGAACCTTCTCAGACCCCCCGAGGGCTAGTTTCCAGTTTGCCATGAACGAATCGACTGGAGTGATCACCAGCTTGCAGACGTTTGACACTGAGGAAGGAGGACCCACCGCCTTCACCTTCTTCATCATAGCACTTGACAATGGCGTCCCGACCATGTTCAATGCTATGAGACCATTTGTCTTAATCACCATCATAGACGTCAATGACAATACTCCGATGTTCAGCGCGCCAAGCTACACACAGACTGTTAGCGAGAATCTGCCGATTGGAAACACCGTGGTGCAGGTCAGTGCCCAGGATCCTGACCCAGGTTCCAACGGAGAAATCACCTACTCCATCGTCCCCAACTCACAAGTGATGCCTCTCTTTGCTAGTGTTCCCCTCTTTGCCGTGGACGCAAGGACAGGTGTGATCACTGTGAACGAGGTGCTTGATTTTGAGCTGCAGTCTTCAGTCAGCTTCAATGTGGAGGCCAGGGATGCAGGTAGCCCTGCCCGTTCCTCGAGCGCCGAAGTCACGGTGAGGATACGGGACCTCAATGACAACGAACCACGGTTCAACCAGAGTCTCTACGAGGTCTCTGTCCCGGAGACTGTCACCACGGGAACCATAGTGCTGACCACAGCTGCATTCGATGCGGACTCAAATGAGAATGGCGCTGTGTCGTACTCGCTGACGGACAACACAAACACATTTGCAATCAACGACGAAACTGGTGCCATCTTCAATGTGATACCTCTGGACTTTGAGACCGACTGTTTCTACAGGCTGATGGTGACTGCGTCTGATGGAGGGTCCCCAGTGAGAAACTCCTCAGCCATGATCTACGTGACTGTGCTGCCAGTCCACGATGTCCCTCCTGTCTTCTCCCCCAGTTCCTACGCTACCTTCATTCCCGAGAACCTCCCGACTGGATCGTCCATTGAGCGGGTGTCCGCCTCCGATGGTGACATCACCACCTGCCAGGAGCTAGAGACGTCAGTTGCCTCAGGGTCAGGAGATTCTGATCTGCTCACTGAAGAACCAGAGGAAGACAACTTTGAATATGTCTTGCTGAACCACAACAACTTCTTTGCCATTGACAGCGAGTCGGGACTGATCACGAATCTGATGGTACCAGACCACGAGGTAGCCTCGCAGTATGTGCTGATCGTGCAGGCTAGGGACCCAGAAGGGTTGACTGCAAATGCGAGCGTGACAGTCAACATTCTGGACAGCAACGACAACCCCCCGAGGTTCACTCAACCCGAGTACACCACGGTTATCTCTGAGAATATAGCAGTGGGCACGACTATCATCCAGGTCACTGCCACAGATGCTGACTCCGTAGATGAGGGAAGACTGGCGTACAGTCTGAGGGACCAGATGCAGTTCTTCACCATCAACAATCAAACTGGAGAGATTTATGTTGCAGGCTCCATTGATTTTGACACCCTCGGCAGTTTCATTGATCTCATTGCCATAGCAACAGACACGGCATCCAATTCGGCTGCAGCAGTCGTCACATTGATGATCACAGACTTGAATGACATACCACCCATTATTGTCACTTCTCCTCTCTTGCTGACCTTCACGGAGGGTAACGTCAGCTTGACACCTTTCCCACAGATCTCCATCGTGGACTTTGACAGTTTCCAGATGCTCTGCAATGCCAGCGTGGGGCTCAGTGGGCTCCGGCAGCCAAACACGGCCTCCTCAGACTGCACGTGCCCAGACCTCAGGGACATCTCTACCTGCACCCCCGGGTGCTTCGAGTTCATCCAGGTTCCAGCAGGGGGATTCCCCGGGGAGGTGGTGAAGTCTGGGAACGGTACCATGCTCATGCTCATCGGAAACTACTCCATCGCCACCTACGCTGCGGCCATTGAATCCATCCAGTACGTCAACCTGGTCTCAAACCCGATCCCCGAGACGAGGACCATCTCCGTGTCCGTCTCCGACTGCCAGCTGCAGAGCAACACTCTCATCAACAGCATTGAGATCCAGGCCCTCAACGTTTTCCCACCAGTGGTGGACCTGAATGGTCCTTCAGAGGATGGGAACAACTTCACCATCCTGTTCAGGGAGAGAGGCCCTCGTGTTGCCATCACTTCGACTGATGCGGTGATCACTGACGAGGATATGATCAGGGAGAGGGAGGAGCTGACGGGACTCGACGTGTGGATCTCAAACCCTCAAGATGGCGACTCTGAGTCCCTGATTGTCTACCCCAACTTCACACACGCCACTATCACCTTGACCAGAGCCTCGGCTCATTCAATCAGCTTCTCTGGAGTGGCTCTGCTGAGCGAGTACACGGATGTCCTCAGGCAAATATTTTACGAGAACCGTGAGAGTGAGCCCACACCTGCACCATCCAGGACGATCAATGTCGTGGCACATGAGTACCACCTGACCAGCAGTGTTAGCGTCACCACGGTCCAGTTTGTCACCAGCAACGATCACCCTCCTGTTATCCTCACCTCCCCACCGCGGGAGAACAGAGTCACCTCATTCCGAGAGGGAGCAGCAGGTACCCTTATCACTGCAAGCAATGCTTTCATCTCGGACATGGATGCCACCGAAGATCCAGTGATGCAGCTGGAGGTGCATGTGGTGTCGCCGAGACCTTACGATGCCCTCTACTTGTCCAGCTCCGTGACAGTGCCACCTTCAATATCTGTCAACATCATCTCCAACTCCTCCATCGTTTTCAACGGGTTAGCCAGTCCTGCAGACTACGACACCGTCATCAGAGGCCTCACCTACGAGTTCACTGGTGACGAGTTTGACTCTCTCTTTCCTCCGAAGTTCCTGTACCTTGAGGTATCGGATTCCCTCCGCAGCACTTTCTCCGCCGTCCAGATCTCCCTGACCCCCGTCAACGACCAAATCCCTGTCTTCACTGAGAGCACCTTTACAGCTGAGATTCCTGAAGATGCCAGAGCAGGAGACAGCGTTGTCACGGTGACGGCAGTGGATGGGGACAGGTTCAGTGAGAATGACATCAGCTACTCGTTCATGGGTGGGAATGAAGATGTGTTCTTCTCCATCTCAGCAGAGAATGGAACCATCTACCTGGCCAGGTCGGTTGATTTCGAGAGGATGCAGACGCATCGTCTCATTGTCACAGTGAGGGACTTAAACTTCGAGGGAACGCCATCGACTGCTCCCAGCACAGCCGTGGTCATTGTGACCCTGCGAGACGTGAACGACCAGGTCCCCATGTTCAGCACCAATGAGTACAATGCCACGGTGGGGGAGAGTGTTCCCATTGGCACACTCGTTTTACAAGTTTTTGCCTCGGATGGGGACAGTGAAGAACACTCCCAGCTGGAGTTCACCCTTGTGGGGACAGCGGACTTTGAAATTGACCGTCAGAGTGGTGAGATTGCCACCAGCGCAGAGATAGACAGGGAAAGGGTTCAAATGTACACCTTCTTTGTCAATGTCCGGAATCCTGGGACAAGTGCATTTGACACCGCCAGAGTCACTATCACAGTGTTGGATTTAGACGACAACCCTCCAGTTCTGACCCTGGAACCAGACACCCAAGTTTTAGTGGAACCCGAAACGACCATCCCACTCAGTTTCAATCTCGAGATCACAGACCAGGATCCAAATCCATCCCTCGACTATGCCATCGTCCAAATCCTCACGTCTGGAAATGATTCCAATGCCCTTGGAAAGCTCATCTCATTGGACAGCAGTGATGTAATCACCGTGTCAGGCAACGGCACCTCCATGCTTCAATTTTCAGGAGAGAGTGTGTCCCTTGACGAGTTTGCTTCAGTTTTGAGGGGGGTCATCTATCAGGACCTTTCTCCTGAGCCAGTGGACACAGAACGTATCGTGGCGTACCAAGTTGGTTCCGATCGTATGTTTCCCAGCCAACCACTGCAGCTGCAGGACAGCAATGGAGAGATCATCTCAAACATCTCCCTGTTCACAGTTACTGTGACTCTCATCAACGACAACGCTCCCCAGCTCTCCCTCGACACCCGATCCCAAGATGCTCGGGAGCCGATTCTCTCCGAGTGTGCTGGGATTGCAGGCTCCTACTCCACTCAGTATGCTGAGGACAGCTCGCCAGTTCCCGTGGCTCACAGCTCCATAGAAATCACAGACATTGATAGTGGAGAGGACGTCATTGTTTATGCAGTGGCTGAACTTGTGAACGCTCAGGACCCAGGTCTGGAGAGACTCAGCATGAACCTCTCGTCCTCATCTCAAGTGCTCGTCTCGGAGAGTGAGAGCAGCGAGTACAGGATTTTCCTGAGAGGCGTGGCTTCACTGCAGGACTACGAAGATGCTCTCCGAGCAATAATGTAAGAATAATTTGTGTGTCTTTCTTTCTGCACATGTTGTTTTGTGTGGTGGAGAAGTATTATTATCTGCTTCTCTCTCTGCACATCCAGGTATTCTCATGATGGTCAGTCTTTTCCGAACACTAATGACGAGAGGACAGTCAATTTTGTTGTCAACGATGGCTTCTTCAACTCCAGCCACACCCAAACTTGCATCCGATTGGTTGATTCCAACGATTCACCTGAACTCTTCACCGGTTCCAACAGCACAGTGGATACCATGGTGATGTTCACAGAAGGGCAGCTGCAACCACTGCCCCTGGCACCACAGCTGGAAATCAGAGGTAAGAAGCAGCAAGGAGGCTACCATTGGATTAAAGTTAGCTTGGACATTTTTTCCTCTTGCAGATAGGGACAGTGTGTCTCTTTCCTCTGCCTTCATCCTCTTCCCAGACCTCACTGCCGAGGAGAACATCTCTGTCAATGATGACCAAGGAGACTTTGTCATCAGGGCCTTGCCAGACCAATTCATCATCTCAGCTACTCCCAGTGCACCAATCGCCTCCTTCCAGTCCTTGCTCAGGAGTGTCTCCTACTTCAGCTCCAGGCCACTCGAGTAAGCAAAATAACCAAACGCACATTGCAGCATGGAGATTTACATTTGCAGTGTCTGCTATTGCAGCAAAATTTCAGCATGTGAATTCATAATATCTTTCCTTGGTGCAGTACATCAGCTCAGCCCAGGGAAGTGACATTCATTGTTGTTGACAATGATGAACTGAGCACCCCAAGCAATCACGCTGTGGTCACCATCAACTTCCAGTCCATAGACAACCCTCCAGTCCTGGATCTGAACGGGCCACAGCAGCCGTCCAGGGACCATGCTGTGACATACATAGAAGAGAGTGACCCCATCATGGTGAGTACAGCTGATTTGCCCTAACACCATGATGAAAAAAATAACTATTAGTTGAACTCATCCTTAACTTGAGGTGACATAGCCATTAACCATACCACCATACCAACATTTTTGATTTGGGTCCTATCCGTGAAATTTTTGTTTGTCCAGCTTGTGTCTCCAGCTGCCACTCTGGTTGACGTGGACACAGCCACTGCGAGCTCCATGGTGATCACAGTGCAGTCACTCTATCCGGGAGACAACTACACCTTCCCTGATGCATTCCCACTCCAACTTGGAATGGAATCGAACTCCAGCTCCCGTGTGATCACGTACAGCGGAGTCCAGCCGATACAGAGATATGTGGACCTCTTGGGAACCTTCAGATATGCAAATACTCTCGAGGAGCCAGGCACAGGGACGAGGACCATGTCAATCCAAGTCTTCACACCATCCGATGTTCCAGGACAGGTTGTAGGGAGCAATGTGGCAGTCACCACAATACAAATTCTCCCTCGCAATGACAACCTGCCTGTATTCTCTCAACCATCGTACGCTGGAGTCATCGACGAAAATGCACCAGAGGGGACAGAGGTAGGGGTAACAGTGGCTGCACAGGACAGCGATGTCTCGGGGGGCACCAATATCACATACGCCACCTCAGACCCCCTGTTTTATATCCATCCCGTTGAGGGGACG
>JAAGOD010067776.1_pt1 | contig 31475 bp, 30 predicted proteins | sample 8389681 | NCBI WGS metagenome assembly JAAGOD01 (sample SAMN13964374, study PRJNA552185) | sponge metagenome | biome: deep-sea hydrothermal vent fields; feature: spots directly above weak diffusing fluid; material: seawater and sediment | host: Tedaniidae sp. KZ-2020 ... | reverse complement strand
ACAAAACAAAACAAAACAAAAAACTACAAACTATTATACCAGTTTAAAAAATAATACTTAGCATTTTTAATTTGTAAATCTCGTCTAACTTGTTTATTTTTTCGACCTTTTAATTTTTGATCTTTTATATAATCACTGCCTTGTAACTTTACAATGTCATCTTCTGTTAAAGGTTTAAATAAAGAAAAATTAATATTTGTAGGTTGAAAGTTTTCTTTGTCTTCTGTAATTGCATTTAACAAAGCTCCAAAAGCTGACTGTTGTGGAGGGGGAGTAAAAAGATTTTCTTTTTCAATTGCAATTGCTGCAAGCAAACCTATGCAAGTAGATTCAAAATAACCTTCAACTCCAGTAATCTGTCCTGCAAAAAATAATTGATTATCTTTTTTACTACTTAAGTTTGTATTTAATTTTTTTGGGCTGTTTATATATAAATTTCTATGAATGCTACCTAGTTTTAAAAAATCTGCATTTTCAAGACCAGGTATCATTTTAAAAATACGCTTTTGCTCTGGGTAACTCATTTTGGTTTGAAACCCAACCATATTATATGATGTTTTATTTTTATTTTCTGCCCTAAGCTGTACAACTGCAAAAGATTTTTCTTTACTATGTGGATTTGTTAAACCTTTTGGAGAAAGTGGGCCAAATCTTAAACTAAGATCACCTCTACTAATAATAACTTCAATGGGCATGCAGGCATCAAAGTACGGAGTGTTTTTTATTAATTCTAAATCTTTTTTTTCAAAATTTTTAAATTCTAAAGTATCTGCTTTTTTAATTTCTGTAATAAGATTAAAATATTCTTCTTTAGTTAATGGACAATTAATATAATCTTTTTCTACATCATCAAATCTGTTAGCAAGCCAAACTTTATCCCAATTAATAGATTCGGCATCTATTATTGGCGCGATAGCATCAAAAAAATAAAGAGAATCTGTGTTAAGATGATTGCTTAAAGATTTTGCTAAATTTTTATTAGTTAAAGGGCCAGATGCTATTACAGCAGGCATTTTTAGATCACTTAAAGAGTCTATAGCTTTTTGTATAATTGTTATGTTAGGGTGCTTTTTTAAGTGACTTGTAATTTCTTTTGCAAAAAGTTTTCTATCAACAGCTAAAGCCATCCCTGCGGGAACTTGATATTTTTTAGCTATTTTTAATATTAGTGAATTTAATTTTTCTGCCTCCCATTTTAACTGCCCAGGAGCTGAGTAATTTGTTTGGCTTCCAAAAGAATTAGAGCATACAAGTTCTGCAAAATCTTTAGTTTGATGAGCAGGTGTCATTTGCTTGTCTCGCATTTCATACAAAGTTACATTGTAGCCTTTTTCAGCTAGTTGAAAAGCACACTCACTGCCAGCAAGGCCTGCTCCCACTATAGATACTTTTTTCATGTTTTTTAAACCTATTATTATTTTTTTGCAGAGCAATATTTATTGATTTACTTACCTGTTGTATGTCACACATATATATATGTCTAATAAAAAACAAAGCAAATATGTTTTTGATACACCTCCCATGTTTAAAACAAAATTTAAACAATCAAGAACATCTAACCTAGAAACACCTTCGCAAGTTTTAGAGTCTACATTTAAGGGAAAGAGTTTTTTTTCTCAAGGTTTTATTAGGTGGAGGGTGTGGGGATCGTGGTCAGAAATAGTAGGAAAGGATCTGGCAGCACAAACAGAACCAGTGTTTCACCGTGATTTTTGTTTAAGTATTTGGGCAAGCACACCAGCCTTAGCACAAGATTTATCCTTTTCGTCTGAGCCTTTAAAAGAGAAAATTAATAAGTTTGTTGGCTCAGATTGGGTTAAAACTGTACGGATTACATCTTATAAAAAACAAAATTCTGTTAACACAGGCTTTATAAAAAATTTAAAAAAGTTTTTTTAGTATCTTATTAAGTCAAAATTTTAAAAAAATAGCATACTTTGTAGTCACTTTTTATATTTAATACAATTTTTATTATTTTTTAAAGATTACAATCTTTAGGCTAGCTAGTCCATGGCCGAGTAATATTGTAAGAAACAAAAGGGGAAATTATGAAAACCTTATTATACAAACTATTAATGTCTAGTTTATTTTTATGGACTATATCTTGTGGGCAAATAGAATTGTCATCTGTTGATGGCATTCAACCTTTATCTAAAATAACACAAGTAGAAAAAAATACAGAAAAATTAATTAACAGCCACAAACTGTTAAATACAGAATTAGCTAGGTCTTATTCTAAAGTAATCTCCAAAGTATCTGATGCAGCAAATCCTTTTACTTTGGCAAGATTAATTTTAGATAACGAATCTGGATTAGATGAGCTATTTGATTGGGCAGATAAACTTTTAGACAACCTTGAAAAAGTTAACTCCCCATTAGTTAACAGCAGGGCAGATGAAATTAGAGAATTAAGAGATTCAGAATCAGATCCTGAATTAAGAGAAAGATATGATGCTATTTTAGAAAGATTAGAAGAAGAACATTCTGTAACAAGGATTAATGTTTCTTATTTACAAAGAAAAGTTAGAAAAGGAATTCTTAATCTTAACAAAGCTCAAGATTGGATGTTCCGTAGTTTTTGGTCAACAGTATTTTTTATAACTTTTGGCTCTAATATTCAGGATAAAATTATAGATTTAGAAGTTACTTTAAATTATTTAGATGTAAACTTAGAAAGAATGGATCAAGATTAATAATTAAAATGAATAATAAAATTTTAGGCGTATATACAAGCGGGGGAGACTCCCCAGGAATGAATGCAAGCTTAAGGGCAATTGTAAGATTAGCAATTCACAATGGTTGGAAAGTTATTGGAATTGAAAAAGCTTACAAAGGAATGCTTGAAAAAAATTTTAAAACATTAGATTTAAATTTTGTTGCACAAATTATTCAAAGAGGAGGGACTGTTTTACAAAGTTCCCGTTATCCAGAATTTTTAAAAAAAGAAGTCAGACAAAAAGCTTATAACAATTTAAAAGAACAAGGAATCTCTGCCTTAATTTGCATAGGCGGAGACGGATCTTTTAAAGGTCTTTCAGCTTTGCACAAAGAATTTAATATTAATGCAGTAGGCATTCCTGCAACAATTGATAATGACATTTACGGCACAGATTTATCTTTAGGTTTTGATACAGCAAGTAATGTTGTATTATCTGCAATAGATTGTATTCGAGACACAGCAGACAGCCACGGAAGAGTTTTTTTAATAGAAGTAATGGGCCACAACTTTGGTTTTTTAGCACTACATACAGCTTTATCGGGAGGGGCAGAAGATGTTTTTTTGCCTCAAGATAATTTAAAAATAAAATTACCACAAGTAGCAGCTAATATTAAAAAAAGACAAAGCAGAGGTAAAAAAGGACATATTTTAATTGTAGCAGAAGATTTAAACAAACAAGCTTACTCATACCAAATTGCAAAACAATTAAAAACAATTGCACCAGATATAGATATAAAAGTTTCCATTCTTGGACATATGCAAAGGGGAGGTTCACCAACCTGCCTAGACAGATCTTTAGGCGCTAGATTTGGAATTAAATCTGTAGAGTTATTAGAAGAAATGTTTTTATTAAATAATCCAAAGCAATTAGCCGTTGTATTAAAGCAGGGAAAAATATCTAGCTTAGACTTAAAAGATGTTATTAGTAGAAAAAAAGAATTAAATGAAGAAGAGTTAAGTAATTATATTCGTATTTTGGCTGGATAATTTTTTTAATATATTTGATATACGGACATATTTTTTTAATATTTCGGATATTTTTATATAAAATAGTCTTTTTTGGTAATTATACTAGGTTGAGTATCTTTTAAAAGATATATTGTTGTATGTTTGCTGGCACAATAATTTCTTTTTTTTAAAGTTAAGGGTAATAAATGTTTATCTATTTGTATGTAAAATAAATAGTGTAAATAAACAGGCAATATAAAAAAGATTATTAGCCATAGGATAAAATTATGTATACAAAAACTTTAATACAAAATCAAAACTTACCTCACACTGGAGGGGTAGCAAATTTGTTAATTAAACACTCTGGCAACAAAGACCAAATTGTAGAAGTTGGAGAGTTTTTAACTATAGGCAGAGACACTGTAAACCAAGTTGTGTTTGATGATCCTTTTTTATCATCACGACACGCCAGAATAGAAAAAAAAGATTCTGGATATGTTATTAAAGATTTACAAAGTCATAATGGAATTTATGTTAACGGAGTTAAAGTGGGCGAGGCGGCACTAGAGCATTTTGATAAAATTAATATTGGCGAAATAGAATTTACATTTTTAATGCAAATAAATAAAGTTATCTCTGACTCTTTTTTAGAAAGTAAAAATGAAGATTGGAAAAAAGTTTTATTAAACATTCCAAAACTTGCAAGCAGTAGCTTTCCTGTTTTAGTTTACGGCCCATCAGGCAGTGGTAAAGAAATAATTGCACAAAGCTTGCATAAAAATTCTAAACAGGGAAGCCGACCAATGATTAATGTTAACTGCAGTGCTTTAAATGAAAGCTTAATTGAAAGCGAATTATTTGGACACATAAAGGGAAGTTTTACAGGAGCACAGCAAGACAGAAAAGGCGCATTTTTAATGGCATCTAACAGCACATTATTTTTAGACGAAATTGGAGACCTGCCATTATCACTGCAGCCAAAACTTTTAAGAGCTTTAGAAAATCAAGAAATTAAACCCGTAGGTGCAGACAACCCAATAAAAGTAAATGTTAGAATTATTGCGGCAACTCATAAAAATTTAGCACAAGAAGTAGCTAGAGGTAATTTTAGAGAAGATTTATTTTACAGATTAAATGTTTTAAAAATAACAGTACCAAGCTTGTCAGAAAGAGAAGAAGATTTTGAATCACTATTATATTTTTTCGCAAAAAAATATAAAGTAAGATTTTCTTTTATGGCAATAAAGGCATTAAAAAGACAGGACTGGCCAGGGCAAATTAGAGAATTAAAAAATACTGTTGCAAGAGCTGCTGCCTTATTTGGAAAAGAAGAAATAACAGAAGGCAATTTAAAAGACATTATACAATCAGAAAATATAGTTTTAGAAAATCAAAACCCAATTTTAAAAGCTTACGAAAACATAGAGCCAAGCACTCTTAAAGTTTTAGAAAAAAAAGTAATTTACGAAAGACTTGCTGCAAATTTTGGAAATCAAAGAAAAACAGCAGATGAACTGGGAATTCCAAAAAGCACCCTGCATGACAGAATTAAAACATACGAAATAGATGTAAAAAAATTCAAAAAAAACCGTTAATTTGTAACAAAAAACAGCCTTAGGCTATTAACAGGCAGGTGTAAGTTGAAAAAATTACTATTTGTTTTTAACATTGGATTAAAGCTTTTTACAAAGTGATTTTGTTGCTGTAATAAAGCAGGTATGAAAGCCGTTGGAGTGATACCTGCCCGTCTAGCCTCTACTAGATTTCCTTCGAAATTATTACATATAATTGCGGGAAAGCCGCTTCTTCACTGGGTTGTAGAAAGCTCACTAAAGGCTACATCTTTAAGCTCTGTAATTGTTGCAACCGATAGCGAAGAAATTAAAAACAGTTTAAAAAAGTTTCCAGTAAATATTGTGATGACAGATTCTAACTTATCATCAGGAAGTGATAGAGTTTGGGCTGCAGTTAAAAATTCTTTAGAAGATATTATTGTAAACATTCAAGGCGACGAAGCTTTGTTAGAGCCAGGTCATATTGACTTAGCTGTTAAAACTTTATTAAACAAAACTTTAACAAATAATTTAGCAGTTAGCACTTTGGCTTGTAATTTACCAAGAGGCGAAGAAAATAATTTAAATGCAGTTAAGGTAATTTGTGATCACAAAGATAGAGCAATTTATTTTAGCAGATATCCAGTTCCTTATTCTCGCGCTATTAGAAAAAAAGATGATGTGTCTTTACAGCATATAGGTCTGTATGCTTACACTCGCGATGCTTTAAAATTATTTTGTTCAAAACCTCCAGTATCTTTAGAGCAAAGTGAATCTTTAGAGCAACTAAGATTAATTTATTGGGGAGTTCCTATTTATGTAAAAAAAATAGAGCAACAATTAATTGGAGTAGACAGTATTGAAGATGCTAAAAAAGTAGAAGCTATGTTATTAAAAAAAGAAAATTAATTATAAAAAAATTTAAACTATGAATATAAAAAATAAAAACAACACATCTAAAGCTAAGTATATTTTTGTCACAGGAGGAGTGGTATCTTCTTTAGGAAAAGGCTTAACTGCTGCAAGCTTAGGAGCTCTGTTTGTAGCCAGAGGCTTTAGTGTTAGCCTTATGAAGTGTGACCCTTATATTAATGTAGACCCTGGCACGCTTTCGCCATTTCAACATGGAGAAGTTTTTGTAACCGAAGATGGAGCAGAAACTGATTTAGATTTAGGGCATTACGAAAGATTTTTGGATTGTAATTTAAGTAAAAATCACAGCATCACAACTGGCCAAGTTTATGAAACAGTTATTGCAAACGAAAGACGAGGCGATTATTTAGGCGGCACAGTACAAGTAATCCCACACATCACCGATGAAATTAAACGCCGCATTTATATTGCATCAAAATCTATAAAAAATAAAACCTCTGTTAAAATAAAACAAAATAAACATGTTGATATTTCTATTGTCGAAATAGGCGGAACAGTTGGTGACATAGAGGGATTGCCTTTTTTAGAGGCTATTAGGCAAATTGGCTTGGATTTAAATAGTAATCAAGTAGCCTTTGTTCACCTTACTTACCTACCTTATTTAGAAAAAGTAGAAGAATTAAAAAGTAAGCCAACTCAACACTCTGTAAAAGCATTAAGAGAAATTGGAATTCATCCAGATTTTTTAATTTGCAGATCAGAGAAAGAAATTTTTTTAGATATAAAGAAAAAAATTAGCGCTCAATGTAGCGTAAAAATAGATAATATTATTTCTGCTACAGACTCTAGTAACATTTATGAAGTTCCACTAGCTTTAGCAAATAATAAATTGGATCTGCAATTATTAGAACATTTTAATATAGCAAAAAAAACTTTAAAGTTACAAAAGTGGAAATCTTTGGCTGAAAATATTAAAAAACAAAAAAAAGAAGTTATAATTGCTGTTGTCGGAAAGTATACGCACTTAAAAGAAAGTTATAAATCTTTACACGAAGCTTTAGTTCACGGGTCTATTTTGCATAATGTAAAAGTAAAAATTAAATATATAGATTCAGAAAAAATTAGCTCTAAAAATATAAATATTTTATTAAAAGATGTCGGAGGAATTTTGGTACCAGGAGGCTTTGGTAACAGGGGCATTTCAGGAAAGATGCTTGCTATTAAACATGCCAGAGAAAAAAAGATTCCTTTTTTTGGAATTTGTTTAGGTTTGCAAATAGCTGTTATTGAGTTTGCAAAAAATATGTGCAATTTAAAATCAGTTACTAGCGAAGAATTTATAACAAAATCTAGTGATAAAAAAAATTGCATTATTGCTTTAATGGAAGATCAAAAAAAACAAAATAAAAAAGGCGCAAGCATGAGACTAGGGGCTTATGATTGCAATCTAAAAGATAATACTTTAATTTCTAGTATTTATAAAAATAAAAATATTTCAGAAAGGCACAGGCATCGTTATGAATTTAATAATAAATATCTTTCTACATTAAAAAAGGCAGGCTTAGTATTTTCTGGAGTTAATAAAAAGATGAATTTAATAGAATCTGTAGAAATAAAAAAACACCCTTGGTTTTTAGCTGTGCAATTTCACCCAGAATTTAAATCTAGACCATTAAACCCGCACCCATTATTTGCAAGTTTTATTGGAGCGTCTGTAAAAAAAAAGTTTTGTAAAAAGATAAGTTTTGTAAAAAGATAAGTTTTGTAAAAAGATAAGTTTTGTAAAAAGATATTATAAAAAAAAGAAGGTTTTATGAATGACGAAAAAATTATATCAACAGCTAAGCAAGTTTTGCACCTAGAGGCAAATGCGATTGAAGATTTAAGTAAAACTTTAAATTTAGATTTTGTAAGTGCCGTAAAAGCAATTGTGTCTTGTAAGTCTAAAATTGTATTTTCTGGAATTGGAAAATCTGGACAAATTGCGCGAAAACTTGCAAGCACTTTTAGCTCTACTGGTAGCCCATCTATTTTTTTACATATGGCCGAAGCCATGCACGGGGATTTTGGAGTTTTATCTAAAGATGATTTATTAATTGTTATTAGTTATAGCGGCCAAGGAACAGATTTATCGGCTCTATTAAAATATGCAACTAGAAAATCAATTAAGCTTGTGGCAATTACTGGCAATAGCAAAAGTATTTTAGCTCAATCATCTGATATTTGTTTAAACATACAGGTTAAAAAAGAAGCATGTCCATTGGGACTGGCTCCAACTTGTAGCTCGACTGTAAGTTTGGCCCTAGGTGACGCTTTAGCAGTTTCGGCATTAGAGCTTCGCGGTTTTAAAGAAGAAAATTTTGCAGAACTTCACCCAGGTGGAAGTTTAGGAAGGCGACTGTTAACAAAAGTTTCTGACTTAATGCACACAAAAAATTTACCATTTGTAGATATCGAAGAAAATTTTTTAAAAATTATGTCTGTAATGACTTCTTCAAAAGTAAGAGGAGTGGTAGGAGTTTTAAAAGATTCACAACTTGTAGGAGTTATCACCGATGGAGATATTAGAGTTTTTTTACAAACATTTACAGGAGATATTAAGTCACAAAAAGCCAGCAGCATAATGAGCGACTCTCCAAAAAGTATTTTATTTAATTTGCTTGCAGAAAAAGCTTTGCAAAAAATGGAAGAATTTAAAATTCAAACTTTGTTTGTACTTAAAGAGTGTGATGCAAAAAATGCTGACTTTAATACAATTATTTTTGCAGAAAATAAAAAACAAGTTGTTGGATTGATACATTTTCAAGATTTATTACAGGCAAAAATACTTTAGTCTAGTAAATTAAAGTTATTTTAACTCTTTTTTTTCATCAATCGCTAGACTAGTCTAAATGCTTTGCCTGCTTGATAGCTAAGAGCTTTTTGTATTACTCTAAGTATGTGAAAAGTATTAGTTTTATTTTATTTATTTTATTTTTTAGTACAATTTCTGCAAATGCTAGAGATTTAACTTTTGATTTAAAGTTTTTGCCAAAAGAAACAGTACTGCCAATAGTTAAAGACAGAGTATTTATTAAAAATAAAAGTATTTTATTAAATAACAGACTTAGCTTAGGAGTAGGCGGAGGTGTAATTTTAACAGAAGCTTTATTTAATAATGCTGCAGCTTCTGTATCTTTAAATTATAACTTTACAGAGCTTCATGCTTTTTCACTAAATTCTTTTATCAGAATTCCTGGATTGTCAGATGCTGGAAAAAGTTTGAATCAATTAGACTCAGCCTTTCATTTAGATAAAGTTCCATATTTAAAAGCTCTTCACTATGCACTGTATAAATATACCGCCTATTATGGAAAAATTAGCTTAAGCCATGATTGGATTATGAACTTAACTACCTCTCTTAATTTGGGGGGAGGAGTGGCTCAATATAATGATGCCAATTTTCCATTAATGACATTAGGTGCAGATCAAAATTTTTATTTTAATTCAAGCATAGCTCTTAATTTTTCTTTAGGTTTATTTGTTTATAAAGGAGCTGATTTTTTTTGCAAAGAACAAAACGGAAACGATATATGCGTACAGAACCCTCCACAAAAAGGAGGAAGTCCCCGTATGATTTTGTCTAAAGAATTAAATGAAGCTTGGTATCCACACACATATGTAAATATAGGATTAGTTTATTTATTTTAAGGAGAATTTTGTTTAAGTTATTTTTATTTTTTATATTAATATTTGTTTTAGCTCCGCTAAGTAGCTTTGCTAGTTCAAAAAAACATTGGCTTCATGTTGATGGCGAAAAAAACTTTTCTAATATTATTGTAATATCTAAAAAGTTTTTAAGAAAAACTAATAAATTAGAGGTTTTTACTTATGGGGCTGCAAGTATTAATAATGCATTTTATTTAGACATAGCCCCAGGGATTGATCTTACTTATTATTTTAAAGAAAAATATGCAATAAGCTTTTCTTACTTACATTTTTTTAATTCTAAAAAGAAAATAACAAAACAGTTAGATGAAACAGAAATAAATGGTAAAATTGGCTCTGTCCCAAGGCAATTTATTGGAGCATATTTTCATTGGTCGCCAATTTATGGAAAATTTGCATTATTAAATAAAAAATTAATTCCTTTTGACTTGTATTTTGCCTTAGGGCTTGGACAATTTAGCGCTGAGTATAGAGAATCAAAGGATAATGGTAGCGATAAAATATCGCCTTTTAAGGCAATAGCTTTTTCAGGACAAATGGGACAACAGTTTGCATGGAGCTCAAACACCGCTATACATTGGAAAATTTTATGGAATTTTTTTCAACTTCCAAAAAATTCAACAGTAAGTGGATACACAAACAATATTTTATTTGGGATGGGAGTTAGTTGGTTTTTGGGTGGAGAAAAAACAAGTAGGTAGATTATGAAGATGTTTAGTTTAAATAATATAGTTATTTTTTGCAGACTCTATGTGACATCTGCGTTGTATTTATTATCTGCATTTTTTGTGTTTTTTATAATATCTGCATTCTCGCAAAATACTTTTGCTGCAAAAAATTTTTCTACTCGCGGATCAAAAATTAATAAAATTTCTAGATTAATTAGCTCAGGCAACAGCAGAAAAGCTTCTGTTAAAATTATGTCACTGCTAAAGCTTAAAGAATACAGAAGGTCTAAGCCGAGGTTATATTTTTTGCTAGGGCTTTCTTTTGAAAAATTAAATCTAAAGCACTCATCTGTTTGGGCACTGTTGCAATCTATTAAAAGCTCAAACGGCAGTGGAAGATATGCACAAACAAGTTTGACAAGATTACTTTTAACAGCAAGTTTTTTAAAAGATGGAAAATCTATTAAAGAAGCTTTATCTTTAATTTCATTAACTAGTTTTGATAGAAAAAATCGCGCAAAACTTTATTATATTTTAGGTAAAAATTATTTTGCAAAAAATAATTTTAACAAAGCTGCATTATATTTTTCAAAAGTACAAAGACGAAGCTCTTTATATTTTTTATCCCGTTACTTTTTAGCAAATTCTTTAACAGAGGCTAAAAAATTAAGAAGGGCATTAAGAGAATTTAAAAAAATAACCAACAAAAGTAAACCATATACTAAAATGCACACAGCCTCTTTGCTTGGACAGGCCAGAGTTTATTATCAATTAAAAAACTACAAAAGAGCTTTAACTTTTTATTACAAAGTACCTAGAGATTCTGAATTCTGGCTTGACTCATTACAAGAATCAGCTTGGACAGAATTAAGACTTAACAAATTAAATGGATCTTTAAGGCATTTTCAAACTATACATTCTTCTTATTACAAAGAAAATTATATTCCAGAATCTTTAATTTTAAGAGCTGTAGTTTATTTAAAATTATGTAAATACGACGAAATAAAAAAGATTTTAAAAATTTATAATCAAGAATATACAAGGGCATTGGGCGATGTTTCGTATTTATTAAAAAATAAAGGCTCTATTTATAAGTTTTATATTAAACTATTAAGTAAAAAGAAAGTAAAATCATGGCAAACAAAACTTGCAAGCTCTGATGCAGCTATAACTTTATTTAAACAAATTATTAGCCTGATAAAAGAAAAAAATAACTTAAGCAGATTTTATTCTTCTAGATCAAATTCTGCAAGGTCTGTATTTAAAAATATTAGATCACAGTTATCATTTTCTAAAAACTCTTTAAGAGTTTTAGGAACATACTCTTTGGCTAAAATGAATCAGCAGTTAATTAATTTAAAAAAACAAAAAGATTTTATTCGCTATGAACTATTAAAATCAAGACAAACGGCTATAAAGAAAAAAATTGTAGAAAAAAAATTAGGAATACAAAAAGAATATATAGAAGAAGATAAAAGAGATTTTTATATTCAAAACGGATATGAGTACTGGCCATTTCAAGGAGAGTATTGGCTAGACGAGCTAGGTAATTACTATTATATTGGGGGCTCTAGCTGTGCAAAATAAGTGGCCTTTAGTAGTTAGCATTTTATTTTCTTTTTTTATAAATTCTTTGGTATACGCCAAAAAAAAACAGACTTTAAAATTAAACAGACAAAAAATTAGTGTTTCTAAATTTTCGCAATTTAAGTTACCAATAAATTCAAAAATAAAATTAAAAGATATTAAGCCCCCTAAAACTGGAAGCTTTGGTTTTCCACCAGGTACAGATTTGCGAGAGCTAGAATCAATTACAGACGAAAGCATTAAGTATCTTTATAATTTAGCAAAACGATATAAAAAAGATCGAGACAGAGCTGATATATGGTTGCGACTTGCAAAACAATATTTTGAAAAAAGTAAATTAGTAAAATTAAAAGTACATAAAAAATATCATAAAAGAAAAAAATATAAAAAAAATATTAATTTTAACGCCTCTTATATTTATAACAAAAAATCTTTAAAATTATATTTATGGTTTTTAAAAACGTTTCCAAAAGACAGAAGATCAGAAATCGTTTATGGGTTTTCTATAAAAAATTACTTACTATTTGACCAAATAAAAGCCGCAGACTCTTTATATGTGTCTTTTTTAAAACAATATCCAAAAAGTGCATTAAAAGAAGAGCTAAGTTTTTTAATTGCTGATTATTATTTTTCTAAATTTTATTGGAAGAAAGCAAAAAAGTTTTACAAGCACGCATTAAAAAGCCGAACAAAAAAACTTAAATATTTAGTTTATTACAAACTGGCTTGGATTGAGCATAAAATGGGAAAGTACAAATCTGCATTTTATTATTTAAATTTAGTTTTAAAAAATACACAATCTAGTAGATTATTTTCTTTTAAAAAAATAGCCGTTAAAGATTTACCTTATTTTTATAGCAGATACGGAAGGGCATCATCTGCGTCTAAATTGTTTTCTAAATATATGTCAAAAGCAGAAATATATAGATCTTTAGGGCTGCTAGCTGCTTATTATTTAGCAGACGGAAAGCGAAGAAGCGCTGTTTTAGTGTGGAGAGAATTAATAAACACAAGCCCAATGGCAGAATCTAATTTTGAATACGCTTATAATATTATTAAGGCACATAAATACAGCCAAACAGCAACTAAAAATATTATTTTAATAAAAAGCTGGCTAACTGATTACGGTTTTCATAGCAGGTGGTTTAAACATGACAGAACAAATCGTAAAAAGTATGTACAAAAACAAGAAGAGTATCTTCGCTATTTAATATCTACATTTTATAATCAAAAAAAAGTTAAAAATAAGTATAAAAAAATACAAAACTTATTATCTTTGTACCCACTTTATTTAAGAAATTTTTCTAACAAAGTAGGAAATAAAGAAAAAATATTAGAAATAAAATTTTTATATGCAGATCTATTATTTGATAGACAAAAATATACCGCAGCACAAAAACAATATGGCGAAATTGTATCATTTGGAAAATCTAAGTTTTATAAAAAAGCTCTTTATAACAGAATTTTATGTACCGAAAAAAGACTTTTATCTTATGCAGAAGTAAAAAAAAGAACTAATAATTTTTCTAAAAAATTAGATATTTTAGGGGCAGAAAAACAATTTGAAGTTTATGCCATTGAGTATTTAAAAACTTATGCAGATTTAAATTTAGAATACCGATTAGGTTTTTTTTACTACAACAGACTTCAATTATCTTTAGCCGAAAATGCTTTTAAGCAATATTTACAAACCACTTCTGGAAAAAAAAGTAACAGAGCTGCCAGAAAACAAGTTTTATCTTGGCTTGTAGACATTTACAGCAAACAAAAAGATTACGAAAAAATAAAAACATTATTTGCCCTAAACAAAGGCATAGCTAATTCTGCAAAATTTAGGCTACAAAAAGATAAAGTTTATTTTAAAGTGGCAGAGGGCCTAGAAAAACAACAAAAATATTTAGAGGCCATTAAAGAATACGCAAAAATTGGTTTAAAAAAATCAAGCCTAGCAATGCCATCTTTATTTAATCAGGCAAACCTGCATCTTAAAATAAAAAATGTAAACAAAGCCGTTGGTTTATTTAAAAAAATTAAATTTTCTAAAAATAAATCCTTGCATAAAAAAGCAAATCTTTCTTTAGTTTCTATTTACAGAAAGCGCGGAATGTACTCAAGTGTTGCTTCTGTTTTAGAGGGCCTTGGAAGGCATAAAATTAAAGAATCTGCTGATTGGTATTATAATGCAGGTGTTTTAAGAAAAAGCTTAAAACATTACATAAGAGCTATTAACAATTTTAATCAATTTTTGTTATTATCTAAAAATACAAAACAAAAAAGAAAAGTAGAGTTAATTTTAGTAGAGATATATATAAGCACTAATAAAATAAGCAAATCAATTAACTTATTAAAAAAATATTATAATATAAGAACAAATAATAAAGAAAAATATTTTATAGGAAAAAAATTAATAACCTTATATACAAGGTTAAATCAAATTAGCAAGGCTGATTGGTGGAGACAACAATTATTATCTAAATATATAAATAACAGATCAAGATTTAATAGATATCCAAGTATTGTAGATATTGTGGCCAATATACAATATACAAAAGCTGAAAAAGCTTTTTTTAAATTATTAAAACTAAAATTTAGCAAAAAATTAAAATTGCAAACTCTTACCAAAAAAAAGCTTGCATTACTTGAGTCTGTTAAAAAAAGCTTAAAAGCCGTTGTTAGCTTAAATAATTCAGAATATTTATTGCGATCACTTGTTTTAGAGGCAAGGTCTCAGGCACATGTGGCAAGTTTTTTTGTTAATTTGCCAGTTCCTAAATCATTAAAAGCTAAAGATAAACAAACATATATTAATGGTGTTAAATCATTTACAGACCCAATGCTGGTGCAAGAAAAAAAATTATATCAATTAACTTTAGAAAAATCTTATGATTTTGGAGTTTATAACGATGCTGTAGTATTTGCCTATAATCAAATATCTAAAAGCAAATCTTTTAAAAAATTTAATATATCTTATTTTGAAAGATTAAAAATAAAATTTACTACTAGTGGAGAATTTTTATACACAAATAAGTATAAACAAAAATTTACAACTTTTTTTAATATGAAAAAGTTTGCATTATCTGGAATTAATAATAATAAAATAAATAGTGATTATTGGCTTATTTTAGTAAATGCATATATCGGAATGAACTTTTTAGAATTAGCCGAGCTTATTTTAGATGACAATAATTTAGTTAAGAAAAACTTAGCTGCATATTATAATGACAAGTCTGTATTAGCTTGGAAAAACAACAATACTGCCAAAAGCCTTGCTTTGTTAAAAAAAATCTCTAATAAAAATTTATTAACAGCCAAATATCCTGCTCTTAACTTGGCCTCTATATACTTTAGCTATTCAGAATTTACAAAAGCTAGTGTTATTTTAGAATATCTTAATAAAAAAGATTATAGTTTTTCAAAGTTTGATTTAAATAACTATGCAATAGTGGCAGAACTTTTAAAAAAGTCATCTTTTGCAAAAAAATTATATAAAAAAGCACTATCAAAAGATGCAGAAAATCCGCTGATATTATTTAATTATGCCTACTTTTTATTTAAATCTAATAAAAAAGCCACAGATGTTATCTCAATTCTAGAGAGGGCTAAAGTATGGAATAGCAACAAAAAGCTATTAAAATTAATAAAAATTTTAGAGAATAAAATAAAGGAAAAACTTTAATGTTTAAATTTTTATTTTTATTTTTATTTTTATCTTATTCTGCAGAGCTTTTTGCAAAATCTTCAAAAAAAGATGGAACAATCAGATTTTCAGAAGAAACTATTGAAGGTAAATTTAACACAACAGATTTATTTTATTTATTAAAAGAAGGCCCTAGAGATAACAAATATTTATTTAAATTAAGACGACACTTTAAACCAGAAATGAAATCAACAGGATTTAAGCTAGAACAATCTCTTGGAGATGTACACTAATGTTTAATAATAGAAGAAAATTTAAAAATACATTTGCACCAGCAAGCAAAAATGATTCTTGCTTAGACATAGTGTCACCAGACAGCGGAAGCATTGTAGAGGTTTCTACTTTTTGGAAAGAAAGACTTCTTAAATCTTATACTTTTTCAAACAAAGGCTCTGTATATTTATCTAATAAAGAATCTGATAATTCAGTAGTTGTGCCTGGGCCATACTCTATAAAAAATAAAGCAAAACTGCTTCAAATAAAAAAAGAAACAGTAGAGTGTTACCCAGTTAGAGATAAATTTTCTTATTATTCTAAAGAAGGTAAAGTTTCTAATTCGGCACTTTTACAATCTTCTAGAATAATGCAAAAGTCAGGACAAACTAGTATTTTTATCAATCAGGGCGATTTAATTTATTTAGACTCTGAGCACAGTGATTTTTCAATAACAGTTAGTTACAAAAAACCTTCTGCCATAGCTAAAGCTGGTCAATTAATTAATATGAGCTTATCAGAGACAAGTGTTTTGCTGTTATCGTTTGTAGCATTATTATTTTTATTTTTATATAACAAAGCTATTGAAATAGAACCTCCAGAGAAAGAAAAAGTTACAAAGCCAGTATATGTTAGTTTTAAAAAAGTAAAAAAAATTCCAGTTATAAAAACAACTTCCAATATAGCAAAAAAATCTTCATCTAAAAAACCTAAAAAAAGTAGAGCTAAAAAAAAGCATCCTGTTAAAAGAAAAATAGTTGTTAAATCAAAGTCTCCTAAAAAAACTAAAAAAGCACCAAGAAAGGGAACTGTATTTAAGGCCAGAAGAGCTAAAAGAAGCGGAAGTCTTAAGGGTAAAAAATCAGCTGGCATAAAAGCAAAAAAAGTAGATGTTAATTCAGTAGGACTTCTTGGCGTATTTGCTAAATCTGGAAAACAAAGAGGAATAAAAAAATCAGCTTCTGGATCTGGAGGATTATACGGACTTGCTAAATCAAAAACTAATAGCGGTGGCGTTGGACTTTCTGATGATCAGTCTGCATCTCGTTTTGGATCTGGTTTAAAAGGAAAATCTGGAGGATCAAGAAACTCCACAGTTAAGTTAGGCGCAGGTATTGGAACTTACGGTTCTCCAAATGGAATTCCCGGCGGCAGTGTAGATTTAGGAAGCCCAAGCAAAGTAAGTATTTCTTACGCAGGCGAATTGGGAGATGATTTTGTTGGAGGTGGAGTAGACTCTGACGGAATTTACAGAGTTATACAAGCCCATAAAAATGTGATTCGTTTTTGTTACCAAAAAGAACAAGATTATTATCCAGACTTAGAAGGTTTAGTTAGACTGCATTGGAGAATTAATGATAAGGGAAGAGTTGTAAATGCAAATATTAAAACTTTAAGCGATTCTGATATGAAAGGTGTTGGAAATTGCATTGTAAAAAATTTAAAAACTTGGAAGTTTCCAAGTGCACCTAAGTCAAGCCTTCAGGCTGTAGAGTTTCCATTTAGATTTAAAAAAAAATAACATAAAATATAAAAGCAAAAGGAGAACAACATGAAAGAAGAAATAGCAGGAGAAGTAGCAGAGGCAGTTGGCCACTGTAGTGCGCAAGTTAATTTTATATCCAAGCATTTTTGCGAAGGTGGAATTGCCATGTATTTTATTGCAGGCATTGGAATAATGGCATTATTTTTAATTATAGAACGCTTTTTAAGTTTGCGATCTTTAAGTATTTCTAGAGAAAGTATTAACTCTGGAGTTTTTAGTGCAATTTTATCTGGTAATCTTAAATCAGCTATTGCATTTTGTGACACAAACCCAAGGCCTTTAACTAATACTTTAAAAGCTGGATTAATTCAGGTTTTAAATAAAAGACCAGACGAAGAAGTGCAAGTTGCAATGGATGCAAGCGTGTTGCGAGAAATTCCAAGAGTAGAAGGCTGGTCTAGTTTTTTAGCAGTGCTTGGAAACATGGCAGTGCTAGTCGGACTTGTAGGAACAGTAATTGGTTTGATTATATCTTTTGGAGGTATAGCTGTTGCAGATAATTCAATGAAAGCAATTTTACTTTCTCAAGGAATATCAGAGGCACTAAATTGTACAGCATTTGGATTAATGGTTGCAATTATTGCAATTTTATTTCACGGATTTTTTACAATTAGAATTTCTAAAGAGACAAGTTTAATTTTAGAAAAAAGTATGGAGATTATGAATTTAGTAACTTCTAATAGAGATAAATTAAAAAATACAATGTCATAAAATTGTATAAATAAGAATAAAAAATAGAATTTATATAAAGTAAAAAAATAAAGTAGGAATTATGGATATTCAATCACACATTCGGTCAAATACTATTGATGGAGAGCTAAATATTATTCCATTTATTGATTTGCTAAGTGTTTTAATTATTTTTTTACTATTTACATCTGTTTGGTCTCAATTATCAATGATCGAATTAGGCAGTTCTATTTATGGAAAGCAGGTAGAAGATAGCCCAAAAAATGTAAAAAATAATTCTAGCTTAAGTTTAGCTGTAGCAAAAAATGGATATTTGTTGCGATATTCTGGACGAAGTGTTTTTTTTGCTAAAAAAAATGGAAATTATGATGGCGTAAAGCTAAAATCTTTTCTTAAGTCTTATAAAAAGAAATTTAAAGGAAGCACAACTGTCGCAATTAGTATGTCTAATAATTTAGAGTATCAATTTTTAGTAGAAGCAATGGATTATTTATTGTCAGAGGGTTTGGCTAATTTATCTATTTCTGCAGGAGCATTTTAATATTAATTTAAGGGAGTTTAACTGTGCCAATACATATTCCAGGTTATAGAAGTAAAAAATTACATGCAGGTGGTCAAAGTGAAATTAAAGGCACCCTGTCTTTAACTCCGCTAATTGATTTATTTGTTGTACTAGCTACTTTTTTGCTTCAACAATTTTTACAAAATGGCCAAGCAGTAGAGCTTAAAGATAATGTAAAACTACCAACTGCAAGCACGGTAAAAGCCTTAAGGCCATCTTTAGTTGTAATTTTATCTAAAGAAAAAATTGCTGTAAACGAGACAAAAGTTGCAAATCTTGAAGATTTAAAAAATCAACAAAGATGGGTATTTAGACCTTTGTTAATCGCATTAAAAAAAGAAATTATTTTAGCTAAAAGAAAAAAATTAGAAGAAAAAGACCCTAAAAAAGCTAAAGAAAATATTAAAGTTACTATACAAGCCGATAAAGATATGGATTTTTTATCTATTAAAAAAATTATGTACACAATAACCGAATCTGGCTTAAGCGAAATGAGTTTTGCGGTAATTAAAAAAATAAAGAAAAAGTAGATTAGCTTTAATGAAAAAATTTTCTGGATTATTTGCTGTCATAGGGATATTTTGTTTTTTTTTATGGAATATTTTTTTCTTTTTAGAAGAAAGAAAAAGCTCTTGGCAAATAGCTATTAATCAATTGGATAAAAAAAAATTAATTAAATCTGTTAGTGGCTTTAAGGCATCTAAAAAATATAAAAAATATATAATCTCTGTAATTGCAAAAACAGCTAAAGAGTATAAAAAAAAAGAAAGAAATATCTGGGTACTAAAAGATATTATTTTTACTATTAAAAATCATCACAAAACCACCTCCAAAGACAAAACCACCTCCGCAGCAAATAAAAAAAATCTTGTTTTAAAATCTAATTCTGCAATTTTTGATCAAAAAACAAATATACTTTTGTTTACAGATACCGCTTATATAAACTTAATTAAATATAATATGAAAGTTAGTGGATTAAGTTATAATTTAAAAACTAATAAACTGTTTAGCAATAACGGAGTTGTTGTTAAAAATTATTCTTTTAACATTACTGCAAAAGAATTAAGTTATAATTTAAAAGATTATTTTATTTTAAAAAACAATGTTAAAGTTGTTAATAAATCTTATAAAAGCATCTCTGATAAGCTAATTTTTAACGACAACAAAAAACACTTGCAATATATTTTGCATGGAAATGTATCTGTATTTATTGGAGGTCATAATTTTAAAGGAGAAAGTATCTTATTTAATCCAGTAGACCAAAGTATAGAGATTAAAAAAGGCAAAATTAAAATAGATGAAAGTTTAAGTTTTTAAAGATTACTATTGTTATTGGCAATATTTTGTTAAACTAAAAGAGTGTCTATCTTAAAAATACAAAATATATCTAAGTCTGTAAAAAATTTTAATATACTTTCTAATATCTCTTTTCAATTAGAAAGTGGAAAAATATTAGGTTTACTTGGGCCAAATGGATCTGGCAAAACCACATCTTTTTATTCTGCATTAGGCTTAATACCTGTAGACTCTGGCGATGTGTTTTTAAATGAAGAAAGAATTTCTGATTTGCCATTTTATAAAAGGGCGCAAAAAGGCTTAATTTATTTACCACAAGAGCCAAGTATTTTTTCAGAATTAAGTGTTAAAGATAATTTACAAATTGTTTTAGAATCAAGAAAACTGTCTCATTTTGAAACAAAACAAAAATTAGAAAAACTTTTAAAAGAATTTAATTTATTAGAAAGCTCAGTTAAAAAAGCAGGTCAGCTCTCTGGTGGAGAGCGTCGCAGGCTAGAAATTGCAAGGTGTCTAAGTTTAGAACCAAAATTTTTATTTTTAGACGAGCCATTTGCTGGATTAGACCCAGTTGTGATTTTAGAAATTAAAAGTTTTTTAGAAAACATCCGAAATAAAGGTGTAGGGATTCTTATTACGGATCATAATGTACAAGAGACTCTTAAAATGTGTGATTCTGTTGTTGTGTTAAGAAGCGGAAAGGTAATTGCCTCTGGATCTGTAGAAGATGTTGCTAAATTAGAAGAGGTAAAGGAGTTTTACTTAGGATCTAACTTTAGTCTATAAACGACTTAATAGATTTTAATAAAACAACCAAACCAGGAGATTTGTATGTCACAAAAATTAAAAATGTCTATGAAGTTGTCTCAACAACTAAAAATGAGCCCGCAATTACAACAAGCAATTAAACTTTTGCAAGTATCAAGGCTTGAATTAACATCTTCTATACAAAATGAATTAGTAAATAATCCTTTGCTTGAAGAAATTATAGAAAGCATTGATCCAGAAGAGGCAAACAGAAAAAAAGAAAGCACAGAGTCTGATTCTAATTTAGAAGAGCTAAGTGATCTTTCTGATTTTGAAACAGGATCAAATTCTGATTTAGATTGGAGAAAATTAAATAAATCTGTTTTAGCTTTGTCAATGAACGGAAAAGATAATTTAAATTACGAACAAGTATTAAGCAAATCAGTTAGTTTATTTGATCATTTAGAATGGCAAATACAAGTGTCTGTATTAGACCAAGCCCAAAAAGAATTAGCTTATTTATTAATAGACTCTATTGATGAAGACGGATATTTAGATACAGATTTAAAAGAAATATCTAAAAATAATAATGAGGATCTAGAAGAGCTAGAAGAAGTTTTATTACATATTCAAGAAATGGATCCTCCAGGAGTTGGAGCTAGAAATTTACAAGAAAGTTTAATTTTACAAGCTAAATTTCATCAAGAAGACACTCCAGATATTTTAAATATTATTAACAATCACTTTAAATATTTAGAAAAAAAAGATTTTAAATCAATAGCAAAAGCTATGAACTATAGCGTAGATCTGACAAAAGAATTATGTCAAATAATTTTAAATTTTTCTCCAAAACCAGGTCAAGCATTTACAGTTTCATCTGCTGGGACTTATGTTAGTCCAGATATTTATATTACTAAAAGCGCTGGTGAGTATATAATTTTTTTAAATCAAGACGGGCTTCCTAGTTTGCAAATTTCTCCATCATATAAAGATTGGAAAAAAGATACAAAAATGAAAGCTTATATTGATGAAAAATTTAAATCAGCAGTTTGGACTATTAGATCTTTGTATCAAAGACAAAAAACTATATATAAAGTTACAGAATGTATTTTAAAAAAACAATTAGCTTTTTTTGAAAAAGGACCAGAGCATTTAATGCCTATGATTTTAAAAGATGTAGCAACCGAAATTGATGTTCACGAATCAACTGTAAGTAGAGTTGTTAGTAACAAATATGTTCACACTCCAAGGGGACTTTTATCTTTAAAATACTTTTTTAACTCTGCAGTAGTTTGCACAGACGGAAGATTAACCTCAAGCGCATCAGTAAAAGAAAAAATTAAAAAAATTATTGCAGCAGAAGACCCAATAAGTCCATTTTCTGATCAAAAATTAACTTTATATTTACAAGAAAACGGTATTCAAGTTGCCAGAAGAACAGTTGCTAAATATAGAGAGATATTAAAAATTTTACCAGCAGCTAAAAGAAAAAAAATAGCTTAATAAAAAAATGCTTATTAACTCTGATTATCTGTCTCCTAATTTTAATAATAAGGAGGTAGATATGAGTTTTATAGTGCTTCATTATACTGCATGTTCCTTAAAAGAAACTTTAAAAATTTTTTTAGACCCTAAGTCTAAAGTTTCTGCACATTTTGTTATTGATGTCGATGGAAAAATATATAACTGCGTAGAAATTAATAAATCTGCATGGCACTCAGGGCAAAGTTGTTTTTCTGACACACAAAATAAAGATTTAAAAAATTTTAATGATTTTTCTATAGGCATAGAGCTTGTTAATTTAAATGGAAATTTATTTAATTATTCTGAGCATCAGTATGATAGTTTATTTTATTTAGTTAAATATTTGCAAACAAAATATCCTTTATTAAAAGATCCAAATAAAATTTTAGGACACGAACATATTGCTGGGTTTAGAGGGAAGGCTGATCCAGGTTATTTTTTTGATTGGAAAAAATTATTTGCTATATGTTATGAAAACCAAACACCTCCAATAAGAAAACCAATAATAAGTAGCGAGATATTAAAAAAATATCAATCCCAGCTAAAACAAAAAGATATAAATTTTAAAGCCCTAAACCAATCACTTGAAAAAACATTAAACCAAAATTATAACAAATCAAAAGTGGGCTAGCCCTTGCAATTGATTACAAAAATTAATTAAGCCATAGCCTAAAATTGCTTACTAAAATTAATTAAGTCGGCACTAATTTACTAGGTTTTGAAAATTTAGCTTGGTCATTAGCTCTTTTAGATTTTCTGGAATTCCTATTTTAAACATTAGTTCTTTTTTTGTTACTGGGTGAACAAAACCAAGTTCAAAAGCACACAATGCAAGTCGGTCTAAGTTTTTTGCTAAATTTTGTATAGGTAAATCTTTAACAGACTTCCACCTGCTTGGTCTTCCATATAAATCGTCACCCAATATAGAATTTCCCTTCTCTGACATATGAACTCTGATTTGATGAGTGCGTCCAGTTTGTAATTGGCACTCAACTAAACTAACTCCACAACTATGTTCTTTTAAAGTTTTATAATGTGTGATTGCCTGCTTAGCACTAGATTTTTTTGACTCCAAAGTATTTTTTTCTTTATCTGTGTTTACCAAAGGAGTTACCAAAGGCGAGTCACTAGGCACAACTGCAACTTCTTTTTTAGTATTTTTAGTTATACTTGCAAATTTTTTTCTATTTCTAGGGTCTCTTTTTAACCAACTAATAATACTTCCCTGGGAGGGGGAGCTTTGACCAAATATTAAAGCCCAATACTTTCGATGAGTGGTTTTATTTTTAAATTGCTCTGCTAAAAAAGCATGACTTTTATTATTTTTAGCTATCACTAACAGCCCACTTGTTTGCAAGTCAATTCTATGAACAATGCCTGGTCGCTCTTCATTAAACCCCATAGACAAAGAGTGACAGTGGTGAAGTAATAAATTAACTAAAGTTTTTTCTTGATGACCTATCGAGGGGTGCACTGCAATTCCTGAGTCTTTATTAATAACTGCTAGATGTTCGTCTTCAAAAATTATATCTAGCTTTCCATTCCATGGTTTTAGGCTGTTGTCAGTTTTTTGCTCAGGCATTTGAATAATAAAAATGTCAGCCTCTTTTACTGTATAAGAGGTTTTTAAAACTTGTTGAGTTTTTTTATTTTTTACTAAATTATTTTTTATTATTTTTTGAGACAAACTTCTAGAATCCACCTCTGGCAAAGTGCTAATAAAAATATCTAGTCGCAATCCATCATCTTTTTGCTCAGCGGTAATAATAATTTCTTTTAATTTAGTCATGTTATTTTTTTTTATTTAAAAGTTCTTCTGCAGAAGAGCTTCTGATATATAACGGCATTAAGCCCTTCCAATCAAGTGTGTTTTTTTGTTTTTCAGAATTTTGTAAAAATAATTCTATCATATTTAAAGAACAAGGATATGCAATTTTAGGATAAATTTTAAATTTTTCTTTAATAGAGTCAGAAAAATATTTTTTAAATAAAGGATAAGCGTCTCCAGAGATATGCCAGCAATTTATATTTTGCAAACTAAGTAAGTCTTCTAATTGATCATAATTAATAACTTGTTTTTTTAAAATAGTAGAAAAATTTAAAGAACAATAAGAGGCCAAATATATTTTTTTACTAAATGCGTGAACTAACGAAAGCAATGCCTCTTTTTTATTATCAGTTTTAATAAGTTTTTTTTTATTTTGATAAGCTAAAGATTCTAAAGAGCTAACTTGCACAATTGGAATTTTTAAACTAAATGCCAAGCTTTTTGCAAAATTAACGCTTACCCTTATACCAGTAAAGCTTCCAGGCCCAACTCCACAAATAATAAGTTTTAATTGTTTTAAACTTATGCCGGCCTCTTGTAATGCCTCTTGTAAAAAAACAGTAATTACCTGATCGTGAGATTGTTTATTTTTATCACTTGTCCATTTTTTTTGCGACAAACAATTGTAAGATGACTTGTTAGTTTTAACAATGCTTAGGCTGCCCATAACAGAGCTTGTGTCTACAGATAATAAAAACATAAAAATATTTTTTTATAAAAAACGCATAATGTCGTTAAACAAAGAGTAAAACATTAAGCTTATTAATAATATAAAACCAACTCCTTGTGCAATTTCAATTTTGCGTAAGCTAATTTTTTTTCCTCCACGGATAACTTCTATTATGTAAATTAATAGATGTCCACCATCTAGCACGGGGATTGGTAATAAATTTAATAAAAATAAATTAATAGATATTATAGCCATTAATCTAAAAAATGCATACCAACCAACATCTAAAGAGTCTTTAGCCATTTTGCCAATGCTTAAAACTCCAGCTAAATTTCTTGAAGATACTTTATTTTGAAACATTCTTGCAACGCTTAACATTGTAAGTTTTGTCCATTTGATTGCTTCAGACCAGCCGTAATTAATAATATTTAACAGACCAGTTACTTTTCTTGGAGTAAACCTTATGCTTAAATCAATTAAAGGTGCAATGCCTACCATAAACCTAGTTTCTATTTCGCCAGTTGGTAAATTTATTTTAGTAGCCTTTGGAGTAAGCTCGGTAGTTTGTATTTTATTATTTCTAATAAATTTAATCAATAAAGCTCTTTGTCCCTCTTTAAATGATTTAATAATTTTTGGAGTGTCTCCCCAGTGATTTAAATATTTATTGTTTATACTAAAAAGTCTGTCTGTAGCTTTTAACCCAGCTTTGTGTGCTGGGCTGTCTTTTTTTACTAAACCTAAACACAGGTCGCAAGATTTTATTTTAAGTAAGTTAAAAATATTTTTTGTGTTAATTTTATTAATATTAGTTTTTTTTCTAATATGTTTTAATAAACTTATTTTGTTTATAACAATATTTGCAGGGGAGGGGGATAGCTTAATATTAAAACTACTAACACTTTTTCCTGTTTGTAATACAATAGTTTTTTTATTGCTTAGTATTGCCTGTACCAGCTCTTGCTTTAGCTCCCATAAATATTTAATAGGTTTTTTATTTATAGATAAAATTTTTATAATATTATGTGAGTTTTTTTTAGCACTAATGCCATCAGATTTTTTAGCACTAATGCCATCATCAACCTTAGCGTCAAAAGAATTTATTAAGCTAAATATAGGCGAACTTTTTTGAACCCAAACAATAGGGCTTTGTGATGTGTAACCTATTCCAGACAAAAACCCAATCTGTTCTTTTTCTGCAACTGGATTAGGATTTTTAATTTTTATAGTAGTAAAAACAATTTCTTTTTTAGATGAGTTATTTCGTTTAATTAAAGCAGTAATTTTTTTATTAGGACGACCCTCTATGTATTGGTTAATTTCTAAAAAATTAGATATTTTTTTTTGATTTAAAGATAAAATTTTATCTCCAGATCTAAATCCAGCTTTATAAGCTTCAGATTTTACAACAACATCACCTAAATTAGATGATGGAACCTGCTCTCCAAAATAACCAAGACCAGAAAAAATAAAAGCTGCTAAAAATAAATTCATTAAAGGGCCGGCTATAACAATGGCAATTCTTTGATAAACATTTTTGTGAGTAAAGGCTAAATGCTGACTCTCTTTTGGTATTTTTACGCCAGGAGACTCCCCATACATTTTTACATAACCTCCCAATGGAATAAGAGATATACAATAACAAGTCCCACTTTTAGCAGTGTATTGTAGAATTTTTTTGCCAAATCCAAGACTAAAAATTTCAACTTTTACGCCACAATATTTGGCAATAATAAAATGTCCAAATTCGTGAATAAAAATTAAAATACCTAGTAGTAAAATAAAAGGCCCAACACTTGAAAGTACATTAGTAATAAAGTTAATTATAATATCCATGACAACATTGTGTATAAAAAAATACTTAGGGGCAATAAAGAATTTAATTTTTTACCATAACATAGACCAGCGTCCAAGATATGAAAAAAAATAAAGGAGCTGTTAACAAAATGCTGTCTACTCTGTCTAGCAGGCCTCCGTGGCCTGGTAAAAAATTGCCAGAATTTTTTTTGTTAGCACTTCTTTTAAATGCAGATTCTATTAAATCCCCCACCTGTGACACAACTGACACTGACAACGAAAATGGAATTGTTATTAACAGTGATAATTCTGGAAAATAATATTTAAAACTTATTACGCCCGTAATTGTACCCATAATTAAGCCTGTAATTGCTCCAGATATACTTTTATTAGGTGATATATATTCTAGTAATTTTGGACCTTTAAAAAAACTACCTCCAATGTATGCAAAAATATCAACAGATCCTACAGAAATTAACATAATAATAAATAACGGAAGCCCCATTGGAGAATTAATAAGCCTAATACATGACATTGCTCCAATTATAAAATAAAAAATTAAAAATAAATTTTTAAATATTAATTCAGTAGTGTGCTCGATACTATTTCTTTTTTTGGATTCAAAAAAACTAAATAAAATTTGTAATACTATAAAAAAAACTAACAAAGGCAGGGCCATGTAAATAGGAGTAATGTATGCAACAAACAGACAAATACTACTTAATATTAAATTTGAATAATAAAAAAGCTTTGAAACTAAATTTTCTGAAAATAATAATTGATGCATTTCTCTATTTACTTGAAGTGCATAAATAAATAAACAAAAACTTAAGCCGTACAGGCCATAAAAATAGTGACTAAAATACAAAGTACTAATTAATGTCAAGACACTTATGACTCTGATAATAAAATTTTTCTTTTTCATTAAACCCTTTTTAAAATTTTTAAGCCCTGCTTCCAAACCGTCTTTGTTTATTTTTAAAATCATTAATACAATTTTGCAAATCTTTTGGTTGAAAATCTGGCCAAAGTTTATCTGTCCACATAATTTCGCTATAAGCTGATGACCACAAATAAAAATTAGACAAACGAGTTTCGCCGCTAGTTCTTATAATTAAATCCGGATCTGGGGCAATAGATGAATACATAAAGTTGTTTAATTTTTTTTCATTTAAGTTATCAGAAATAGTTAATAGTTTTTTAGACAAAGAGCCATTGTCTTTTTCTATAATTTTAGACACTTGCTCTTTAATATAAGACTGACAGGCTTGGGTGATATCAAGTCTTCCGCCATAATTAATAGCTAAAATTAAACGCAATCCAGTGCATTGTTTACTTTTTTTTACCACAGCTAAAAGACTATCTTTTGTTTTTTTTGGGAGGGGTGCTAGGTCACCTATAAGGTGTAGTTGTATATTATTTTTTATTAACAAAGGTAATTCTTTTTGAACGCTGTTGTCTAGCAGCTTCATTAAAAAAGTAATTTCTGTTTTAGGTCTGCTCCAATTTTCTGTACTAAACACAAATAAAGATAAGTAATTTAATTTTATTTTAGCACAATACTCAATAATAGTTCTTGCTTGTTTAAGGCCTTCTGTGTGACCTGTAAAAGAGCTTGTTGAGTTTGTATTTTTTGCCCAACGATTATTGCCATCCATAATAATAGCAATATGATTTAAGTTATTCATAGAATATTTAAACTGTCATAAGTTCTTTGGTTTTTGCTTCGCCTAATTGTCCTACTTGATCAATATAATTATTTGTAAATTTTTGTACTTCGTCTTCGCATTGTTTTTTTTCGTCTTCTGTTATGTCTTTATTATTTTGTAATTTTTTAAAGTGTTCGTTTGCATCTCTGCGAATATTACGAATACTAATTTTAACTTTTTCTAAATTGGTTTTCATCTGCTTTACCAAATCTTTTCTTCTGTCTTCGGTTAGTTCTGGAACTTTTATTCTTATCATTTTTCCGTCATTAATCGGAGCCATTCCCAATGCAGAATTTAAAATAGATGCCTCTATATCTTTTAAAACATTTGTTTCCCAAGGTGTGATGCTAAAAGTTTTAGCATCTGGGCAAGCTATTGTGGCAACTTGGCTAAGTGATGTGCTTTGTCCATAATAGTTAACCATAATTCCATCAAGCATTGACACATTTGCACGGCCAGTTCTGATTTTTTGTAAATCTTGTTTTAAAGATTCAATACTTTTTAACATATTATTTTTTGCAGTATCTAAAACTTCTTTTGTCATAGCTGGCCTTTTAAGAAATTAAAGTTCCTATGCTTTGGCTTTTAATAACCTCGGCTATATTTCCAGGTTTATGTAAATTAAAAGCTATAATAGGTAAATTATTTTCCATGCATAAAGTAATAGCGGTGTAGTCCATAATTTTTAATTTTTTATTTAATACATCAGAGTAAGAAACTTGTTTATACATTTTAGCATCTTTGTTATCTTGTGGATCTTTGTCGTAAACCCCTTCTACATTAGTTGCTTTTAATAAAATATCTGCTCCAAGTTCAGTTGCCCTTAGTGCAGCGGCTGTGTCGGTTGTAAAATAAGGGCTTCCTGTTCCTGCTCCAAAAATAACAATGCGATTTTTATTTAAATGTCTATCTGCTCGTCTACGAATATAAGCTTCGGCAATTGATGACATTTCAATAGCTGTTTGCAATCTAGTTTCTAATCCGCGTTTTTCTAAAGCATCTTGAAGTGCTAAACTATTAATACAAGTTGCAAGCATTCCCATATAGTCAGAACTTGCTCTGTCCATTCCTTGAGTTGCAGCCGATACACCTCTAAAAATATTACCTCCACCGATAACAATTCCGATTTGCACTCCTGTTTGATGAGCTTTTAAAATATCTTCTACAAGTTGATCAAGAACGCTTAAGTCAATGCCTTGTTTTGCGCTGCCAGCCAAAGCTTCGCCACTAATTTTTAATAAAACGCGTTTATAAATTTTTGACATAATTTTGTTTTGTTTAATTTTGTTTAATTTAATTGAGCTTTTACTTCTGCTGCAAAATCTTCTTTCTTTTTTTCTAAGCCTTCACCTAATTCCCATCTAACAAATCTTCGTATAACAATGTTTTCGCCTAAAGTTGCAATTGTAGTTTTTAATACATCTTCGATTGTTACATCTGGATCTTTTACAAATTTTTGTTTCATTAAGCAAACATCAGATAACCATTTATTAATTTGTCCATTTAAAATTTTATCTAAAAATTCTGGTTTTTTTCCCTCTTCTAAAGCTTTAGCTTTTAAAACAGATTTTTCTTTTTCTATATCTTTAGCAGGTACATCTTCTTCTTTTACATATAAAGGTTTTTGAGCAACAATGTGTAAAGATAAATCTTTACAAAAATCTTTAAAGCTTTCATTTTTTGCAACAAAATCTGTTTCTGAATTCACCTCTAATAAAACACCCATGCTGCCACCTGCGTGAATGTAAGATGTAATCCCACCTTCGGCAGCTATGCGATCAGATTTTTTTCCAGCAGAGCTTAATCCTTTTGCTCTTAGCCATTCAATTGATTTTTCAAAATCACCCTTGCTTGCCTCTAAGGCTTTTTTGCAATCAAGCATTCCGGCTTGAGTTTTATTTCTTAAGTCTTTAATCATTCCAGCTGAAATTGTCACTTTGTACCTCTAGTTTTTTATTTTTTAATAAAATTTTTATTTTTAATTAGTTTTTTATTTTTAGCGAGATTTTATTTTTTAGTCCACTCACTTTGTTTTTTTAATTTGTCTAATTGTTCTTGAGTTGCCTTGTCTATTGTTTCTGTTTTTTTACTTTCTAATTCTTCTTCAATCTCAACTGCTTCTGCCATTCCGGCTGCTACCATTTTTCTACCAGTGCCGCCTTCTTCAGTTTGTGTTTTTTCTTTAGAGCTGTTGTCGTATTTTTCATTAGACACTTGCTCTTTAAAATCTTTTTTACCTTCGTTGTAAGAATCTGCAACTGCCTGACAAAATAAAGTAATTGCTTTTATTGAGTCATCATTTCCTGGAATAGGGTAGTCAATTAATTCTGGATTTGCATTAGTGTCTACCACTCCAATTACAGGAAGTCCTAATTTGCGAGCTTCAAGAACTGCGGTTTTTTCTTTAACAGTGTCGATGATAAAAACTGCATCAGGTGCCTCTTTTAATTCTTTAATCCCCTCTAAAAAATCATCCATTTTAATATATTTTTTTTCAATACGAAGTTTTTCTTTTTTAACAAATTGATCAAGCTGACCTTTTTCTCTCATTTGATCAATTTTTTTAAGCCAATCAATGCTGTTTTTAATTGTAGCAAAATTAGTTAAAGTTCCACCAAGCCATCTTTTTACAACAAAATATTGTCCGCAAGATTCAGCTGCAGCTTTTACAACTGGAGCAGCTTGAGTTTTTGTTCCAACAAAAACAATTTTTTTACCCTGTGATCCTAATTTTTTTACAAATTCTAAAGCAATAGTGCTGTATCGCAAAGTTTGTTGTAAATCTATAATGTGAGTGCCTTGTTTAGATGTGTAAATGTAAGGCTTCATTTTTGGGTTCCAGCGATCAGACTGATGGCCGAAATGTACCCCTGCTTCTAACATTTCTTTAATGCTTATTTTTGACATATTGTCTCCTTAGTTAGCCTCTCTATCTTTTGGTCTTTTTAATAGACACCAAGGTTTTTAAGATAGATGTGTTTTTGGTTTTGATTTTTTTTTCAAAACAAGGCTATCTGCTCAAGCATACCTTCGGGCTGAGTCGCAGAGAGCCTTGTTTTGCAAAAAAAATCAAAACCATAAAATAAGTATCATTTTAGGAGGTGGCGGGCAAGACTTAATTATTTTAAGCCTTACTTTTT
>JAAGOD010048700.1_pt1 | contig 31937 bp, 31 predicted proteins | sample 8389681 | NCBI WGS metagenome assembly JAAGOD01 (sample SAMN13964374, study PRJNA552185) | sponge metagenome | biome: deep-sea hydrothermal vent fields; feature: spots directly above weak diffusing fluid; material: seawater and sediment | host: Tedaniidae sp. KZ-2020 ... | reverse complement strand
TTAGGCTTTGTCCTAATAGAAGATGAAAGTTTTTTTTCTGGAAGCGCAACTAAGTTAACTTGAACGCTTGCTTTAAGAATTATGTCTTGCGAAAGTCCTTTTTTAAAAGAAAATCCAAGAATAAAAACTACAAATAAATGAGATAAAAAAGTAATTCCAATACAGGTAAAAAATTTCATTAATTTTATTGTGATTGTGTTACTAGGCCTACCTTGTAAAACCCAGCGGCTTTAAGCTCTGCCATTAATTTTGCAACTACTCCATATAAAACTCTATAATCTGCTTGAACAAAAATAGATTTATCTTTTTTGTATTTAAAAATAGCTTTTATTTTTTTTCCAACTTTAAATAACGGAACGCTTGTGTCTGAAATATAAATTTTACTATTTTTTTTAATGCGAATAATAAAAGCCTTTTTACTAATATCTGGCCCAACTTTTTTTGTTTTTGGTAATTTTAAATCTAAGCTTTGTTGATTTAGTGGTGCCGTAACCATAAAAATTACCAATAAAACCAACACAACATCAACAAACGGAGTTATGTTAATTTCACTAAGTGCCCTTCTTGATTTGTTTGATTTTGTAGACATAAATATATATTTTTAATTATCTTCTTTTAAGTTGTCGCTTATTAAAACTTCTAATAGATCATTGTTAAAATTTTCTAAATAGCGTTCTTGCCTGCTTAAAAAACGAATAAACATATTATAAGCTACAGATGCTGGTATTGCTGCAAATAAACCAACCGCAGTTGCAACAAGTGCTTCTGATAATCCTGGGGCAACAACACTTAAACTTGCAGATCCAGAAAGTGCAATTTTATGAAAGGACATCATAATTCCCCACACAGTTCCTAACAATCCAATAAATGGTGCCGAGCTTCCAACGGTTGCTAAAAATGACAATTTACTTTCTAAAAAAAATAAAGAATCTTCTGTTAATGATTGTGATTTTTTTAACCAGATACTTTCTTTTAAAGATTTTTTGTTTTTAAAATAAGGAAAGTACAGTGATTCAATAATTTTTACTAAGTTACTTTCTGGTGAAAGTGTAAAAGATTTTTTAATAAGATCTAAATTTTTTAAATTATCCCAAAAAACTTCTTCTAAAGATTCGTTTTGAATTTTAATTTCTTTAAACTGTAAAAATTTAAATAAAATAATTCCCCATGTTGTTATAGACAGCGCAACTAAAAGAATTAAAATAAATTGAACAACAAAACTTGCATCTAAAATAGATTGTAAAAAATAATTATTAAACATACCAACAAGATAGCAAAGAGGCCAAATCAAACAAGCATGAGATAAGAAACTGTAAAGGAGTCGAGCTTTTAAGTTTGGGCGAAATAATTATATGATAAGTAATCTTTTATAAAAATCTCATAAAAACTCTTAAGTAGTTGTGGGCTGCTTTTATAAATACCTGCTTCTACAACTCCTTAATACACTTTCTATATTTTCAATATAACACGCTGCATAACAAATAACAGCCCATCATGTAAAATTTACATAAAATGGCCCTAAATACCTCTATTTTTGATTAGATACATATAATTTTTAGATTCTAGAGTACTTTCTACAAATTTAAAAAAATTTTTAGACTGCTTTTTTTCATTATTTATTAAATTTTTATTAATAATCATGGTGATTCTTCTTCGTTTTAGCTCTTTTAATACATTAAATCTAATTTTTTTATTTTGTATATATGCAAAATGTGCCCTTACTGGAACTAAGCTTTCTACCCATAGCCTAGAAAAAAAATTCATTCTTAATAATACAGTCGGGCTTGCCCCAATTGCCATAGCCGCTGACTCTTTTCTAAACCATGCTGCTGTTTTTAAAAAATCACTATAAATTAACAATCTGTTTTTAAATTTTTCTGAAGTTTTAATAAATTTAAATAAATCAACTGGGTTTTGGCTATGAATATACACAAAAAATTTTTTATAAGGATATTTTTTTAACAAGCCACTCCACCTGATATAAACATTTGTTTTTAAATCTTTTTTAGTAAAATATGTTTTATCTTTTATCCTAGAGCTTGCTATCCAAAAATTTTTAGAGGGGTACAAATGTAGTCCGATAATTTTTTTTGATCTGTTTATTTTGTCATAAAAATCATGTTTTACAGGCAGTTTGTCCCATAATTCAATTTCTGACATATGCTTTAGGGATTTGTGAGTTCTGATAATTGCTGGGTCTTTTACATTTGCCAACAACACCAACAATGCAAACAGAAAAAAAATAACTAAAATACTAATTCGCCCTAATCGAAATATAGCCTCTTTCATAGACCCCTCCCATTAGTGGGTTCATTGACTAAAAAGAATAAAGTATTTAAATATAGCTCTAATGTCCACCACTAAAGAAAAACAATATCAGCACGGCTTTATTACCAAGATAGATATGGAAAACTTTGCAAAAGGTTTGACCAAAGAAACTATCTATAAAATTTCTGCCAAAAAAAAAGAACCGCAATGGATGCTTGAGTACAGACTAAAAGCATTTGATCATTGGAAGACTTTAAAAGAGCCTCATTGGGGTAGTAATCAATATGAAAAGCTAGATTACCAAGATGTTATTTATTATGCCGAGCCAAAAAATATTGAAAAAAAGAAAAAAAATTACGAAGACCTAGACCCAGAGTTAATTAAAACTTTTGAAAGATTGGGAATACCAATTAACGAACAAAAAAGAATTAGCGGAGTGGCAGTTGATGCAGTTTTTGATAGTGTCTCGATTGCAACAACGCATAACGAAGTTTTAGATAAAGTTGGTGTTATTTTTTGTTCAATATCTGAGGCAATTATTAAGCACGAACAATTAGTAAAAAAATATTTTGGAACAGTTGTCCCTTATACAGATAATTATTTTGCGGCATTAAATGCGGCGGTGTTTACAGATGGATCGTTTTGTTATATTCCAAAAAATGTAAAGTGCCCATTAGATTTATCAACTTATTTTAGAATTAATATGCAAGAGACAGGACAGTTTGAAAGAACTTTGCTTATTGCAGACAAAGGTAGCTTTGTAAATTATTTAGAGGGCTGCACCGCTCCCGTGAATGACAAAAATCAATTACATGCAGCGGTTGTAGAGCTTGTTGCACTAGATGACGCTATAATTAAATATTCCACAGTACAAAATTGGTATCCTGGAGATAAAAATGGCAATGGTGGAATTTATAATTTTGTTACAAAGCGAGGTCAGTGTCGTGGAAAAAATTCACAAATTTCTTGGACTCAAGTAGAAACTGGTTCTGCAATTACTTGGAAGTATCCGTCTTGTGTTTTAACTGGCGAAAACTCTCAAGGTTTTTTTTATTCAGTGGCATTAACACATGATTATATGCAAGCCGACACTGGAACAAAAATGATACACATAGGAAAAAATACTAAAAGTGTTATTATTTCTAAAGGAATTTCTAGTGATAATTCTATTAATACCTATAGAGGAATTGTTCAGGTTTTGCCATCAGCTGATGGTGCTAAAAATTATTCACAATGTGATTCGATGTTAGTTGGATCTAATAGTCAGGCTCACACTTACCCAGTTATGGATATTAAAAATAACACTGCTATTATTGAGCACGAAGCATCTACATCTAAAATTAGTCAAGATCAGCTTTATTATTTGCAGTCTCGCGGGCTTAGTGCAGAGCAAAGTATTTCTTTAATTGTAAATGGTTTTTGCAAAGATGTTTTTAAACATTTACCATTAGAATTTTCTGAAGAAGCTGTAAGTCTTGTTGAAATGAAATTAGAAAACAGTGTCGGATAATTAAAAATAAAAGGACAAAAACAATAATGTTAAAAATTACTGACTTGCACGCCTCAATAGATGATAAAAAAATTTTAACAGGCTTAAATTTAAATATTAATCCTGGAGAGCTGCACTGTATTATGGGGCCCAATGGTGCTGGCAAAAGTACATTATCAAAAATTTTAACCAAGCACCCAGATTACAGTGTAAGCTCTGGCAGTATCGAATATACTTTAAATTTTGAAAAAAATAATTTATTAAATATGGACGCAAACGAAATATCTTTAAATGGAGTTTTTTTAGCAATGCAACACCCTGTGGAAATTGGCGGCATTAGCAATTTTCAATTTTTAAAAGAAATTACAAAATCACATTGTTTGCATCAAGGGGTTGCTGCTACAAATGATGAAGATTTAAAAAAAATAATTTTAAATTTAGCAGAAAAGTTAAAACTTCCGTCTGATTTTTTAGACAGATCAATTAACGACGGATTTTCTGGTGGAGAAAAAAAGCGCAACGAAGTTTTACAAATGCTTTTGTTAAAGCCTAATCTTATTTTTTTAGATGAGCTAGATTCTGGTTTAGATATTGACGGTTTAAACATAATTGCAAAATCTATTAAAGAATTTCAAAATTCAGAAAGATCTTTTTTATTAGTTACTCATTATCACAGAATTTTAGAAAAAATAAAACCTGATTTTGTTCATGTTTTGTATAATGGAAAATTTATTAAAAGTGGCGACTACAGTTTGGCTAAAAAAATTGAGGACCAGGGGTACTCTTGGTTGATTTAAATTTATTAAAAGATTCAAAACAATTGCCATGGAAGAGCTTTTCTTTACACAGCTCTTTAAAAGATGTTTGTTTAAAAAACTTTAAAACTATTGATAAAAAAGACAAAGAGTTTTTTAAAATTCATTTAAGTGACAAATGCAAGGTAGAAATTAAATATAATATTAGCAATCCTTTTACAAAACCTGAAGAAAGTTTTACAGAGCTTAAAAAATTACGGAGTAAAAAAGATTTTGCTAGCTTTAATAATATTTTTGACGACAAACAACAAAAGTCAGAACTTTGTTTTTTGTTATCTGTTAAAGAGGGGCAAAAACTTAGTCACCCAATTTATATTAATCTTCCTGCAACTCAAGAATATCAAAATTTTAAATATGGAATTGATATGCAAAAAAATTCTTTTGCAAATATTTATGAAACTTACCAAAAAAATATTAAAAAAGCTTGCATTCATAATGTTAATTCTTTTATTTCTATGCAAGAAAACTCATGTTTAAAATTTGTTAGCGAAAACTCTAAAATCTCTGCTGTGACATCAACAAGACATATGTATAATTATTTACATAAAAATAGCCAATTTTATCTTAATTACTATTCTGTAGAAAATTTAAATAATTATGACAACACAAAAAACAAACTAGAAGCACAGTCAAGCTCTGTGCCAGATTCTGTGTCAGATTCTGTGCCAGAAATTTCTTCTTTATATAATGTGCATACTTTTTTAATTGGCGAGGCTGCTAATTTTTTTGAACAAGCTTTAATTTTAGCTAAAAATAAAACTAACCGACAGCATTACAGTAATATTTATCACCTTAAGCCTTACGGGCAATCCTCACAATTACATAAAACAATGCTAGATGACTCTGCAAAAAGTATATTTAATGCATTAGTTTTTATAGGCACTAACTGCCATAAAGTTAACAGTCATCAATTAAATAATAATTTAAGTTTTTCAAAAAAAACTAAAATTATTTCTCAGCCACAGTTGCAAGTAAAAACCGACGATGTAAAAGCCACTCACGGAAGTACTACTGGTCAGGTGCAGGCAGAAGAACTTTATTATCTTCAATCAAGGGGGATATCTTTTGCTAAATCTAAACAATTATTAAAACAAGCATTTGTTAAAGAAACACAAGACAATATAACTAACTTAATTATTAAAAAAGATATTAACAATATTTTAAAAGGCTATGATGAGTAATTTATATGACATAAAAAAAATTAGATCAGACTTTCCACAATTAACTATTAAGTTAAAAAAAAATCCATTAATTTATTTAGACAGTGCTGCAACAACTTTAAAGCCAAAAGAAGTTATAGATAAATTATCTGATCTTTATCTTTTTAAAACTGCAAATATTCACAGAGCCGCACATGAGTTAAGTCAAAATTTAAGCACTGATTACGAAACCGCCAGAGAAAATGTTGCAAATTTTATTAACGCTAAACAAAACGAAGTTATTTTTACTAAGGGGACTACAGAGTCTATTAATTTTGTAGCACAGTCTTATGCTAAATATTTTTCAAAAGGCAGCGAAATTATTATTAGTAGTTTAGAGCACCACTCTAATATTTTACCTTGGCAAAATATTGCAAAAGAATATGGCCTTGTTTTAAAATTTATTAAATGTTTGCCCTCTGGAGAATTAGATTTTAATCATTTTACTAGTTTAATTTCTAAAAAAACTAAACTACTGGCATTAACTATTTGTTCAAACGCACTTGGCATTATAAACCCAGTCAAAGATTATATTAATGTAGCAAAAAAAAATAAAATAAAAATATTATTAGATGCCGCGCAATCTATTAGCTCTAATATTACAGATGTAAAAAAACTAGATGCTGATTTTTTAGTATTTTCGGGACATAAAATTTTTGCACCAACTGGAATCGGAGTTTTGTGGGTTAAAGAAAACTTGCTTGAAACATTAAAGCCCTATCAAGTTGGTGGCGGAATGATTTCATCTGTTGATAAAAATTCTTATGCGTTAGCTTGCGCTCCATATAGATTTGAAGCCGGCACCCCTCCCATTGTTCAAGCTATCAGTCTTGGACATGCTTTAAATTATGTTAAAAATATCGGGCTACAAAATATTCACGATTACGAAAAATCTTTATTAACAGCTCTAGACGAGGGCCTTTCTAAAATTGACGGCGTAAAAATAATAGGTCCATTAAAATCTAGAGTAAATATTTGTTCATTTACTGTGGAGGGGGTTCACTCTTCTGATATTGGACAGTTGCTAAGCGTGCAGGGAATATGTGTTAGAACTGGAAATCATTGCGCGCAACCTCTGGTTGTAGAAGAGCTTGGCATTAACACAGGCCTAACTAGAATTTCTTTGTCTATTTACAATAACTTAGAGGAGGTTGTTGCTTGTGTAGATTCTGTAAAAAAATGCTTAGAAATGCTTCGCTAAAGCGTTTGCAATGCCCTATCTACTATGCTAGTTTATTTTTTGCATAGATGGCATGAGGCCATTTAGCGTAGAACCAAAAAAGAGGAAAAAGAACAATGGGTAAAAGACTATACATAGGGAATCTTCCCTTCACAGTAACAGAACAAACATTAGGCGATTCATTTGCAGAATGTGGAACAGTAGAAACTATCACACTTATTACAGATAGAGACACAGGCCGTAGTAAAGGCTTTGGATTTATTGAAATGGGAACTGATGACGAAGCACAAAAAGCTATTTCAAAATTTGATGGCCAAGATTATGAAGGTCGTTCATTAAAAGTAAACGAAGCTAGACCAAAAGAAGACAGACCTCGCGGTGGCGGCGGTGGTGGATTCGGTGGCGGCGGCGGCGGCGGTGGTCGCGGCGGACGATACTAATTTAGTATAAATATTTATAAATTATTGTTACAAAAAGGAGCTAGTTTTAGCTCCTTTTTTTTTATAGTCATAAATATTGTGTAAAATAATATTGTGTCAAATAGCATATTCCCAATTAATTACGACAGCTTATCTAATAACAAATCACAGTAAAGTGTATCAAAATATACATGTTTTTTGGCATAATTACTGCAAATAGAGATATTAAGCGTAATCAAACAAAGGAGAATATTATGTTTATTGTAAAAAAAATCACTTTAGCTATTATTGCTAGTAGTTTTTTATTAAGTTCAGTGGGCTATGCTAATTCTAATACAGAAGATGGATTTAGTGTATTAGATGCTCTGCGAAAGTATACTTATATTAAAGGGGACATTTCAGACACTGTTAGTAAAAGAAGAGATGGCTTTTCAGACTTTAATGATAGAAATGCTAAAGCAGTCGGTTTTATTGTAAATGGAGTTCAGGGTGGAGTAGAGGGTGTTTTTGGAAGAAGTATTCTTTCTTTGAAGCATAAAAGTCTATTAAATAAAGCCTTAACTAACAAACTACACCTTACTGAAACAAGAATATTACGATTGCCTGAAAATGAGGTACACGGCCTTGGAAGAGAAAAAATTACCTATACAGATGGCAAAGAAAAAAGAACTCAAAAAGTGCTTGGTGTGAAGAAAATTACTAACGCAGAAATGAAGAGCTATGTAAATAATTTAAGTGCAAAAGACAGACTTAAAATAAAATCTGCAAAGTGGGGATCGATAATTTTTCTTACTCATGGAAGCTTCTTATTTGCGGATTCTATATATCTGTTATTTTCATACAATTAAGAAGAATATTAATATATATACTAAAAAATTATTGTTACAAAAAGGAGCTAGTTTTAGCTCCTTTTTTTATGTCTACTTATAGCCAATCTAGGCTTTAGTATAAGTTTACTAAACTCACAACTCTTCCGATATTTTAGTACTAACAAAAGGGGAAGTTTGGTGTCTACTTTTACGGCTTTTTTATTAATTGGCATTTTTGCCTCTTGCAGTATTAGCCCTACAAAAATAAACATCAGTTTAAATAAAAATACTACACGAAGTATTGCAAGCAACAGCAAAGGCTTGTCTTGTAAAAATTTATTTAAAGCGCAGCGTCTTTCGATGGCAAAAAATAATATTGTAGATTACATTAAGCACCCTAGAAAGTTTATTTTAAAAGAAAGCCAACGAAAAACAGAACAGCAAGAAATTTATTTTCAATTTCAAAGACACCCATTTAAAATTAAATTTCACCCTTTTAAATGGATTGATAGGCAAGTTCTGCTTAAGCCTACTAGATATTTTACTAGCAAATTATTAAAAAATGAATACGAACCTTCTATGTTATTTTCTTTTGCATTATATACTTATTTTTTTATTGAAGTTATTGCCCCTGTAACTCTAGAGCCACTAATGGAACAAAATGCTAGTTTGCACCAAAAAAAAGAAGAGCGGTTTGCTATAAAAAATGATTACAGATATGAGAATTTTAACAAGGGTAAAATTATATTAGAGGATTTAAAAAATAAAAAAATAAAATCTAAGAAAGAGTTAGCTTTTATCAAAAAGATTGAAAATTCCTTATTACAATTTTCTATCGTTTTTAGCTCTTATTCTACATACTTTTCTGCTCTAGTAGATTATAAAAATCAACTAATAAATAAAAAATCTTTCAACAAAGTAAAATCTTTAAAAGAGATACAAGGGTTAAAAATCAAAACTATTTCAGACAAAGATTCAACAAATAATACGCAAGCATCGCCAGATGTGGAGTGCGCTCTTTGTCATTTATTACCATTAGAATTTTTCAATATAATGATAAAAGAAACTCCTCATGTTTTTTTAGATTGGGCACAATATGCTGATAAAACTCCTGATTCGTTATTAGGCGGAGTTAAAAAATTGCCAACAAGCAAAACATTTAACCAGCAAGATTACTTAGTAAAATTGCTATTTAGAATTCATAGAAAAAATTTAGATCAAGAAATTATTTTTAGACATTTATTTAAAAATTCTTATACCTTACATGACAGTGTTGTATGGATGAATACCTCCACTGGATTTAAAAAAATTCAAGAAACCTTTCCCACAGAGGTTAAAGAATTGCTAAATTCTTCTTTGTATAAAAAACTACACAAACTTTTATTAGAAGAAAAAATTACCAAAAAACTACTGTTAAAAACTATGCAAGAATTTTTACAATGGAAATTTAATTTAGATACTTTGAAATCTTTGGGATTACAAAGAGTGACCTCTTATGAAAAAAATGGAAAAACTGTGCAGATAATTATCACTGTGAAAAGTGTAGAAAAAGATATGTTAAGGTTTGTTCAAAAATAAATTTTTGTTGCTGAGATGAGTTTTTGACAATCTTATATTCTAGAAATAAAAAAAGAGATAAATGTATTAATAAAGCAACTTTCTTCTTAGCAAGGCGCTGAGCTCTAACATAAAAACTCCTCCAAATAATGCGCCAATTATCCAAAAGCTTATTATTTCTAAATAAACTTCTGCTCCTATTATAAAAAAACTTAAAACTGTTAATGAAGAAATTATTAAATAATACAATAATTTTGAGGATCGAATTATTTTAATCTCTTCGATGGTTAATAATTGAGCCGAAACTGCAGCGCCAAGGCCCATAAATAATGCTGCACAAATACTTACGCAAGCATAAAGCCCAAAAATATTATGAAGAAAGTGAAATATCTGATTATTATTAGTTAGGCTAAAAGAAAATTGTGGACAAAAACTAAGTGTAACAATTCCTATAAATGCTTGAATAGTAAATAATTTAGCAAACACTATTTTTATATTTGGATGGAGGTTTTTTTTTACAAACAAATAAACACTGTTGCTAATTTTTTTTGATGGCTTTATATTTTCTTCAGACATAAAGCTTTTAAAATCTTTATTAAGAGTATTATTAGTCATTGTAGCCTCCTGAATATTTTATTTTTAATTTTTTTAAACCTCTAGAAATAATTTTTCTAACATTTACATTGCTTACTCCAAGAGCTTTGGAAATTTCTATAAAATCTTTTTCTGAATAATATCGCAAATCTAAAGCTTTTTGTTCTTTTTTACTTAATGAAGACTCTTTGTTAAGCTCTATGCTTTGTGTGGAGTCTTGCTTACCATTTTTATCTAAAAAAACATTTTCATAAAATGGCTGTGTGTCTAATTTTTTCTTTTTTAAAAAATCTAGTAACTCTGACCGACAAATGGTGTATAAAAATTTTACAAATAAAAATTTTTTTAAATAGCGAGCTTTTTGCTTATGCAGTTTTAAAAAAATATTTTGAAAAACTTCGTTTATTAAATCTTTGTCAAAAAGTCTTTTGCTAACATAAGTATAAACTCTTGTTTCGTGCCTAGCATATATAGTATTAAAAGCCATGTTGTCGCCTTGCTTATATTTTTCCATTAAATCTTCATCAGATAAATTTAAATATGTGTTCATCTTGTTTGCTCTTTGTTTACGACATCAATGACATTTTTGTGACAATTAATTGCCATTTATTGATACTTTACAAGTTGCTGTCTTAAAAATACACTATTAATATAAAAATATAATTAATTTGTCACAAAAAGGCCTTTTAAATCGTAATAAATAGCGATATCTGGATAAATAATTATAAAAAGGGCTTTAATAAAATGCTTAGTTTTAATAAAAAAATAATTATTATTATAAGTTTGGTATTTTTTCCATCTTATATTTTTGCTATTACTTTTAAAAAGGCTGTTTTAATAATAGACAAGCACCCCTCCATATCTGCAATTAAACACGACGCAAATGCATTAAAATATTTATCAAGTATAAAGGGGTCAACTGGGGATCCTGTTTTTTCAATTGCTGCTAAAAATTTTTTAATTAAATCTTTTAGAACAGATAAATTTCCAATGACTGGGCTTGAGGTTGGTGTTTCTAAAAAAATACCACTAAGCACTAAGTACTCTAATCAAAAATATGCAATACTTGCTAAGGCAAAGGCTAAATTTTTAGAATCTAAAAATCACAAGCAAAAATTACTTAAAAAATTATGGATTTTTTTAATTCAAAAAAAACGAATAGAAAAAGAAAAATTTATTATTACAAAAAATTTATTATGGATAAAAAACATGCTAAGGGTTTCTCAAAAACTTTACAGTAACGGAAAATTGTCTCAGCCGGCCTTGTTTGATATTCAAATTCGCAAAGCAGAATTAGAAACTCAAATTAGCAATAATCAGTTTTCTTATAATCAAATTTTAAATAAGATTGGATATTTATTAAATTTTAAAAAACAATCTATTATATCAAAAAGTATACCATGGAATATTTTATATAAAGTATCTGCCAAAAGTATTAAAAAAGATTACAAAAAAATGCGTTTGCAGAGTTTGGTTTTAGAAAACAAATATAACTTAACCGCCAAAAAATTAAATTATATACCAGATTTAAAGCTTTCTTTATCTGTAACTAAAAGACACAAAGTTCACCCCCATGGTGATTTAATTAGCCTTTCTGCAAGTTTTCCACTGCCATTTTCTGCTAAAAAATATTCTCAACATGGTCGTGCTTTGCAAAAAAAATATTCTGCTATTAATAATTTAAATAATTATACTGTTAAAAAAGAACGCAATATTTTGTTGTTAAATAATACTATTAATAAAATAAAAAAAGAGCTGTCTATTTTAAATAAAAAAAGCATAAGGTTTGCAAAAAGTTACAGGACCATAACTGCTAAGTCTTATACTCTTGGAAGGGCAACTTATGTAGAAATGCTTCAGTCAGAATTAAAATTACAAAAAATAAGTTTACAAAAAATATTCTTAGAAGAAAAAAAAGACACTAATATGTTGTCTTTAAAATATATATTAGGAGAAAAACTTTATGAATAATATTATTTATTTATTTTTATTTTTTTTGTTGATGTCTTGTGACTCTAATTATCTAAAACAGTTAGTTGGCAAAAAACACAAATCTGATTTAAAACATTCTGTAACAAAAAAGAAGAGTGATGTTAAAAGTTACTATACTTGCTCTATGCATCCGCATATTAAAAAACACAAACCTGGCAAATGCCCTATATGTAATATGCGTTTAACAAAAATTTTAATAGATAACGAATCTTTATCTAAAAAAGAAAATAATAAAATAACAAGTGCCGCTGATAGTTTAAAATACACTGCTGTTAAAAAAATAAAATTAAAAAAATCTCAATTAAAACATTTTAGAGCAGAGATTTTTACAGTTACTAAAATGTTAATGACTAAAAAAATTTACTTACTTGGTTCTATTATTCAATCAGAAGAAACTGAAAGTAAAATTACAGCTCGTGTTTCTGGAAGGGTAGAAAAAGTATATATTAAATCAACTGGAAGTTTAATTAAAAAAGATAGCCCTATTTTAGAATTATATAGCCCTAAATTAATTACTGCTGGCGAGGAATATTTAATTGCAAGACGCAGTTATAACAATGCCAAAACTAAAATATTTAAAAATATGCTTAGACAAAGTGTTCAAAGATTAAAATTATGGGGCATAAAAAGTTTTCAATACAAAAAATGGTTTAAACAAGGTCGAGTTCCAAAAAAAATTACTATTTACTCCCCCTCCGCAGGAATTGTTAAAAAAAGAAATGCAATTGTAGGTAAATATTTTAAAGAGGGTCAAAATTTTTTTGAACTTTCTGATTTATCTGATGTGTGGGTCGAAATGGATATTTATGAACACGATTCTTCGTTGGTAGAGATTGGTCAAAAAATAAAATTGCAATTTACAGCATTGCCTGGTGAAAATATAAACGGTGAAATTGATTTTATTAATCCGGTTTTAAACTCAGTTTCTAGAACATTAAAGATTAGATCAACTATCAGCAATCCTGATGGAAAATTAAAACCAGGCATGGTTGCCAACGCAACTTTAAGTATTGTCAAAAAAACACCAAGCTTAGTAGTTCCAAAAACTGCCATTATAGATACTGGCAAAAAAAAAATAGTGTGGGTACAAATTTCTAATGCAAATTATAGTGCAAAAATTATTAACACAGGTTACGAATCAGGTGGTTATACAGAAATAAAAAAAGGATTATTATTGGGGGAAAAAGTTGTAACAGATGGTAATTTTTTATTAGACGCACAGTCGCAATTTTTTAAAGATTATGATTAAAAATTTAATTCAAAGTTCTGTTAACAATAGAATTTTTATTTTTATACTTTTTTTATTTATTTTAGTAGCCTCTTTATTTAGCATAAAAACAGCAAATATTGATGCCATTCCAGATATTGGAGAAAACCAACAAATTGTTTTTACAGAATGGCATGGCAGGTCGCCCAAAGATATCGAAGAGCAAATTACATATCCGCTAAGTGTTTTGCTTCAGGGAATACCTGGGGTAAAAAATATTCGTGCAAGTTCTGCATTTGGATTTTCTACAATTTATATTATTTTTAAAGAAGACATAGATTTTTATTGGAGCAGATCTAGAGTTTTAGAAAAACTATCAACGCTAAAAAAAGATTTACCACCTGGTGTTAGTCCACAGCTTGGGCCAGATGCAACAGGTCTTGGCCAAATATTTTGGTACACTATAGAAAACACAAAAGATGCAAAAAAACCACTTTCTTTAGACAGATTAAGATCTTTACAAGATTTTTATGTGCGATACAGATTGCAATCTATAAAAGGAGTTAGTGAAGTTGCAAGTGTCGGTGGGTTTATTAAAGAATATCAAATTGATGTTGATCCAAAAAAACTTTTTGCATACGATATTCATTTTAATAAATTAGTAAAATCAGTTAAAAATAGTAACATTGATGTAGGTGCAGAAGTTATAGAGTCCGGCAGTCGTGAGTTTGTTATAAGGGGAAAAGGTTTTTTTAAATCTTTGTCTGATATAGAAAATGTTGTTATAGCAATTAAAAATAAAACTCCAATTAGAGTAAAAGATGTTGCAACAGTTGGTAACGGCCCTGGGTTTAGAAGAGGTGTGCTAGATAAAAATGGAATAGAGGTAGTCGGTGGCGTTGTTACAATGCGTTTTGGTGAAAACCCTAAAAATATTATTAAAGAAATTAAAAAAGAATTAAAAAATATTAAACAAGGGCTTCCAAAAGAAGTTAAGATACATTCTTTTTATGACAGATCTGAATTAATTAATAAAACTATTGCAACTATTTACTCTGCCCTATCTAAAGAAATTTTAATTACAATACTTGTTATTTTTTTATTTTTATTACATTTTAAATCTTCTATTTTAGTGTCTTTAACTATTCCATTTGGTGTTGGAATTAGTTTTATTTTAATGAAGCTTTTAAATATAGATTCTAATATTATGAGTCTTGCTGGTTTAGTTATAGCAATTGGCTCCATGGTGGACATGGGAATTATAATGACAGAAAATATATACTCTAATATTGCAAACTCTGGTGAACTTTCTAACAAAGATAGAATTAAGGTTATTATAAATTCTGCTAAGGAAATTGGACCAGCAATTTTTACAGCAGTTATGACAACAATTATAACATTTCTTCCAATTTTTGCTTTAGAGGGTAGCGAGGGAAAACTTTTTGGTCCATTAGCTTGGGCTAAAACATTGGCAATGTTTGGTTCAATTTTAGTTTCTATTATTTTAGTGCCAGCATTGTCTGTTTATTTTTTAAAAGGAAATTTAAAACCAATTAAAAAAAATAAATTAAGCTGTTTTATAATAAGCATATACAAGCCTTTGTTGCATTGGGTTCTTAATCATAAAAAAATATTTTTATCACTACCTTTAATATTATTAATTGTGGCAAGTTTTAGTTTTTCTAAATTAGGAAAAGAATTTATGCCGTCTTTAAATGAGGGTGACATTTTATATATGCCAGTCACCACTCCAGATATTAGTATTACAAAAGCTAGAGAACTTTTAGCATACACAGACAAAGAGATTAAAAAACATCCACTTGTAGATTACGCAGTTGGAAAACTAGGAAGGGCAAATTCTGCATTAGACCCTGCTCCAATTTCTATGTTTGAAACTGTAGTTAAATTAATTCCAAAAAATCAATGGCCAAAAGGTGTTAGCATTTATGATATTATGGAGGACTTGGATTTATCACTTCAAGTGCCTGGGCTTATAAACTCTTGGGACTTTCCGATACAAACTAGAGTTGGAATGATTTCAACTGGAATTAAAACTCAAGTTGGAATTAAAATTTTTGGTCCAGATATAAAAGTTTTAGAATCTTTAGGGAAAAAAATTGGAAAGCAGGTGCAAAAAATTAAAGGTGCTTATGGAGTATACCCAGAAAAAATAACAGGAAAAACTTATATTGAATTTAATATTAATAGAATAGCTTCTTCTAGATATGGAATTAACACAGGAACTATAAATACTATTTTACAAACTGCCGTTGGGGGAATGTCTATTGGACAATTTTATGAAGGCAGAAAAAGATATCCAATTAGAATTCGTTATAAAAAAGAATTGCGAGACAGCATAGAAGATTTAAAAAATGTTTTGGTTCCAAGTCCATTGGGCCAGCATATTCCATTAAAACAATTAGCAGATATTAAAATTGTTACAGGCCCTGCTATGATACAATCAGAAAATGGATTATTAAGGTCTTTAGTTTTATTAAATGTAAGGGGTCGTGACCTTGTTGGATTTGTAGAAGAGGCAAAAAAACATATTACAAAAACAATAAAGCTTCCTGATTCTTATTCTATATCTTGGGGGGGGCAATATAAAAATCAAGTGCGCGCCTCCTCAAAATTAAAATGGTTAATTCCACTTTCTTTATTAATTAATTTATTAATTATATTTATTGGAATTAAAAATTTTAGAAATTCTATTATTGTGTTTAGTTCTATCCCAGTGGCAATGTCTGGTGGATTAATTTTATTATACATTGGTGGATTTAATATTTCTGTTGCAGTGTGGGTAGGATTTATTGCCTTGTTTGGCATTGCAGTAGACGACTCTATTGTTATGATAAGTTATTTACAAAAAACTATTAAAAATAACTGCCCCTCCAGTTGGTTAGAATTAGAAAATTGTATTTTAGAGGCGGGTTCTAAAAGAATTAGACCATTAATTATGACAACTGCAACAACAGTTGCCGCACTTCTTCCTATAATTTGGACAAACTCAACTGGAAGTGAAATTGTTAAACCAATGGCTATTCCTATTTTGGGAGGAATGATGTTTGGGGGAATTACTTTATTTATAGTTCCAGTAGTGTTTTCTTATTTTGAATATAAAAAAATTAAAAATAATTTATTAAAGACATAGTTATAAATTAATCTAAACTTAAATATTCGTCATAAGAGGTATATTTATCTTCAACTATTTTTACATTAATATCTATAACTCTGTTGGCAACTGTTTGAATAAATTCATGATCGTGAGATGTAAAAAGCGCTGTTCCAGTAAATTTTACTAAGCCATCATTAACTGCAGTAATGCTTTCTAAATCTAGGTGATTAGTTGGTCCGTCTAATAATAAAACATTTGCGCCAGATAACATCATTTTAGATAACATGCAGCGAACTTTTTCGCCTCCAGATAAAACATTAGTTTTTTTAAGAGCTTCGTCGCCTGAAAATAACATTTTACCCAAAAACCCTCTAATAAAAGATTCATCTTTATCTTCGGAATATTGTCTAAGCCAATCTAAAATAGAAAATTTTCCATCGGCAAAATAAACAGTATTATCTGTTGGAAAATAAGCTTGGGTTGTTGTTACTCCCCACTGAACAGTTCCAGAATCTGGCTTTACCTCCCCTGTTAAAATTTGAAACAACAAAGTTTTAGCTACATCGTTTTTTCCTAAAAAAATAACCTTATCTCCTTTTTTAATACTAAAAGAAACATTATCTAAAATTTTTACGCCATCAACACTTTTGCTTAATCCATCAACTAATAATAAATCTTTTCCAGCCTCTCGCTTAGGTTGAAAGCTAATGTATGGGTATTTTCTTGTAGAGATTGGAAGGTCTTCAATTTTTAATTTTTCTAATTGTTTTTGCCTAGAGGTTGCTTGTTTAGATTTTGCAGCATTGGCAGAAAATCTTTGAATAAAACTTTTTAATTGCTCCGCCTTGTCTTCTGATTTTCTTTTTTGGTCCCCTCTTAATTGCAGGGCAAGCTCTGAAGATTGTCTCCAAAAATCATAATTGCCTGCGTATACTGTAATTTTTTTAAAATCTAAATCTGCAATATGCGTGCATACTTTATTTAAAAAATGCCTGTCATGTGAAACAACAATAACTGTGTTTGTAAAATTTAATAAAAAATTTTCTAACCAATGAATAGCTGCAATATCTAAATGGTTGGTTGGCTCATCTAAAAGTAAAATTTCTGGTGAGCCAATTAAGGCTTGCGCTAATAAAACTTTAACCTTTGCGTCTCCAGATAATTCTTTCATTATTTTTTCATGAAAGCTTGTGTTAATGCCAAGTCCTGCAAGCAAAGTTGCGGCTTCAGATTCAGCCTCCCATCCATTAAGTTCTGCAAACTGAGATTCTAAATCGCCTGCGCGAACTCCATCTTCATCAGAAAAATTTTCTTTTGCATAAATAGCGTCTTTTTCTTTCATAATAGAATACAGTTTTTTATTACCCATTAATACTGTTTCTAAAACACTATTTTCATCATAGGCAAAATGATCTTGTTTTAAAATTGATAGTCTTTCGCCGACTCCAATATTAACAGAGCCTGTTTGTGCATCAATGTCTCCTGATAAAATTTTTAAAAATGTAGATTTTCCAGAGCCGTTTGCGCCAATAAGCCCGTAACAATTTCCAGGAGTAAATTTTATATTTACATCATCAAATAATTTTTGCCCACCAAAGGCTAAACTAACATTATTTGCACTAATCATATCTCTGCCTTTTCTTGTTTTTACTGCTGTGAAGATACAATAATAAGTCTGTATGGTCTATTAAATAATGTCTGTGTAAAATTAAGTAATTAGCTTTTGTTTAAAAAACTCTGCTGTAGGCAAATGCAATGAACAGCCTCCCCCATCAGCTTGAGATCCAAAAATAATTTCGCCATCAGCAATGACAGTTGGAGAAGAATAATTTTTAAAGGGGTTTTCACCCGTCAATGAGGTTTGCTCAATTTTTTCAAAAGAAATCTCTAGCTCATATAGAATATTTATAATTTTCTTAGAGTTAGGACAGCCATCAAAATATATACATTTTATATTTTTCATATTTATCCCCTTAAATAGCTATTGTCGCGATATTAACAGGCTATCTAAATCAGAAAAATAAGCAATAGCTACTTAAGTGCATAAAAATACTAGCCCCTCTATTTAAAAAACTATATATCTTACTCTATGAGCACAGAAGATATTCGGCCAGAAGATATTTTAATTAAAGTTCAAGACACTCCAAATCCATGGGCTTTAAAATTTATTGTTAATCAGGTTTTAAAATCTGAAGGAAAGGCCACTTTTATAAAATCTGAAGAGTGTAATAATTTACCACTAATTTATGCACTGGTTACCTTAAGAGGAGTTAAGCAGGTTTATATTTTTCGCAACACTTTAAGCATCACCTACACTAAAGAAATAGAAAAAGAAGATTTAATTAGTAATGTTCAAATTATTATAAAAACTCGCATTAATATTCACAACCCTGACTTTTTAGATTACGACCCTTTTGAAGAAAAAAAACCAAAGACAAAAAAAACACATCAATCTGATAACCCAGAAATTCAAAAAATTAATGAAATTTTAGATCGCACAGTAAGGCCTGCACTACAGGCTGATGGCGGAGATATTGATATTATTGAGGTCCTAGAAAATGAAGTAAAAATTCTTTATCAAGGCGCTTGTGGAGGTTGTCCAAGCGCACTAACTGGAACTTTGCAAGCTATAGAAAATATTTTACAAAACGAACTTAATAAGCCTAGCTTAAAAGTTTCTCCAATATAAACTAAAACTTTATTTTAAACAAACTATCTCAAAAGTTCTGGGACTTCAAAAGTTATTGGTAAAAATTTTTTTTTGTTTTTAGGGCTTGTTAAATTTCTTTTAAGTGCAAAATCAAAAAGCAATGGGTTGTATTTGTAAATTTCATCAAGTAGTTTAGCTTTTTTTTTAGTTAAATAACCCAACTTTACCAGTTGACCAGTTTGATATAAAGCATCGATTGCCGGAAGCGGATAATCAGAGCCATTAACCAGCCTGTGGTGAAACTTTTGATTATCTAACAAAACTCCTAGATTAGAATTAACATGAGTAAAAATAGTTACAGCAGAAATATCTGCGAATAAATTATATAAATATTTTTTATTTTTAAATAAACGCATTGCTAATAAAAAACATTCTTTTTTAGATTTAGTTTTAGAATCTAAATCTTTACACTTACCCATGCTTGCAAAGTGAGCCATAATTACATTAACGCCTAAGTTTAATGCCCTTCTTAATAGTAGAGGGTTGCCAAAGTATTGGGAATGTTTTGCATCAACTGCTTGCTCCTCACCCGTGTGAGTTAGTAAAGACATATTATATTTTTTTAATACTTTATAATAATAATTTAATTTTTTTAATGACGGATCAATGTTTTGTGCATTGGGAAGCCACTTTATCATTTTTACACCTTTTTTTCCCCAATATATAAGCTCTTTTAATGCAGTTTTTTTATACGGATGCACAGACATAACCGGAATAACAATTTTTGGATATTTTTTATAAAGCTTCCATACATAATTATTTGGAATATAAAATGTGCTGTTTGATAAATCTTTTTTTCCATTAAGTAAATAATTATAATCAAATGCAAGAACTCTTATTTTTCCATATCTACTATCTTGTGACACCAAAGATATAAGCCTGTTAATAATTTGTTTGTTTACAGGTGTTTTTGAACCTCTAACTCCAGAGGCCTCTAAATAAATTTTATATTGAAAATAAGATTTAATGTTCCAAAAATTTTTTAACTTTGGGCTAATCCAAATATTATTATTTTTATCTGGAACTCCTATAGAGTGAACATGAAAATCTTGCAATTTAGATAAGTTAATATTTTTAAAACTATTGTCTATTAATTTTTTTGCCTTATGGCTTAGTGTTCTTTTTGGATCCATATTAAAATTAGTTAAACTTGTTCTTAATAAAAAACTACAAGATGTGTGTATTAAAAAAATAAAAACAATTAATATTTTCATAAATTTTCCATAAAATATTCTGTTGAGGCCAGCACAATAAATGGAAATGCAATTAAAAGTGCACCTGGAATTAAAAAGCTTAATGATAAAAAGCTACTTAGTCCTAAAAAAAATGTAAAAAAGGTAAAAGAAAATTTTAAACGCTTGATTAAAGGCATGGCTTTTAGCTCCATAACATAGTCCATGCTGTCTAAAGAAATAATCCACATAATTGCAAAATTAGAAAAAACAGACACTACTGGTAAAAAAGATAATACAAAAAATACTGCACCTAAAATAGAAAAAATAAATAATCTTTTTAAACTAACTTTTAATAAAAAGAAAAATAACTTTATTTTTTTTAATACTTTTAATTCAGCTGCTATTGAAAAATTTTTTTTTTCACACAAAGACTCTGCTAAAAAAAGATTAAATGGGCTTGATATAATAGAAAAAATACTAAAAATTATGTAAAATAATAAAATGTAAAAACTAATCCACAGCGTTGCTTTTAATAAACCAGAAAACATAGGATATACAAACCAAGTCGAAACAGATTCAAGTGAGCCATCAACAAAGTTTGAAATATAGGAAATAGAAATAATATTTCCTAAAAAAAATAACAGTCCCGCAAAAATTAAAGGAGTATAAATCCATTTGCGCAAAGACCTGTGTTCTTTTGCTAATTTTATTCCTCTAAAAAAAGCAAAAAAACCTTTAAAAAAATGATTTTCAAATAGATTAAATATGATCTCTCATAATATCGCGATCCATTACTGTTTTGCGATTTTCGTTTTTAGCAGCTTCAATGCCTTTTTTGCATAGTCTTTCAACAGCTTGGCTTAATGCAGCTACTGTATCTGAAGAAGTGTTGCAACCACCGATTTCTTTAATATATTTTTTTACCTTACTCGCTACTACTAGTACTTCAGCCATGATTATCTCCTTATATTTGACGCCTACATGTTACAGCCTATTTAGGCATAGTTTCATAGACTCTAGCACAACATCAAATCCTTGCAAATAAAAAGTAAAAAATATGCAAAAAATCTTATAAATCAAAAATTGTCTTTAAAATTTAAATACTTGGACACTTTTTGGCTCAGAAATAACAAGCTTTGTGGTGGTTTTTAAAGAAGAATTTTCTCTTTTTACAAGGTTTGCGCTATATATGCCTGCTGGCAAATTAAAGGCAATAAACCCAATTGTATTTAAGTTTGGTGTTTTATAAATTTGTGATTTTTTATCAAAATACACTAAATTATTTTCAAAATAATAAGGCGACTCTAGTAAAGACTTAATATTTGCACTAAATTTTTCTGGCTTTTGATTAACTCCAATCAAAATACTGCTGCCTGTAATAAATTTTATACCATTAGACATCATATTAACCCACGATTTGCGAATCATTGGTATTTCTAACTGGTTTTTATTAGAAAAAGAAATTGTACTTAATTGCTGATAATCAGAATTTTTTGCCTCTACCTCAAACAACTGTAAGTTTTCTCCATTATTTTGTTGTAAAATATTAACTGCTTTGTTTTTTAAAATAACAGTTGCTTTATCAGAGCCCAATAATTTTATTTTAGCGGGTACAAAATTTTTAGAAAATAAATCATAAGATAAAATTTGTTTTGGTTTGTTTTTTGATTCAATAAAATCTATAAAAGAAACTTTTCCATTTTTAATCGGAACAAATTTTGTGTTATAAGAATGTTTTGAAGATTCTACCACTATTGAACTAACTCCACTGCTTAGCCCAACAAATGCAAACAATCCAGACTTACTAGTTTTAAGTAGGTCTTTACTTGGAATCCAATTATCAAAATATGCTGGTTTTATTTTAGACCCATAAATTTTAAGTTTTGCACCTGCCACTGGCTTTCCGTTATAAGACACTCTTCCAAAAACAATGGCAGGCCTTCTAGATTTTTTAATGTTAAAGTTTAATAAATATAAAACAGATGTAATCATAGATTTTGAAAAAGAGTACAGGGAGTTTATGCCAAATGTATTTCCAAAATATAAGCTGGGCCAATGCTTAGAATCATAGGAGCCCAATAAATAATCAGAGCTGTTGCTTAAATTAATATCTCTGTATAGGTTATTGCTTTTTAAAATTTTTCTATTTAATGACTCTACATAAAAATTAGAATTTATTTTAGATTTTAGTCCATATAAACTTTTTTCCCACAATGGCTTGCTAGATAAAGACATTCCTTTTAATCCGCCAGAAACATCTCTGATATTTAAAACAAGTGGGGACAATATTTTTTTTGTATGTACTTCAGAAAATCCAATTAATTCTCCTGATATACTTTTTAGTTTTGCAACTATATAGCCGCCTGGAACTAAATTTTTAAAATAAAAAGATGCTTTTTTATAATTAATTTTTGCTTCTGAAACTTTTAATCCATTAAGGCTTTGATAAATAAATATTTTTGCATAATTAATAAATAAACCGTCTTTTAATAAAAATTTTCCAGAAAGATTAGGCGCAATTCTGTTTTTAATTTTTTGTATTTTTTGTATTTTTTCTTTTAAATTATTACTTGCTATTAAAAGCTGAGTTTGTTTTTGGTCTACTACTATGCCGCCGCCATTTTGATTAACTTCTTTATACCACGCAGACCAATTAAATAAATTTCCAGTAACTAGCTCTTTAGAAAAATTGCTATAAATATTTTTTTTAAACTCCCCTATTGGTTGTATAAAATTTTTATTAGCATTTAAAAAAGACATTGCATATAATTGAGTTTCTATGTTTTTTAAATCTGTATTATTTTTTACTATGTCTTTTGATAAAAAAAAGCTGTCTTCTATAATTGCATAAGCGCTAACTCCGCCATCTACGCTAATTTTTTGAGCCTGTGATCTTACTAATTCCACAACAGAAATATTTGACCCAGTGCTTGCGTTAAATATTAAAAATATTGGAAGTAATTTAAATGCAGAAAAATAAATAGCTGCTTTGGTTATCAGCGCAAGCTTTAACATGTGTATACCCTGGTGTGCTTTTGTTCTGACTAGTCAGTGAATATACAAATGTTTTCAAAAAACTCGAAAGTCGTCAATAAGATTAAAGCTTTTAGACCTTTTGCCTAGGTGACTAGTCAAAACTTTTTTAACTACTTCTTTTAATTTTTCAGACACCTCAACAGATTCATAAACTCGCTTTCCGTGACTAATAAACTTTTTTTCTTTAACTATTACAACAAATAAAGTGTAGGGGTTTCTGTCGCCAGAAATATTAAATTTTAGTTTATATCGAACAGTTGGCTTTGGATCATAAGAAAAAATCTTAATAAACTTTATTTTTTCTTCTCTTTTAGTAATTCTAAAATATTCAGAAACAAATACTCTAACATTAGTTCTATCTATTTTATTTATAGGGGCTACTTTTGATAATGCGGGGAAAATGCTATGTATGGGCTTATGAACTACAACAGTTAATGGCTTTAATCCAATTAAGTTGCAGGAGCTAAAAAATAATAATGTTAAATAAAATAATTTTGTCATGCTGTGTTTATTCTGTGCTTATCATATTGTGCTATTTTATAATTGCAGATTTAGCGTCTTTTAAAAATTTTTCTATACCTTTGTCTGTAAGGGGGTGAGTTATCATTTGTTTTAATACATTAAATGGAACTGTGCATACTTCAGCCCCCAGTAATCCTGCGTCCAAAATATGTTGATTGTTTCTAATGCTTGCAACTAAAACTTGAGTTTCTAATTCGTAGTTATCATAAATGTGTATAATTTGTTCTACTAATTCCATTCCAACATGTCCAATATCATCAAGCCTGCCAACAAATGGAGAAACCAATGTTGCGCCAGCTTTTGCGGCCATTAAAGCTTGTAGAGGAGAAAAAACTAAGGTCACATTTGTTTTAATTCCAACCGAAGAAAAATGCCTAACCGCTGTTAACCCATCTTCTGTCATTGGAACTTTAATAACAATTTCTTCTCCCATCTCGGCCCAAGCTGTGCCTTCTTTAATCATTTCTGCTGATTTAGTTGATAAAACTTCTACAGAAATCCACCCTGGATTTAAGTCCAGTAAATCTTTCACAACTTTTTTAATATCTCTTCCAGATTTTGCAATTAAACTTGGGTTTGTGGTTACTCCGTCAATCCAGCCCTTATCTACGGCCTCTTTAACTTCGTCAATTTCTGCTGTATCAATATAAAATCTCATTATTTGATTCCTGGTTTATTTAAAAATAATTAGGTTTTATGTTTTTGCAAAATTGTTTGAAAACTTTATTTTACTTTTTTAAAATAATAACAATATTCTGAAACAAAATTATTATACAAAGAAAATTTTTGTACTATTAAATAATTATTACTATTTCTTAATGCTATTCCAGTGCCTCTGCTATTCCATCTAGAAACCAAACTATTTGAAAATCTTTCTATGCCTGGGGCTGGATCATTTTTTAAAATTTTTAAAATATCATTTTCTTTTTTTGAATTAATAGTATCAAACTCATTTGCATTTTGTTTGTCAGACCCAAGTATCCACATTCTTTTGCTTCCTGGAAATAGCGGGCCTCTGTCAGCTCTGTCTTTATAAAAGTCACCTGGCAATAAAAATAATAAAGATGCGCTTGGAGAACTAGAGTAAGGTGCAAAGCATCTTCCAGAATACCAATTTTGAGTATTTAAATTAAAAGAAAAATGATCGTCTCCTACAGAAAATAAATGTTGAAGCTCAGAAAATGGATTGTTGCCGTTGTACTTTCTTATAGACGCATCTGCAAAAGTAAAACTTTGAACAGAAAAAAGAACAGAGATCGAAATTACATAAAAATATTTTTTAAACATTAGCCCTCCTTAAAATTACTGATAACATTTAAGATATATTGCGACTTTTCTTAAATTTAGTCAAATCACCTTTGTAAAAATTAGTTTAAGAAAACAAGTTTTTCATCTTATACAATCCTGGTTGCTGAAGTACAAGAAATTCGGCAGCTTGCATTGCGCCCTTTGCAAACAAGCTTCGGTTGTAAGTTTTGTGCTCTAGGGTCAGCCCCTCCTCAGGTGAGCTTATATCAACTTTATGAATTCCAAGCTCCTGTTTTTTTCGATTAGAAAGAATTTTTGAATCTACATTATTATTATTTAAAATGTTTGATAAGTTTATGGCGGTTCCGCTTGGTGAATCTTTTTTTTCAATATGGTGAGTTTCTTCAATATTATAATTAAAATTTTTTGATTTTTTACTTATTAAATCTAAGCACAGGCCCAATAAATAAATGCCGGTGCTCATATTTGATGACCAAAAAACTGGAATTGTAAGTGCCGAAGTTTTTAGTAAATCAAAATCAAGTTTAGTTAGCCCAGTTGTTCCAGACAAAAAAAATTTTTTATTATCTTTAGACCACTTTATAATATTGCAAAAACTTTTTTGATTAGAAAAATCAATAACTAAATCAATCTTTTTTGGATCAATGCCATCTAGGTTAGAGCCTGTGCTTTTGTATAAAGAAAAAAAATTATGAGAATTAATTAAAAGCTGCAACTCTTTTCCCATTTTTCCAGAACCTCCAAAGAGTAAAATAGAATATTTTTTCATAATTATTATTACCTATGCCTTTCCTAAATTTTTTAACTCTTTTAAAATTTCTTTTTCTTTTGCTTCTACTAATGGCAATCTTAATTCTGCACTTTTAATAATCCCCATTAATGATAATGCTTTTTTTATACCCATTGGATTTGTTTCTGCATACAATGCTTTTAATAATGGCAAAATAGTATCCCAGTCTTTATTTTCTGTTGGGTTTTTAAATATTTTGTTAAATTCTTTTCCTAAAATGTGAGTTGCGACACCCACTATTCCATCTCCCCCCGCCTCAATAAAATTTTTAAAAGAAAAATCATCTCCACTTAATATGCTAGAAAATAATTTTTTTTGTATAATTTGTTTTGCAAAATTAATATCTCCAGAGGCTTCTTTAATACCAATAATGTTTTCTTCAACAGATAGTGCTTCTAAACTATTTATATCTAAGCTAACTCCTGTTCTTGTTGGAACATTATACAAAAGAATATTTATTTTTTTATTTTGTTTTGCTAAATATTGAAAATGTTTAACTAGTCCGCCCTGTGATGGCTTATTATAATAAGGGCAAACTACTAAAACACTTTTAACTCCCAAAGATATTGCCTGTTTAATTTTTTGATCAGCTATATAAGTAGAGTTGCTACCAGTGCCTAAAATTAAATAAGCATCTTTTGGAATTTCAGATTTTACAAAACAAAAAATTTTTTTTACTTCATCTTGTAAAAGAACTGGGCTTTCTCCAGTGGTTCCATTAACAACGAAGCCTTTTACTCCAGATTCTAATTGTAATTTAATTACTTTTTTTAAAGATTCGTAATCCACCTCACCTTTATAAAATGGAGTAACAAGGGCTGTAATAATTCCAGAATATTTTTGCATATACTAAGTAACTTGCTTTAATTTACTACAGATGTCACGGGTGGCTCTGGGTCTGATTTTAATCCACATCCACTAGCAACAAAAACACAACAAAAAAAGAAAATAAATAATTTTATTATTTTATATTTTGTAAATAAATTTTTAAACATGCAAGCCTTTTTGTTTTTGAATTATATTTACTATTTTTATACTTCTGCTTCTGGATTATTTGCCAAAACTTGTCTTGGCTTGCTTCCCTGTGGAGGCCCAACAATTCCTGCTTGTTCAAATAACTCAATCATTCTTGCAGCTCTTGGGTAGCCCAATCTAAATTTTCTTTGAAGCAAAGATGCACTAACAATTTTCATTTCAGAAACTGCTTCTAAAATTTCATCGTATCGTTCGTCTTTGTCGTCATTGTCAAAAGAACTTGCGCTATTATTTCTTTCCTCTGACTGTCCGTTTAAAAACTGCATTGCCTGTTCGTCATATAGTGGATCGCCCTGGCCCTTCCAAAAATTAATTAAATCAGTAATGTCTTCATCTGGTAACCACGGCCCGTGATATCTTTTTGGTTTAGAAATTCCGGGGGCTAAAAATAACATATCTCCTCTTGTTAACAAACGCTCGGCTCCGCCTTCGTCTAAAATAATTCTTGAATCTGTTTTGCTTGCAACTTTAAAGCTGGCCCTTCCTGGAATATTTGTTTTTATTAATCCCGTAACAACATCTTTTCGTGGACTTTGCATTGCTAAAATTAAATGAATTCCACAGGCTCTGGCCATTTGCGCTAATCTAACAACTGCTTGTTCAACATTTGATTTATCAACTGCCATAAGATCTGCAAACTCTTCTACAATAATTGCAATATACGGCTGCTCTTCATAATAATAACTTTCTCTTTTTGGACAATCTTGATTAAATTGAAAGTGCTCTAAAATTTGTTTTTCAGAAAACTTTTTAACATGAGAGTTAAATGCCTCAAGACCTCTGGCATTAAATTGAGACATTGATCTATATCTTTTTTCCATTTCTTTAATAGCCCAATTTAAAACACGAACTGCTTTTTTTGGATCACGAATTACAGGAGTTAACAAATGTGGAATGTTGTCAAAAATTGCAAGATCAACTTGCTTTGGATCAACTAAAATTAATCTTAAAGAGTCTGGAGTATGTCTAAAAATAAAACTACACAAAACAGAAACTGTAAAAACAGACTTTCCAGAACCCGTTGACCCTGCCACTAACATATGTGGTATTTTTCGCAAATCTACAATATTAGAAAAACCTCCAACATCTTGACCTAAAGACACTGGCAAATAACAATCTTCTGTCCAAAATTTTTTGTCTGCTATAATATCTTTTAAGTAAACTGTTTCTCTTGTTAAGTTAGATGTTTCAATTCCAACAACATTTCGCCCCGGAATTGGTGCAATAATTCTAACAGACTCACTGCTTAGTGCCAGTGACAAATCATCGGCAAGGTCTGTGATTCTGCTAACTCTAACATTAATATCTGGTTTAAATTCAAACAAAGTTACAGCCGGCCCTGGAAATGCATTTACTATTTCTCCGGAAACATTAAATTGTTCTAATTTTTGTTTTAAAAGTGCAGATTTTTCTTCAATCTCTTGTGGAGTTACCCTTTCTCTAGTTAGGGGTGGGTCTGACAAAATAGATATCTTGGGGAGTGTCCAGTGTCCTAATTTTCTTTTTATAGAAACTTTCATTTTTACTTTTCGTTTCTTTTTAGTTGCTCTGGTTTTTATTTTTTTTTCACTTTTTAGTTTTTGTTTTTTTTCTATGTCGTCTTCGCTGTAATTGCCGCCCTCTTCGTACTCTTCGTCTTCTTCGCATTCGTCTTCTTCTTCATCTTCGTATTCATCTTCATATTCTTCATCTTCATATTCTTCGTCTTCGTATTCTTCGTTTTGATTGTCTTTAATTTTTTTTCTGTCTTTTAGTGATAAAAAAGAAATTTGCGAGCTACCTGTTTTCCACAAAGCTCTTAATTTTAACAAAACAAATAAAAAAATAACTTTTATAATTTGTAGTGGAAAAAATATAGCTCTAAGAAATTTTTTACTAAAAATAAATTTAATATTTTTATAAATAATTTCTGACAAGTCTTTTAAAGATTTTTGTGTTAGCCCAAGTGTTACAATAAACAAGCATGTCCACAAACTAATAACCAGCCCCCACCAATTTAAAGTTTTAATTAAAAAGTTAACAACAAAATTACCTATTACACCTCCAACAACAATATTTTTATAAAATATGCTGTCCATAAAATGTGCTTGCGACAAGGAGCATAAAATAACACTTAGGATAAGATATAAAAAAATTTGTTTTAAACCAAATCCCCAATCTTGAGATTTAAAAGTTTGGTAAGATAAATTTCCGGCCATAAAAACAAACACCCATGCAAAAAGTCCAAACATTTTATAAAGAATGTAAGAGACATTTGAGCCCAAAAATCCAAACAGATTATTAATATCAGCTTTTGTCCAAAAAAACATGGACGGGTCAGATGGGTGATATGAAAACAAAGACACGCCTAAAAAAATGGCCAAACTGAGCCACAAAACTCCATGAATGTCTCTTTGAAAATCATCATAAGTCATGTATAATAGTGTACACTACTTAAAATGTAAAAAAAGTCTTGTTTTGAACAAAATATTAAAAATTAACGAAATCTTTTTTAGCCTACAAGGCGAAAGCAGCAAGTCTGGGCTTCCGACTACTTTTATACGCTTATCTGGCTGTCATCTTCGCTGCCAATATTGTGATACTAAATACGCATATCACAACGGCGAAAACTTAGACATAAAATCTATTATTAAAAAAGTTAAAAATTACCAAAGCAAACATGTTTGTATTACTGGAGGAGAGCCTTTATTACAAAAAAGTGTATATCCGCTAATGACTCAGCTATGCGATAAGGGCTACAAAGTATCTCTAGAAACTAGCGGGGACAAAAGTGCAGTGTTGGTAGACAATAGAGTTAAAAAAATTATTGATATCAAAACCCCTGATAGTAAGGCTGGCGTTAGTGTTCATTTTGATAACTTAAAAAATTTATCTAATACCGAATTAAAGTTTGTTATATGCTCAGATAAGGATTTTAATTGGGCAGAAAATTTTGTTAAAGAAAATAATTTATCAGAGTCAAAGATTTTATACTCTCCCTCTTTTGGAGAGGTAACTGCAACTCATTTGGCAGAAAAAATTTTAAGCTCTGGCTCTTCAGCTCAATTACAAATACAGTTGCATAAATATTTGTGGCCAAACAAAGAGTCTGGAATATAAAAATAAATTCATGCGGTGCACCCGAAAAATATTATTTTTTTTGACCATAGCAACTTGACAGCATAAAGCCTTGCAATTAATAACCTCTCAATATAAAACACATCAGAATATTAAATAAAGGCCTTTATGAACTCTGATTTTTTTAGACACTCTAGCATGAACCAGCCTAAAAATAGTGTGGACTCTGGTCAGTTACATTATAATTGTTCAGACAATCTTTTTGTTGCAGACATTACAGAAGTTAGTTTAGAAGAACTTATACATTGTAAATTAGAGTATCTGCTTAATAACTCTGTTTTAGATGATGTAGAAAATTTGTTTGATATTTTAAAAGAGCAAATGGAAAGACCTTTAATTGAACTAGCATTAAAAAAATATAGAGGAAACCAACTAAGGGCTGCGCATCTGTTAGGTTTTAGTCGCAACACACTAAAGAAAAAAATTAATGATTACCAAATTTGTATTAAAAAAAAAACTAAGTTTATTAATAAATAAATATGTCACAAGAAAAACAAGCGCCTCATAATATAGAAGCAGAAATTTCAGTTTTAGGCGGCATTATGCTAGACCCTAATGCCTGGACTGATATACAGCATCTTTTAACAGAGGATAGTTTTTATAAGCCTGCTCATCAAAAAATTTTTAAGGCAATGGAAAAGCTTAACTATAAAAATGAGCCAATTGATTTAATAACTTTATCTAATTTATTAACAAACAATAACCAAATTGAAGTTATAGGTGGTCATGCATATCTTAGTAGTATTATAGAGCAAACTCACTCAACTAGTTATTTGCCACAATATGCAAATATTGTTGCAGAAAAATCAAAGCTTAGAAAATTAATTAGTACTTGTGGTGATATTAGTCACGAAGCTTACGCACAAAACTTTGAAGAGTATCCTACTTTTATTGACAAGGTAGAGGCAGATATTTTTGCGGTTACAGAAAATAAAAATCACACACAACAATTAACAGAGCCAAGCGCTGTTGTTAAATCAAGTGTTGCAATTCTTGAAAAGTTATATGCCAATCAAGGTTCAATTAGCGGAATATCATCTGGGTTTGAAGCGCTAGATAATATGACATCTGGTTTTCACGAAAATGAATTTGTTATTATTGCCGCAAGACCGTCTATGGGTAAAACTGCATTGGGATTAAATATAGCACTTCATGCGGCTTTAAGAGAAAAGAAAAAAGTTGCCTTCTTTTCTGTAGAGATGGCTAAAGAAGCACTTATGATGAGACTGCTTTCAAACCTTGCAGAAATTCATGCAGCAAAAATGCGAACAGGAAATTTAACTGATCAAGATTGGCCAAAGTTAATTGATGCTGCAACTAAGCTTAGCGAAACTTCATTATTTTTAGACGACTCATCTGCGTTAACACCATTAGACATTAGGGCAAAAGTTAGAAGAATGAAAAAAAAGCACGGGCTAGATTTAATAGTTGTTGATTACCTTCAGCTTATGACAGCGGGCAAAAAAGTAGAAAGCAGAGAAAGAGAAGTTTCTGAAATCTCTAGATTGCTTAAGGCCGTTGCAAAAGAATTAAATATTCCAGTAATTGCATTGGCACAATTAAACCGTGGAGTAGAGGGAAGATCAGACAGAAGGCCAATTTTATCAGACCTAAGAGAATCAGGATCAATAGAGCAAGA
>JAAGOD010068675.1_pt1 | contig 31996 bp, 27 predicted proteins | sample 8389681 | NCBI WGS metagenome assembly JAAGOD01 (sample SAMN13964374, study PRJNA552185) | sponge metagenome | biome: deep-sea hydrothermal vent fields; feature: spots directly above weak diffusing fluid; material: seawater and sediment | host: Tedaniidae sp. KZ-2020 ... | reverse complement strand
TTTTATTTTTCCCAAATACTTAAATCTCCGTAACTAAATAATCTAAATTTTTTTTTAATCGCCCATTCATAAACTTTTAAAACTTTATATTTTGTTGCAAATGCCATTAACATTGCAAGTAAAGTTGACTCTGGTTGGTGAAAATTTGTCATTAACACATCAATAACTTTAAAATTAAAACCAGGAGTAATAAATAATTCACTTTCTGTTATAAAATCTTTAACAATATTTTTTTCATCAATTAGTTTGTTGCTATTATTTTTTGTATTTTTTAACGCCCATGTTTCTAAAGCTCTTGTTACGGTAGTGCCTAATGCCCAAATTTTACAATTATTATTTTTTGCACAAACAATATCTTTTAAACTAGAGCTTGGAATATGCAAGTATTCTTTATGCATTTTATGCTCTGCTAAATTTTTAACTTTAATAGGTAAAAAAGTACCTAAGCCAACATGTAAAGTTAATTCTACAATTTTTACTTTTCTTTTTTGCTTTAAATAATCTAAATCAGATTTCGTAAAATGCAAACTTGCTGTTGGGGCAGCACAGCTTCCATAATATTTTGCCCAAGCTGTTTGGTAATTAACTTCGTCTGTTTGTATATTTTCTCTTTTGTCTCTAGCTTTTTGAATATATGGTGGGAGTGGCATTTGTCCATATTTTTTAAAATACTCAAGATTTAAGTTTTGACTAACCTCTACCACCTGAGGAATTGATTTTTTAATTAATTTTAATTGTATGTCTCCTGGGAGGTGTACAGCTTCTCCAATTTTTATTTTTTTTGAAGGGCATAACACCTCCCAAGTTTCTGTTGTTTTTTTAGAAAGATTTTGCTTAGAATTTTGTATGTCATTTAAACTAGAGTCTTGTATGTCATTTAAATTAAAATCTTGTATTTTGTTTATAAATAAAATTTCTAATTTATTTTTGTCTGTTGAAAAAATTCTTCGTTTTATAACTTTTGTGTTATTAATAACTAAAACATCACCTTGTTTAAATTTATTTAATAATTCTGTTTTGTTAATTTCTTTGCAATCTGTTGTGTCGGCTTCTGTGTAAGTTTCTGTGTCAGTTTCTGTGCCGATTTCTGTTGTGTAGGCTTCTGTTGTGTCGGACTTGTCACAATTTAGTTTTGTAAATAAAATTCTAAAATTTTTTTTAGATTCGGTTGCAATTAAATCTAAAGGATAAGAAAAGCTTAAATCTTGAATATCCATTATTAATACATTGTTAAGATTTAATAAATTTATTTTTATTTAGATCCAATTTTATTTAGATCCAAATTTTGCTGTAACTACTGTTTTTATATTTCCTCTAACTGTAAATTCAGATTTGATTTCTAAATAATGTGGTTCTAACAATTTAGACAAATCATTTAAAATATCATTAGTAACATCTTCGTGAAAAATTTTTTTATCTCTAAAAGAATTAATATATAATTTTAAAGATTTTAATTCTATGCACCACTTTTTAGGAATATAATGAATGTAAATAGTAGCAAAATCTGGAAAACCACTTTTAGGACATACGCATGTAAACTCTGGGCAAGTAAAATTAATATCATATTTTCTAGTTTGAGTACGATTTTCAAATCTTTCTAACTTGTTATTTTCTATTGCAAGTTCGCCATATAACTTTGTCATTTAAGTCCTTTAATTAATGTCTCTTAGTACTTGATTTAATGAAGTTTTTTTATCTGTAGATTCACTTCTTTTTCCTATAATTAAAGCACAACTTACAGGATACTCTCCTTTTTTAAATACTTTATTTCGAGTTCCTTGTATAACAACTGCATTTTCTGGAACTTCTAATTTAAAAATTCTAGCTCCATTGTCATCAAAAACTTTTTTATTATTTATTTTACTTTCGTAATTTTCAAACTCTCCACTAACATCAATTATATAAGTGCTAGCTGTTAAGTTTACACCCGATGCAATCACTGCAGATTGTTTTACTAAAAACCCCTCCACTACAGAAACTCTGCTACCTAAAAAAACATTGTCTTCTATAATTACTGGCCGAGCTTGCAAAGGTTCTAGCACACCTCCCAAACCAACACCTCCAGATACATGAACATTTTTTCCAACTTGTGCGCAAGATCCAATTGTTGCCCAAGTGTCAATCATGGTTCCTGCTCCAACATGAGCACCGATGTTAATATATGATGGCATTAATATGCATCCTGATTCTATAAAAGATCCTTTTCTTGCTAAAGCTTGCGGAACAACTCTAACTCCTTGTTCTTTAGTCCATTGTTTTAAAGGAATTTTATCAACAAAAGAAAAGTTATCAGACAAGACAACTTCCATTTTATTTATTTTAAAAAATAATAAAATACTTTGCTTTAACCATTCGTGAAGTGTCCAAATATTTTTATCAGAGTCATAGGTGCAAAGTTTTAGTTTTCCTTGATCTAAGTCATCTATACATTGATTAACTGTTTTATGTAAAATTTTATTTTTTACATCTAGTTTAGAGTCAGTCATTTCTTTAAAAAAATTTTCTATTAATTTTTGCATTTTAAAGACTTAACATTTTTTTAATAGCTAGTATATTTTTATATTCCACTCTAAGTCGATTTTTTTCAAGCCTTGGCAATTCATAAGTAATTGTTGGTATATTTCGCTCAAGGCCTGCGTAAGTCCCCAAACATCCTGGAGTGGGATAGCCAATATTTTCTATTATTTTATATCCAGTTATTTTGCTTAAAATATTTGCCTCTTTTATGCAGTTAGCATTTACATTTAAACATGGCTTCCATGAATGCAAACTTACAATAAATTCTATATTTTTTTCTTTAATAAATTTTATTAAATGTTTATTTTCTGGCTCGCTTGCAGCACTTAAACCAGGGTAATATTTTTCTTTTTTATAGTTACTAACCCAATCTTTAGTTGGCAAATTGCGATTTAAATCTACTTTATTTGCATTTTTTCTAGTTTGTAAAAGTATTCCGTCTAAATTAAATTCAGGAATAATACTTAGCTTAATATTGTAATTAAATTCTGTTAAAAAATTAGAGATTAAAATTTTAGCCAAACTAATAGCTTCTACTTCGTCTCCATGCACTCCTGCTAAAATTAAAATAGTTTTACCTTTATTACCAAAATCATAAGCCATAATTGGCAATCCATTAACGGTATTACCAATGCCATAATTTTTTTTCATATCAATTACCAATTATTTTAAACCGTGGGCTATTGATTCTTGCAAACCGCCGGAGCTAATTTCGGTAAACTCTGCATTTTTAGAAATTTCTTTAATATTTTTTGCATTTAAATAAGTCATTCCACTTCGCAAGCCGCCCATAAATTCATTTAATACATTTTTTACATTTCCCTTAATAGGAACCCAAGACATTTCACCCTCTGGAGCCAAACCTTCAGGTATTCCACCTCTCCAAGAATCTTGAGCAGATCTTGAAGCCATACCTCTATAAAGTTTTTGGCCACTTTTAATTAAACCTGGAGTCTCTAAAGTTCCTGACAAAACTGATCCCAACATTACACTATCTGCACCTGCAGCAAAAGCTTTAACAACATCACCTGAAGTTTTAATTCCTCCATCAGCAATAATTGGAACATTATGTTTTTTTGCCTCTTCTGCGCAAATAGCAATTGCTGTTAATTGCGGAACTCCGCAACCTGTAATAATTCTAGTTGTGCACATAGAGCCAGGGCCAATCCCAACTTTAATAGCGTCTGCTCCACAATTAATTAAATCTTTAGTTGCTTGAGGAGTTGCAACATTACCTGCGATAACTTCAATATCAGAAAATTCTTTTTTTATCCAAGTTAGCATTTCTATCATTTGTGTGGAGTGTCCGTGAGCTATGTCGATAGTAATAATATTTACCCCAGCATCAACTAACTTAGCACATCTATCTTTAGAATCTTTGTTAACACCTACGCTAGCTATTTTAATTTTTAATGATTTAATTTTTTCTATTTCTTTTAGTTGGTTTTCAATAGTCATAAAACGATGCAAAATTCCAGTAGCACCTAAGTTGTTCATTGCTAAAATCATGCCTGACTCTGTAACAGTGTCCATGTTAGAGCTAATAAAAGGAGATGTAATTTTTTGTTTTTTGGTTAAGCTTGTAGTTAAGTCAGGAACTGTTCTAGATATCATTTCTGATTTTTTTGGAACAAGCAATACATCAGAGAAAGTTAAGGCTCTGCTTCTATTTTTAATTTCTAATGAGTTAAAAAACATTTTTTTCCTTTTTAAAAAATTTTTATTATAACAAAATTTTTACTTTACTTATTATAAAATTTTCATATCTTTTTGTAATAAAATTCTTAAGTCTTTTGCAACAGAAAAATCTTTTAATTTAGTTATCTTTTTTTCTTTATCTTTAATTTCAGACACAGGTAAAACTTCTAAAATAGTACTACACAACATAACTGCTTTTGCTTTTAGTAAATCTTGTTTAGTAATATTTTGATAAGATACATCTTTTAATTTTAAACTTTTTGCTAATTTTAAAACTATATTTAGAGTTGTGCCTTTTAAAGTTTTTTTATAGCTAGGAGTAATTAATTTTAAATCTTGAGTTAAAATTAATACATTTTCTGTGGCACCTTCTGTTAAAAAACCATCTGTATCAAATGATAAGGAAAACTCAGATTGATTATCAATTGCTTCTTTTTTCATCATTACATTTGGTAAATAGTTACATGATTTAATATTTGCAAAAGGACTTAGCTTTGGTAGTATTTCTGATAAATATACTTTTGCACCATCATCATACATTTTTTGTTCTGGTAAAGTTAATGGAGTCACAACTATATATAATTGCGAACCTGTTGTAGAGTAAGGACTTACAGAAAAACTACCCCTCCCCCTAGAAAGAAATAATCTTATCATTGCAGTTTGTAACCCCGCTTGATTAATACAGTCTTGAATAATATTTTCAATTTCTGTTAACGAGTATTTTAAATCAAGGCCTATCTGACTTGCAGAAAAAGATAAACGCAAAAGATGCTCTGTTAAGTGATATGCTTTTTTGTTAATTACACGCATTGCCTCAAAAACACCATCGCCTCTTTGAACTAAATGATCGTCTATTGGGATATTCATTAAACTTTGGTCTGTAGTGATACCGCCTATTAAGCTAGAAAAAAAACTAAGGCCTATAGTCTGGCTTGTGTTTTTATAATTATCTTTTGTTATTATTTTTGTACTCATAATTTAGAAATTGTATCTTTTTAATTTTATTATTATTTTTGTACTCATAATTTATGAAGTATTTTGTTATTTAAAGCTTACTAGACTTAAGCATTATTTCTATAAAACAGGCTTTTAGTCAATAAGTTACAGTTAATATTTAGCAAAAAATACCGAAAAGACATATATATGTATAAAAAAAAATTACAGGTTAGTTTTTATATTTTTGCTTTGGCCTTACTAGCCTCTTGTGGGGAGGGTTTTGCCATTGAAGATGGGATTAGTTTTATTGGTTCAGACCCAGCAACATCTTGCCCAATTAACTACTTAGGAGAACCTTCTCAACTTGCTCAACTTGCTCAAAAAATAAAAAAAAATAATCTTTATGTTAATAAATTTATTTCTAATAAAATACAAATTACTAGTACAAGACTTCAAAAACAAACTGAAAAAATAAAATTAAGTATTAGTGTTGATAAACAATGTTCAAGTTTTTTAAAGTCTGAAATGCTTAGTCAAAAAATTATAAACAACTCCACTACTGCTAATATACCTAGTTTAAATAAACAAAGCTACTCTTACAGTATTAAAAAATCTAAATTTGCAGATTTTAAAAAACAAGTAGAAAAAGATTACTGCGTTAAACAAGTATCTATTGAAACAAGTTTTAGATTAATAAAATCTGTTAAATTAAAAGACCCTGTGCTGCAAAGTAAAATTTCTAAATATTATAACAAATCAACTCAACCACATGAAGATTTTAATGATAAATTTTTATTTAGACAATCTCACTTATGGGCAACTTCTTTTTTTGAGGCTTTTAAAAAGTTTTACGCAAATGTTGGTGGTTTAAAAGATACAGATAAAAAAACTATTGTAGCAATTGTTGATACGCCTATATATGACGCTAATGAAGATTTTGCTACAGATTTATTCTTACCTCATCTTGCTACAGCCAGAGGTGGTGTTGATCATGGCACTCATATCGCTGGTTTAATTGCAGCTACTTCTAATAACGAATTAGGAATTGTTGGTGTAGCTAGTAAATCAGTAAAACTTCTTAGCTCTGCAATTGAGACTAATGATGAAGGAGGATTTGAACTTGGACAGTTAAGGGATGCATTAGTCAGTATAAACAATCTTGCTAAGAGTAATTCTTCTTTTCCACAAGTTATAAATCTAAGTTTAGAATCTAATGATTCAGTTGGCACTTGTAAAGAAAGTAATCCTGCAATATCTAACATTATTAAAAACTTACTAGATGACGGAGTTAGTATAGTAGTTGCAGCAGGTAACGGAATTGAAGTTAAAGATAAACAAAAAGGGCAAGAACTTAAATTGGGTACTTTTTTAAAATACCCTGCTTGTTTAAGTAATGAAGCCGGATTTGAAGGATTAATTACTGTTGGCTCTGTAACTACTGACAGTGTAAAAAACAGCCCTATGAAAGTAAGTGAATTTAGTAACTACTCACCTAAGTATGTTAATATCGCAGCACCTGGTGACAGCATTACTTTTGGAGGTCTTTATTCAACTATAAGAGGTAAAGGGTCAAGTACAAACAAATATGATTGGAAGCGTGGAACTTCGATGTCTGCCCCTCTTGTAACATCTGCTGTTGCTTTAAGTTATTCTGTATTAAATAAAAAGCGAAACATAGGTGCAACAACAACAGATAAAAAAAGTGTTTTTGAAAAATGTGGAGTTACAGATATAAACAAGCCAAAATTTATAAAAAAATTAATTTTAGATTCTGCTGTAAAAAGAGGAGATTTTGCAGATAAATGGGAAAACGGAAATGTATTAGATTATTTAAATTTAATAAATCACATACAATTAATTTTTCCAGAAACAAAAAAAGAATAATTTTTTAATAATCTAAAAAAATTTATAAGAATCTAAAAAATATTCATTGTTTAAAAAAAATTCAAAAAAAACTAATGCTTTAATAATCTAAAAAAAAATTTCTACTTTTTTAAAAGGTTCGGTTACAGAAATACTTAATTTTGATAACTCTGCTTCATTAAAAGGCCAATTTTTTTTAATATCTAAGGCAAAAACATTTGCAAGGTCAGAAAAACTTGTATCTACAAATTCTTTATGATCCCAGTCTTTAATATTATTTTTTAAAAAATCGTCTATATTAAAAAAATTAATAACTAAGTTAGAGGTTTTGTCTACTTTGCCTTTAAAAAATACTTCTAAAACTAAATTTAAACCTGTGTGAGTTTTATTATTATACAAACTACAACTAAAAAAAAATTTTCTAGAAAGTTCTATCACTTATTTTTTATTTGTAAGTAAAACTTTAATTAAACTATTAGACTGAGTATATATATAAGCAAACAATTTTTCTTTAAGCACATCGCCTGCTAAATATCTTTTTCTGTTTTTAATTATCCACACATGAGTATGTTTATTAAAATATTTTGCTTGTTTTATGTTGTTTTTATATCTTATTTTCCATTGTATTTTTTTTGATCTCAAATTAAAATAGAAGATTTTAGACAAATGCTTAATATATAATTTATTTTTATTAACAAACAGATCATCTTTATTTTTTTGTTTAACATCAACCTGATCATAACTTAAGCTGGTATTAAATATTTTTTTTGACCATAAAACTTGCGAATTATTTTTATTAATAGACCACAATTGCCCTTTGTCTGAAAGAAGTAGTAATTGTCTTTTATAAATAGCTGCTTTGTATAAAGAATTTTCTAATAAGTTTTTTTTCCAAATTATTATTTTTTTATTTAAATCAAAAGCGAATATTTTGCCACTTAAAGAACCTAGATATAAAATATTTTTATTAATTTTAGCAAAATAAAAACTTTCTTTTTTGATAAATTTAGTCCAATTTCTCCATCCATTAGATTTATTAAACGAGCTAATATGCCCAGAAGAGCTTGCAATAATAATATTTTTTTTATATTTTAACGGAGCCAAGCTTGAGTAATAGTTTAAATTAAACTTAGTGTTAGTTTTGCTTGCAACAGTTTTGGCCCAAATTATTTTTTGCTCTACAGCTGATGCTTTAGTGCTAAAAATTAATAAAAAACAAATGTAATAAAAATACTTTAACATTAATTACTTCTTGTTTAAAATTAAATATCTTTTTATTGCTTGTGCTGTAGCAGTTTGGCTACTTTGAGGATATCTATCCTCTAACTGAGCAATACTTTTTTTTAATAAATTCCATTTTTTTAATTTAAAATAAGCTAATGATAAATTTAATAAACTGCTTGGTTGTATAAATACAAATAATTTTTGTTTACTAGTAATATTAATAAAAGCATTTACCGCTTTGTCATATTGGCCAAGTTTTAAATAATTTAATCCTAAAGTTTGAAAAATTAAAGGGTAAAACAAAGATTTTTTATCAACTTTAACAGAAGCCTGCAAAAGAACTTTTACACTAGAATTAAAATCTTTATAAGAGTATAAAAATTTAGCTAAATTTAAACTTGCTCCAAAAAATACAGAAGTTTGTTGGTTGTCTTTTAAAAGTTTTTTATATTCTACAATTACAGAAGCAAAATGTGTTTGTAATTTTTTTTTGTTTTTTTGTAAAATATATTTTTTTTGTTTCTTGTTTAATTTTTTATTTTTTTTATTAACTTCTGCTGCTAAAGCTTGTTCTTTTTGTTCTATTTTTTTTTGTACTAAGTAAAAAATTTGAGAAACTTTTTTAGATTGTTTTTCTGTATTATTTTTTTGCCATTCTTTAATTAAAAATACACTAGTAAGTAGTATAATTACTATAATAATTTTTTTTAAATGTAGTTCTAAAAAAGATAAAAGATTCATAGAAAAATTAAAATTACCTGTTTTGTCTGTGCTCATAAAATTCTCTTTTTTTATTAATTATTTTAACTTGCTTAATTACTTTTGTCTGTTTTTCATTCCAATTAAATGAGAAAATGGTCTTAACAATCTACCGTGATAGGTTTCTCTAATTGCCGATATAGATTTAATTCTATTTTCTGCAAAATCTAAAGCTGCCTGATGACTAGGTATAGATTTTTCTTTAGCTAAAGAAAAAATAGCTTTTGTATTATCATACACCTGTGCTGTTTTTTCTGAAGCTCTTTCATAAGAGTAACCTTCTAGCTCTACAAACACATTAATTAATCCTCCAGAATTAATAACATAGTCTGGAGCATACAAAATACCTCTATCATGTAATTGAACACCGTGTTTAAAAGATTCTAATTGATTGTTAGCCGCTCCTGCAACAACTTTACATTGTAAATAAGGTAATGTTTCGTCATTAATTACTGCTCCCAAAGCACAAGGGGCTAAAACCTCACAAGGAGTTTTTAAAATTTCTTTAGGGTCTACGATTGTAATATTAGGATATTTTTCTTTTAATGTTTTTAATTTTTCTGTATCAATGTCTGATATAAATACTTTTGCACCTTCTTTATAAAGTATCTCTAATAAATGTCCGCCAACACTGCCTGCACCTTGAACTGCAATTCTCATATCTTTAACAGAATCTTCTTGTAGCTGCATTTCAATAGCTGCTTTTATTCCCATAAATACACCTTGAGCAGTATGAGGACTTGGGTTACCAGAACCTCCCAATGCTCTAGAAATACCAGTTACATAAGGTGTCTCCATAAAAATATGCTCCATGTCTTGAACAGTTGTTCCAACATCTTCTGCTGTAATATATCTGCCTTGCAAAGAATTTATAAATGCACCTAAAGATCTAAACAATGCTTCTGTTTTGTGTTTTTTAGGGTCTCCAATAATAACTGCCTTTCCTCCACCTAAATTTAATCCAGAGGCTGCTGCTTTGTAAGTCATGCCTTTAGAAAGTCGTAACACATCTATTAAAGCTTCTTCTTCAGTTTTATAATCTACCATTCTTAATCCGCCAAGGGCTGGACCTAATGCTGTGTTGTGAATTGCAATAATAGCTTTTAACCCAGTTTTTTTATTATTAACAAAAAGAACTTCTTCGTGATCACCGTGTTTTTTAATTAATTCAAAAGACATGCGCTTCCCTTTTTTTTGCTGGTTTTATTACTTTTGTTATTCTTAATTGAAGATATTATTACGAGCTTAATATAATCTTTTTTAGGATAAACTCTATAAAAAAACTCAAAAATGACGCTTTTAGTTAATGCTTTTTTTATTATGTATTTTTTCTTTTAGGTATTTTTTCTCTTAAAAACCTATGATAGCTAATAGCAAAACGATGAGCTTCGTCTCTTAAGTAAGTCAAAATACGCAAAGCTTCTGATTTTTTATTAAAAGTAACAGGGTTTTTTTGGCCTGGTAAAAAAAATCTTTCTTCTGTTTCGTTAATTTTTTTAGATTTAAAATCTTTTAAAGTTCTAGCCTTTGCAATCGAAACTACACTTACTTTTATTTTTAATTCTTTTAACACCTCTACTGCCACCTGCAACTGCCCCTTTCCTCCATCTATAACTAATAGAGTATCTTTAGAAAAGTTATTTTTTACAAGCCTCCTAGTTAATAATTCTTTCATAGAAAGATAATCATCAGAGTTAGCTTTAGCTTTAATTTTATATTTTCTGTATTCTTGTTTTAAAGGCTCTCCGTCTTGAAAAACAACCTGCGACCCAACTGTGTTGCTGCCTTGCAAGTGCGAAATATCAAAGCATTCCATTTTGTAAGGAATAGTTTTTAGCTTTAATTTTTTTTTAATAATTTCTAAAGCTTTTAATGAGTCTTCTTGTTTATTTACATAAGTTTTAAAATGTTCTTCTGCATTTTTTAATGCCAAATCCATTATTTTTTTTTCATCTTTTTGAAATATATGTTTTATTTTAACTTTATTTTTTTGTCTGGTTAAAAAAACTTTTTGCAATAAACTTACAATTTTATACCCCATCTCAAATGGAACAAAAACTTCATTTGGTATAATATGTTCGCTATAAAATTGATTTAAAAAAGAGCTTAGCCATTCTTTTTCTTCTTCGTTTTTATTTAAAAAATTAAATTTTGATATAAAATGAGACTGACTTCCAACTAAATAAGATTTTCTAAAATGTAAAACTTCTATAGAGGTCCCCCTGTCATCGGCAAAGCAGTTAATAAAATCTTGATCTTTATTTTTATTTGCACCTTGCAATCTTTGTTTTTCCCAAAAATCTTTAATAATATTAATTTGATCTCGTTTTTTTGCAGCTTGTTCAAAATTTTCTATTTTAGAATACGCACTCATTTCTTTTTCTAAAATTTTAATCACTTTACTATTTTTATGATTTAAAATATCTAAAGCTTTGTTTAAATTTATTTTATAATTACTAGAGGTGATTTTTTTAACACATGGAGCACTACATTTTTGCATTTGATAAGACAAGCAAGCTCTGGCTCGATTACTCATAGTTCTGTCTTCGCAATCACGAATAGCAAAGCTATGACTTAAAAACTCTATCATTTTTTTAGCAATAACTGAATTAGTATAAGGGCCAAAATACTGACTTTTTTGATCTTTTACTTTTCTAGTTAAATAAAATCTTGGAAATTTATGCTCTAAATTACAACAAATATAAGGGTAACTTTTATCATCTTTTAAACGAATATTATAACGAGGTTTATGTTTTTTAATTAACGAAGCTTCTAGTAAAAAAGCCTCCACCTCACTTTGAGTTAAAATATAATTAATTTTATGTAAATGCTTTAATAAATATTGTGTTTTTACATTAATATTTTTATTAAAATAAGATTTTACCCGTAATTTTAAATTTTTTGCCTTACCTATATAAAGAATTTTTCCTTGGAGGTTTTTCATTAAATAAACCCCAGGCTCTGATGGAAAAAGTTTAGTTTTGTCTTTTAACAAAGATAAGTCTTGCGCTTGCTTCATGATATTTATATTATTGACATAGTTATGGAACAATTAACATCTTTATTGCCTGATTGGGATTTTTTATTATCATATGAAGGTCGAGTTAATAGAAGGGATTTTTGGCTCAAAGGTCAGCTTTTCTTTTTTTTAATTTCATTATCATTACATCTTTTAAATCTTACAACTCTTTCTATAATGTTTTTTATAATTTCAGGATACTCTGTTACAGTAATTGCTATCAAAAGATTTCATGATTTAGGATTAAGTGGGTATTATATATTATTAGGCTTTGTACCTTTAGCAAATATATGGGTTTTTTTTAAACTTGGTTTTTGCAAAGGAGACATGGGTCGTAATATCTACGGACCCGCTGTTGAGCCTGTTGTTATAAAAAAATATTAGTTTTATTATTAAGTACTTTTTATTTTAAATGAAGAATAGCCTTGTCGGTTATAGTTCTTCCGCGAGATGTTTTTTGCAAAAATCCTTCTTGAATTAAAAAAGGTTCATAAACTTCTTCTAAAGTATCTACCTCTTCGTTTAATACAGCAGCTAAACTTTCTATTCCAACAGGTCCGCCTTTAAATTTATCTTTAATCCAAAATAAAATTTTTCGATCCATAAAATCTAAACCTAAAGAGTCTATCTCTAGTTCGTTTAAAGCAAAATCTGCTAATTTTTGATCAATAAGTTTTAAATTTTTAACCTCTGCATAATCACAAACTCTTCTTAACAGGCGATTAGCAATACGGGGAGTTCCTCGACTACGACTTGCAATTTCAAAGGCAGCATTTTTGTCTAATTTAATATCTAATAACAATGCTGACCTTTCTAAAATTTTAACTAGATCTTCTTTTTCGTAAAAAACTAATCTTTCTATAATTCCAAATCTATTTCTAAAAGGAGCTTTTAATAAACCAACTCTTGTTGTTGCAACAATTAAAGTAAAAGGTGAAAGTGGAAACTGAACACTTTTAGTATCTAATCCTTCGCCTGTAAAAATTTCTATAAAAAAATCTTCCATAGCGCTATATAAATATTCTTCAACATCTTTACTTAGCCTGTGTACTTCATCAATAAATAAAGTGTCACCTTTTTTTAAATTAGTTAATATTCCTGCTAAATCTCCTTTTTTATTTAAAGCAGGTCCAGAGGTGCTTACTAATCTAGACTCCAAGTGATGGGCTATAATATGAGCCAAAGTTGTTTTTCCTAATCCTGGAGGGCCTGATAATAAAATATGATCTAATGCCTCTTTTCTGCTTTTAGCTGCTTTAACAAAAACCTCTAGCTTTTTTTTAACAGATTGTTGCCCTGGAAATTCGTTAAAAGACAAAGGTCTAAGAGCTTTGTCTAAAGGTGTTTTTGATATTTTTTGTAAATCAGATGTTGTGTCTTTTTTATTGTTTTTCATTTATTGCTCAGTAGGTTTTGTGCATTAGTAGTTTTTTAAAAAATTTAATTACTATTTTAAGAATTAGTTAAGTAATGTAAACAAAGCTTAACAACAGATTGAAAGTCAGTCCACTCTTCTAATTGTTCAAAACTTTTTTGTATGGCTGGTTTTTTAAATCCTAAATTTAATAGAGCAGATAAAACCTCATTTTGTAATTTTTCTGAATTTTTTTCTATTTTAAGTATTTTAGGCACAGACCACTTGCCTTTTAATGATAAAATCATTTGTTCTGCTTTTTTTTTACCTATTTTTGGCAAATTTGTTAAAGATTTAATATCTTCGTTTTCAATATAGAGTATTAATTTATTTATTGTTGTTCCTGATAAAATTTGCATTGCCATTTTTGGCCCAATACCAGAAATTTTAATTAGTGCTAAAAAAAATTCCTTATCTTTTAAAGTTAAAAATCCAAATAACTGCAAATTATCTTCTCTAACATGAGTGTAAATCCAAAACTTAATATCATCATTTACAGAGTAATCCTCTACATTACTTAAACTAACTTGATATCCCACCTCCCCAACATTTAAGATTAAAGAGCTTTCAAATATATGAGAAATTGTTCCGTTTAATAAACCAATCATAAAAATACCTTTAAAAAATTACTAATATTTTTCTATACTTATAAAAATTTGCTAAAGTCTTAAGTTTTGTTTTTTTATAGCATCACCTGTAGTCTTTCTTTTTATTCCGCACAAAGCAACAGCCACAGCGTCACTTGCGTCTAATAGCATGTCTGTAAAATCTAAATTATATGTTTTATATAAAAATTCTTGTAGCTTTTCTTTAGAGCAATGCCCTTGCCCTGTAATTTGTTTTTTTACATAAGTTGGAGAGTATTCTAAAATTTCTATATTTGATTTTTTTTTAGCTAGTTCAGCTAAACAAACACCTCTAACATGACCTAAGACAAAAGCTGCTTTTACATTTTTATCCAAAAATATGTTTTCTAAAACTAGGGTGTCTATATTGTATTTTTTTAACAAATCTTCTAAATTTTTTGCTAAATCACTAAGGCGTAAAGCTAAGCTTTTTGTTTTTAAAAAATGCCACACTCCATAAGATATAACATTAACAGGTAGGTCTTGTTTTGCATCAATTACGGCAAAACCTGTATGGTAACTTCCAGGGTCTAAGCCCAAAATTAAACCAGAAATACACTTGCGATTATTAGTTTTCAATGTCATTATTTCATTATGGACATAATTAAAAAAATTCGCAAGAAAGTCTTTTTTTTATTAAATCCTATTTTAATAAAGTATAATATTTTAAAAAAACAAGAGCCTTCTTTAAACTTACAGGCTTTAATAAATACTTTAAACTCTCAAATTAATAATTCTCATTTTACTCAAGCTTTGCTATCTATTAAAGCTATTGTAAAAATCAAGCCTAATAGTTCAAAATTTCAATTACAGTTAATTAAACTTTTAAAAAAAAATTTATTTTATAAAGAGGCTTTTGAGACAATTAAAAAAAATCAAATAGACCACCCGTCTGAGCATTATTTTTTTTATCTAGAAGAGGCTAAGTTGCTACAAAAAATTGGGTATAAAAACAAAGCTTTGCTTATTTATAAAAAACTTATAAAATTTTACCCTCTAAAAACAGAGCTGATAACATATATACAAAAATTAGAAAATGCTGTACCAGATGTTCATATAACTTCTGCAACAGGACAATTAGAAAAAATAAAAAATCAAAAAATAAAAAAAATGCAAACAAGAATAAATATTTCTAAATTACAAAAAGTTTTATTTAAAGATGGTGATCTTTTATGAATGTGTCTACAGGTGATTTTAAAAAAGGTTTAAAACTTTTAATTGATAACCAGCCTCATGTTATTTTAGATTTTGAACATTACAAGCCAGGTAAAGGAAATCAATTTACAAGAACAAAATTAAAAAATTTAATTACTGGAAAAAACTTAGACCGTACTATTAAATCAGGCGAAAAATATAATGTTCCAGACATAGAATACTCAAACACAACTTATCTGTACAAAGATGCATCTTCTTTTATTTTTATGGATCAAACAAGCTATGAACAAATTTCTGTCGAAGCTAATTTAGTGTCTAAAGATACAGATTTTTTAACAGAAAATTTACCTGTAAATATTTGTTTTTTTAAAAATAAAGCAATAAGTATAGAGTTGCCCTCTTCTGTAGACTTAAAAGTAACCTACACCGAACCTGGGTTAAAAGGAGACACTGTTTCTGGGGCAACAAAGCCTGCAACCCTTGAAACAGGTTTAACCATACAAGTCCCTTTACATATTGCTAACGAAGACATATTAAAAATTAATACAAAAAACAGAGAGTATATTGAAAAAGTTAGTGATAAAAAAATCTAATAAAAATAAACACAGCAAACAAGGGATCTGTGGAAGCTTCAATTAACAAACATCTTAAAGAAAATTCAATTAGCTACTGTATTGATTTTTTTTTTCAAAAATTAAAAATAGAAACTCTTAATTTTAAGGATAGCCAATCTATAATATTTTTTTTACAAGCACATAATCAAAAAAAACATGTTTATAATTGGATATTGCAAAAATTAAAATTTAACGAAAGCTTTTCTTTTTGTCATTTACTTTGGCTATTAGATTACAATATAGAACCTGAGTTAGAAGACTTAATAACACAGGCTATTAAGTACACAAATGACGAATATGGTGACTGTAGCCAGTTTACTATAAACACTAACTCAAAAAAAATACAAAACTTAATAACTAAAGCTTTAGATACAAAAAAAATAGACTTTCAGCAGTTTAAAGAAGAGCTAATAGAAAAAATAGAGTATTGTCGTTTAAATAATTTAGAAGATACATATAAAGAAAATATAAACGAACTTAAAGCAGAATTTAAAAATAGTTCAGATCCAAAAATAAACTTATTAATAACAGAGTTTGAACATCAAAATTTAGAAAATATTTTAACAAAAACATCAAAAAAATATAAACAAAAAAATACAGAAGCTAAAGAAATCGATTTAAACCTAGACCCTGATTATAAAAAATATTTAATTAAAACTAGCACAGACTTAAGCAAACAAAATCCTAATTTGTCTTATGACCTTTCTTTATTAGCTAACAGCCTTCAAATGCACCAGCTGTCTGAGGATATTTTATCTAATATTTTAGATCAAACAGAGTCTGTTGTGTGGCTAAGAGCTCATAATTTTATTAAATCAAAAAAATTTTTAAAAGCTTTAGACTTAATAGATAGCAACTTAGATAAAATTAACCCTAAGTATCTTTTAGATTACAATTATTTAAAAGTTTTGGCATGGAAGGGTTTAGGAGAAACTAAAAAAGCATTACAAATACTAGACGAAATATTAAAAATTAAAAAAAATTACAGAAATACAGTAATTTTAAAACAACTTTATCTTAAAGAAGTATAAAAATGAACAAGCTTTTATCTTTTAAAAAATATATTATAATCAGCCTTGTTTTATCTGTGCTTGTGCTAGGTTTTAGTTTTTTATTTTATAATAATAATTATATTATTTTTTTAAAAAATTATGAACAAAATATTATTACTTACATAGATAGCAAAATTAAACATTTTAAAAAAAATAATCCTAATATTGATATTAAATTTAAAAAAATTAAAATGAATGTAGATGGGGTAAATTTAAAAGATATACAAATAAATATTAAGCCTGATAAAAAAATATCTATATATAGCTTAAATTTAGATCTAGATTGGTGGAGCTTGCTTGCTCTTAAAGTTAAATTTAAATTAACTATACCTAAAGTATATTTAAAAATAAAAACTAATAAAATAAAATTTAAAACTAATAAAACAAATAATGTAACTCCAGAATCTTTTTTAGCCGAACTTAATAACGAAGTTTATAATATAAAAAAAAATAAAGATTTACTAAGCTTTCTTAATCTGCCTATTAGCAGTTTAAATATTTTAGAGGCTAACATTGATATTATTAACAAAAAAAATAATAAATACATTGCTAAAATTAACAACTCTATAATTACTTTAAATCTTAACAAAAGAAATAAAAAAATAGATTTTTTTTCTGCGTCTGTAAGCTTTCCGGGCAGCTTGTTAAAAAAAGAATTTTTTTCATTGCATTTAAAATCTGAAATAAAAAATAAACATCTTTTGTTGAGGGCTAAGATTGGATATAAAAATTTATCTGCTTTAATAAAAATAAAAAACAAGTTTACAGAATTTCGTATAGTTACTAAACTAAAAAGCCTGTCAGAAATTCTTCAAAAGACAAGTTTACAAAAAGGTTTAGACCATTTAAATGGAAATTTATTTTTAACCATAAAAAAAGAATCTGATAATGCGTTTTCTTTTACATCTAAATTAAGTAATTTTAAAAGTCATGGGTTTAAAATTGGAGATTTAAAATCAAATGGTATTTTAAAAAATTCTAAGCTTAATGTAAATTATGTAAACATAGAGTCCCCTATTTGGGCTGGACAAACTAAGTCTTTTGTTATTAATTTAAACAAAAAGCCCTATCATATATCTTTTGATGCTAATGTTGACAAGTTTAAGTTACATAATTTATTAGGCGACAAATATATTAGTCTTTTTGCAAAAAGCTTGGCCTCTTGTTCGGGAAAGTTTTTTCCATTTCTTTTAAATTGCTCGCTAACAAATACCCATGTAGATAATGTTAAAATTTATTTAAAAAACAAAAAAGAGGTGTTACATGCCCCTGCGCTAAAGGGGCTGTCTCAGGTAAATATCAGCGCTGATTCTGTTAATTTTAAAAGTTCTTTTTCTAGTATAACAAATGCTAATAAAAATAAAATAACAGTTAGTGCTAACATAAATTACTATGATGACTCAATTATAAATTACAAAGCCTCTTTAAAAGATTTGTCTTTTATTACTTTTTTTAAAAAAAATCTGTTAGGTGATGCAAAGATAAGCGGTAGTGTAAAAATTAAAAAAAATATTACTATTAATAAAAATAGTTTTAAATCAAATAATATATCTTTGGGAAAAGAATTTTTAGGAAAGCTAAAATTTAATAGCCTTTATCAAGATCAACAGTTAGCTATAAAAAAAATATTTTTTAAAAACAGAGATGAACAGATTAATGGTAGTTTAGTTTTTTTATTTAAAAAAAATTCTTTATTCAGTAATATTAAAGCTCAAAATATTAATTTATCTAGGATAAAGCCTTTTTTAAATATAAAACAAAAGCATTTTTTTTACGGAAAAATAAAAAAAATATTTTCTAAAACATTGTGGAATTTAGACTTTCAACCTCTTTCTTCTGACACAAAACTTGTAATTAGTAATTTATTAATAAAAAAAGTCTACTTTCCAGAAATTAATATTTATTTAAAAAAAAATATAACTAATAATTTTACTTTGATAAATTTAGATAGTTTAAATAAAACTTTTAACATTAGTGGTTATATTTTTAATAATTTAAAATTACTTTTAAACTTAAGTGCTAAAAAAATGGCATTAGAAAATTTTATTAATTTTGCCAACCCTAGTTCTGTAACATCTTTAGTGGATATTAAGTCAAAAATTAAAGGCACTATTTTAAATTTAAATGTAAAAATGAATTTAAAATTTTATAAAACTTACATTAATAAAATTATACAAAAAAATAGTGCTGCTGTTGTTAAGTATAGCAATAACAAGATCTCTGTTGTGGCTAATTTTTTTAACAAAACTGTATCAACTAACTTAGTATGGAATGTAAAAAAAATGTATTTACATAATTTATTTTTTAAGGCTGATAATTGGGATTATTCATCTTTAGTTTATTTTTACTCTAAAACAAACAAACATATTAAATCAAAACTTACGGCTAAGCTTAGTATTGTTAAAAAGAAAAACAATAAATACTCGGGGGCTTTAAATATACCCTCTGTTAGCTTTAAACACCCAGATATAAACTTTAAAAATAAAAAACCTTTGTTAGTAACTTTAAAAAATAATATTCTTTTTTTTAAAAATTTTTCTTTAAAAGGAAAATCTGGTTATATGAATGTTTATAGTAATCCAAATTCTAATTTAGATAAACTTAATATAAAAATAAACTCAAAGATAAATTTAGCTTTATTTAATAATTTTTTATCAGAATCATTAATAACTTCTGGAAATTTATTTTTAAATAATCTTAAAATAACTGGTAATCTTTTTAAGCCACTGCTTAATGGAAACATAAAAATAAACAAACTTGCTGCAAAAAATACAGATAAAATAATACCTTCAATACAGGATTCTGATATAAATATTAATATAAATAACTCAAAAGCTATTTTAAATAAATTTATTATTAATTTAAAAAACAAAGCTGTACTAAATGCTTATGGATCTATTTTATTAAAAGATTCTTTTAACGCAAATATATATGGAAAAATATCAAAACTAAGGCTAAAAACAAAAGATGGCCTTAATATACTAGGCTCTGGTGACTTTAAATTATACGGAAAAAAAAATAATTATACTCTACAATCTTCTTACGACATTCTTTCTGGTTCGTTTTATAAAAAAATATTAAATTGGAATAAAAAAAATCTAGATATAGATAATAAATTTTTACCAAAACAAAATGTAAAAAATAACAATTCTATATTTTACCCTAAATTAAAATTAAAATTACAAACCAAGTCCCCTATAGATGCTAATATTGTTATAGGCAATATAGACATAAATACAAAAGTTTTTAGCTCGCTAAAAGTAAATGGCAGTATAAACAGACCTTTATTAAATGGAAAAATATACAGCAATGCAGGCTTAATTAAAATACAAAAACAGCGTATTTTTATTGATAATATAAACTTAGAGTATAAAAATACTTTATTAAATAAAAGCAATATTTCTTTACTTGCTCATTCAGAAATAAATAAAATTAAAATTAAAATTCAAGCAAGAGGTCAGATAGATAATATAGAATTTATATTTTCTAGTGACCCTCCTTTGCCTGAAAATAAAATTGCTTTTTTGTTAGTTTTTGGAATCTTGCCAAAAGAAAGTGATTCTGACTGGAGGTCTGCATCAAAAAAAACTTCGTATTCTATATTATCTAATCTTTTAAAAGATTATCTTAAAATAAAAGAAAATTTAAATGTAAATTTAAATTTAACTACTAAAGAAAATATTAATACAGATGGAACATCTTCTGGAAACATAAAATTAAAAAATAATAAGCCAGTTTTAAATATTGAAAAAAATATTACTAAAAAATTAAAGCTTCAGGCTACTAAAGAGCTTGACTCAAAGTCACAAAATGTTTTTTTATTACAATACCAAATTAACCCTAATCTATCTATTAAAAGCTCTATATCAGAAGAGACTGATGATAATTCTGTTAATAGTAAAAAAAATATAGAATTTGGACTAGAGTATGATATAGAATTTAAATAATAAGGTCTTTTTTAATGCTAAAACAATTTATTTTATTTTATTTTTTATTTTTTATTTTTATGTTTTCAGGGCTTTTAAGCGCTAAAGAACTTAAAAAATCTTATTATAAGGATAATAAAAAATCTATACATATTAATAAATCAAATAAAGATAGCATAGTAATATTAAAAAAATCTTTGTTGCCATATAATGCAAAAAAAATTATTAAACTTGCTTTAAAAAAAAAGAACACTAATGAAAAAATAAACTATTTAAAAACAGAATTAACAAGTTTTTATACAAAATATGGATATTTTCAATTTAAGCTATTAATTAAAAAAAGGACATTTTTACAACAAAATACATACATAATACAAATACAACCAGGGGTTCAAAGTAAAATTAATAAAATTAGTTTTTTAGGTAACTTAAAAAAATCTTCTAATATTTATAAAAATATTTTTTTAAAAAATGCAGATCCTATTACTAAGTCTTATATATACAATCCAAGTCTTATTAATAAATCTTTAGACAAATTTATTTTATATTTAAAAAATAAAGCTTATTTAACTGCTAAAAGCATTTCTATAAAAAAAACTTGGATCAAGCCTCACCTAGTTAATATTTCTTTTATTGTAGAAGAAGGTCTTTTAAGCAAAGTAAAAAATATAATGTGGTCTGGAGTAACCAATAAAGAGCAAAAAAAACTTTTGCCTTTATTAAAAGTACAATTAAATTCTGATTTAATTATTAAAGACATTACTAGTTATGATTTATTTACTATTATTAATTTTTTTAAAGACAATGGCTATTTAGATGTAGAGTTTAAAAATAATAACAATTTAATTCAATATGACTCTCAACAACAAGCCAGTTTATATTATCAAATAATAAAAGGTAAAAAATCTAAATTAAATAATACTATTATTAGTGGTAATGTTTTTACTAAAATTACAACTATAAATAAAGCTATTACTATAACAAAGGGGCTTTTAATTACCCCTAAAATTTTAGAAGCTATTTATTTTAATTTAGAAAATTTAAATATTTTTAGCAAAATTAAAGTTACTTTAAAAAAATCAAAAAATAAAATATATAATAAAAATTTATTTATAGAAGTTAAAGAAAAAAAAAGAACTCATATTAATACTAAATTAGTTATTCAAAGCTCTCAGCATAATTCTTTATCAACTAATGTTAGTACATTTTTTGAAAAAAGAAACCTAAGGGGTACTGGTAGAAAGTTTTATACAAATTTAGAATTAAAAGATAAAATTAATAGTGATATTATCGAATATAAATCTTATGCCCAGTATGACGAACCTTCTTTATTTTATTCTAATATAAAAGCTAATATAAAAATAGAAGCTCAAAAAGATATAATAGATTTTAACCCAGAAAATTCTGAATACAGTTTGTTAAGAAGCCAAACTGCTCTTTCGTTAAGAATAAGTAAAAAAATTAATAAAAATATTACTTCTTCTTGGACTGTTTTAAAATTTAATAAAATTATAGAAAAATCCAAAGACAAAAGTATTAAAAATACCAATACTCTTAACTCTACATCTATTCTTAACACCTTTGATTTTAGAAACTCTGTATTTAACCCTACAGAAGGTCACTATGAAGATTTTAAAATACTTTATATCAAGCCTATTTTTAAAGGCTCAGAAAATATTCATTTTTTACAATTTACTAGCAGCATGGAATACTATATTCCTTTGGGAAAACTAACTTGGGCTCAAAATTTTTCTTTTGGTTATGCAAAAAATTTATTATCAACACCAGAAAGTGGTATTCCATCTAACTTTGCATTTTTTTTAGGAGGGCCTTCATCGTTAAGAGGTTACTCTGGTGGTTCAGATAGATTTCCTAGCCCTAAAGATCTACCATTAGATAAAAACAATCAGTTAATTATTAAAAGATTTACTTACTTTTATCTTCTTAAGTCAGAGTTAAGAATTCCATTAGCTCAACCTTTTTATACATCTATTTTTTATGACATTGGTAGCGTTAAAATTGATAAATTAAATTTTATAAATCCTATTCGTAGTAGCTATGGCTTAGGCTTGCACTTTTCTACACCTATTGGAGTTTTAAGCTTAAGTTATGGTAAAAAAATAAACCCCTCTCCAGACGAAAAAGAAGCTTATGCTATTCACTTAAGTATAGGTTCGTTTTAATAAAAACTTAATTTACTTTTTCTAAACTGCACATAAAAAAACCATCACCTTTTTTTGGGTCAAGAATATATTCTTTAGTTTTTTTCCAAATAACAGACTTTTTATTTTCTTCAGATAAAAAATTATCTACCATTAATTGATTCTCTGATGGCAAAATACTACATGTTGCGTAAATTAATCTTCCTGTTGGTTTTAAAGTTTTTGAATAATTTTTTAAAATAAAAATTTGTTCTTTATGCAAATTGTCTAAATCTTTTTGATTAAAGCGCCACTTACTTTCTGGATGTCTTTTTAAAACTCCAAGGCCAGAGCATGGCACATCTAGCAAAACAATATCTGCTCTTCCATGTAGTCTTTTTATAGTTTTATTAGTGATAACTCTAGTTTCAATTAAATCAGAAAATCCAGATCTTATAGCTCTTCTTCTTAGTTCTTTTAATTTTTTTTCTACTATATCTAAAGCTAAAACTTTGCCTTTAAAATTTAATAAACTTGCAATATGTAATGATTTTCCACCTGCTCCTGCACAGCCATCAATAATATATTGACCAGGTTTTACACCTAAAAAAGAAGACACACATTGTGAGTGAATATCTTGCACTTCAAACAAGCCTTCTTTAAACGAAGGGGTTAAAAAAACATTTTGTCTTTTTATTAAAGACAAGCACTCTGTGTTTAACGGAGTAATTTCTTTTTTTACTAAAATATCTTCTTGTTTTAATTTTTCTATTAAATTATCTACAGAAATTTTGCTAGTATTTACGCGTAAATATACAGAAGCCTCTTTGTCTAAGTGAACAAGCAAAGAGTCCCACTTTGCTCCTAATTCTTTATAAGCTACATTATCTAAAATGTCGCTAATAGAATAAATATCTTTTCTGGAGCTTGCTTGTTTCCATTTTTCTGTAATTTTTTTATAATTTTTAGTTTTACAAAAATTTGAGGCATGGTCTTTATCTTTTAAAACAAAATGCCAAGAAATTTTTTGAAATTCTAAATTTTCTTCAATTAAACCTTGGTCAATTATAGCAAACCAAGAAACTAACAGCATATCTATTTTGTCATCGTCTAAAGATGTAAAAAATTGAGTGTCATTCCACTCAATATTAACACTTAAAGCCAATCGTCTTAAGTGTCTTATGCTGCTGTATATAAATTTTGCAAAAAAATAACGATCTTTGCTTCCCCATTTTTTATTTTGTTTTAAAATTTGTTTAATAACATATGTGCTGTATTCTTTGTTAATTAAAATTCGTTTTAAAGCTGTATGCATAGCTCTGTATAAAGAGGAATGCATAGCTGAGATAAAATTTTTAAAAAACAAAACTTAAGCCTACTGCTAAATACATATTGTCATATTGACCAGTGCTTAATACTAAAAAATGATTATCTAAACCCCACTCTATAAAAGTTCCAAGAGATTTATATATATTTATAAGTCTTAATCCAATATAAGCTTGATAATCTAAAGACAAAACAGATTCAGAATCTATTTGATTAAAAAATACACCTCCACCAATACTTGCTCCAAAATAAAAAGGAAATCCTGAATCAATATCAGGAAATGATACTCCAAAAAGTAAACTGTTTTTTAATATAGATCTGCCTTTAATGTTAAATGAGCTAGTTTTTATTTTAAAAATAGAGTCACCAAAGCCTACAAAATTATCCCATTTATAAGATATACCTGCACTCCACTTTAATAATTGCTCTTGTTTGTCTTCTCCCCAAGAATAGGCCACATCTTTAAGAGAGTTATATAAATAAAAATTAAGATATCTTTGGTTAAAATTAGCATTTCTTTTTACAAAATAATCACGAGCTTCTGACTCTGTAGATTGCGCAGAAAATGAACTTAAAGATATAATTCCGTATATAATAAAAATAATTTTTTTCATACTAAACTCTTTGTTATCAGAGATAAATTTGAAAGCTCTTTAAGTCAACATTTTGAAATATATTATATATTTTACTAATTTGATAAGCTTTTATCTGTGTTTATAGCAATTTGTAGAGGCTTAGATGCATATAAATGAATGTCTCTTTGTGGAAAGGCAATTACAATAGAATTTTGCTTAAAAGTCTCATTAATTTCAAATCTTAAAGAGCTAGCTAGTTTGTCTAAATCAATTAATCTATAAGGCAGTCTAGCCCAAAAATATACTAAAAATTCCAAAGAATTATCACCAAAAGAATTTAACAAAATAATAGGTCTAGGTTTAGCCAAAACTCTAGATTCTCTTTCTACAACTTGCTCTAATAAATTTTTTACTTTTTGTATATCTGATCCATAAGCAACTCCAACAGAAAGATTTCTTCTTATAATGTTGTCTGATAAAGTCCAATTTAAAATATTTTTTTCTAAAAGCCGGCTGTTAGGAACAACTATATGAGTGTTATCCATAGTTTTAATTCTGGTGCTACGGGCGCCTATAAATTCAACTCTTCCGCTTAAGTCATCTACAGAAATTACATCGCCAATTTTTAAAGGCTTTTCTAATAAAATAACTGTTCCACTTATAAAGTTATTTATCAAAGATTGCGAACCAAAACCAACTCCAATAGCTAATGCACCTCCTAAAACAGTAAATATAGTTAAAGGTATATGAAGAAAATTTAAAATAAATAATATAAAAGTAAAAAACAGAACATAAAAAGAAACCCTTCTCCATATATGCTTTAAATTATCTTCTATTGGTAATCGCGAAATAAGGCGTTTTTCAACTAAAATACTAATTTTTTTGGCTACAAAATAGGCTAAAATAAAAAGGCTAATACCTGTAACTATTTTGCCCATACTAACTGATTTTCCATCAACAGAAAACAGCGGAGCATCCCATGCAGATTTAGTGCTGGTAAGTGTTTTTTTAGTAAACTTCTTTTTTTTTCCCATTATAATAACTTTGCTATATAATAAAAAAGAGTCAAATAAAGCCCTAAAAAAATAGCTATTTGACTAGATAAAATTTTTATATCTACTTTTTAAAACTACAAAATAGGCTTGTAAAAAACTTTGACATCAAAACCTTAGAAACTTACTCTAATATTAGGATTAAACTATAAGCTTAACATATTAAAATGGTTGATAAAATGAAAGATGTAAGTAGTTTTCAAAATCAAGAAAATTTAGATATTACTAATTTAGACTATATTGAACAAGAGTATGAAAAATTTCAATCTGGAGACTTGTCTCTTTCTGTTGAGTGGAATAATTTTTTTAAAGGTTTAGAATTTTCTAAAGTTTTATTTGGATCTAAAAAAGATAACTTAGATTTAAAAAGTTTAAATTTTTTTAAATTAATTCAATTTTATAGAAATTATGGTCATTTAAAAGCAGAACTTACTCCCCTTTGTATATCAAACAAAATTTTAAAAAATGAAACACAAAAAGATTTATTTAATATAGAAAAATTTAAGTTAACTCCAGATGATTTAAAACAAAGTTTATTACAAACTTTAAAAGATCCACTTTTACCAAAAGGCAGAGCTCAAGATATTATAGATCATTTAGAAAATAGTTATTGCAAAAATATCAGCGTACAAACAGGTTCTTGTAAGCCAGAAGTTAGAGAATGGTTTTATAAACAAATGGAGCAAAACTCTTTTTGTTTAAACCAAGATCAACAAAAACAAATACTATCTAGTTTAATAAAAACAGAAAGTTTAGAAAAATTTATTCATCAAAGATTTGTAGGTGCAAAAAGATTTTCTATAGAGGGAGTTGACTCTTTAATACCTATGTTAGAAATGGGAGCAAGGTTTTCTCAAACTCAAGATTGCGAAGAATGGGTAATCGGAATGGCACATAGAGGAAGATTAAATGTTTTATCTACTTTTATGCAAAAAGATGTAGAAGAAACTTTAGTTTTATTTACAAACCAAGAAAGTACAAAAGATAAAGATTCTGAATCTCATAACTTTACAGGTGATGTAAAATATCACATAGGGCAATCATCTAATATTGAAACAGAGCACGGAAGCTTTCATTGTTCATTATCTTTTAACCCCTCTCACCTAGAAGCTATTAACCCAGTAGTTTGTGGACAAGTTAGAGCTAAACAACGATTTAAAAAAAATACAGAAACAAGAAAAAAAGTAATGCCAATACTTATTCATGGCGATGCAGCTTTTATTGGACAAGGTGTTTCGAGTGAAACTTTACAACTTAGCTCACCTAAAGGTTACACTGTTGGAGGTAGTCTTCATATTATTTTAAACAATCAATTAGGTTTTACCACTAACCCAGAAGATGCTAGATCAACTAGATATAGTTCTGATTTAGGACACTCTATTAAAGCTCCTATAATTTTAGTTAATGCAGATAATGTAGAAGATTGTGTAAGAGCTATGAAAATAGCTATTAATTTTAGACAAACTTTTGGAGAAGATGTAATTATAGAAGTTACAGGCTACAGAAGATTTGGTCACAACGAAGCAGATGAACCTAAGTTTACACAACCTAAATTATATAACAAAATATCTAGCCACCCTACTGTAAAAAATATTTATGCAAAACATATTCAAAATATTGTTTCAACAGAAGATTTTAAAAAAGAAGAAACAGAAGTATGGGACAACTTGCAAAAAAAATTAGATAAAATTAAAAGCTCTGATTATAAATACAAAGCTAGTGTAGAAAAACCAAATGATTTATGGAAAAAATATATATCAGGGTCAAAATCAGATATTTTAAAACCTTGTGATACTAATATAAAAAAAGAAACTTTAGTTAAATTAGTTACAAATTTATCACAAGAGCCTAATGATTTTAATTTAAATTCTAAAATAAAAAGATTGTTAACAAAAAGAAAAGAATTTTTAGATAAAAACTTAATAGACTGGCCTACTGCAGAACTTTTAGCTTATGCATCTTTAAGACACGAAGATGTGTCTGTTCGTATTAGCGGACAAGATGTAAAAAGGGGAACTTTTTCTCACAGGCATGCTGTGTTTACAGATCAAATTAATGGCAAAGAGTATAGTGCTTTAAAAGAAATTAATAAAAGTAATGGTGAGTTTTGTATTTACAACAGTCCGTTATCAGAGTTTGCAGTTTTGGCTTACGAATATGGAAACTCTATTGTAGACCCTAGTTTTTTAAGTATATGGGAGGCACAATTTGGTGATTTTGCCAATGGAGCTCAAGTTATTATTGATCAATTTCTTTCAAGTGGTGAACAAAAATGGAATCGTTATAGTGGACTTGTTTTATTATTACCTCATGGCCATGAAGGACAAGGGCCTGAACATTCTAGTGCAAGACTTGAAAGATACTTGCAACTTTGTGCTCAAGGAAATATGCAAGTTTGTAATATTACAACTCCTGCTAATTTATTTCATGTGTTGCGAAGACAAATGAAAAGAAATTTTAAAAAACCTTTAGTTATAATGTCTCCAAAATCATTATTAAGACATCCAAAAAATATATCAAGTGTAGATGACTTTTGCTCTTCTGAATTTAAAGAAATTTTAGAAGAAACTAATTTAGTAGATCCTAAAAAAGTAGAATCAGTTATATTATGCTCTGGTAAAATATTTTTTGAACTAGAAGATATTAAATTACAAGCTCCTAAAAAAAATCAAGCTTTATGTTCTATAATTCGTATAGAGCAACTTTATCCTTTAGACATTACAAAATTAACTAGTTATATAAATGCTTATCCAAAATTAAAAAAAATTATATGGGTACAAGAAGAGCCTAAAAATATGGGAGCATATTCTTATATAAATATTGAGCTTCAATCTTTGTTGCAAACTTTAGGATTAAATCATATTAATTTTGAATATTCAGGTAGACCTTCAATGGCTAGTACTGCAGAAGGTTCTAGCAGCATACATTTACAAGAACAAAAACGATTAATTTTAGAAGCTTTAAAAAAAGCTTTTGTTATATAGAAAATAAAAAAATAAAAAAGGATTTTTTATGGAAATTAAAGTACCTCAAGCTGGAGAATCAGTTACAGAAGCTATTTTAGCAGAGTGGACTAAGCAAGATAACTCCTTTGTAGAAAAAGATGAAATTATATTAATTTTAGAAACAGATAAAGCTAGTATGGAAATAGTTGCAGAAAAAAGTGGATTATTAACTCATAAACATAAAGAAGGCGACACTGTTAAAGTTGGTGCAGTTTTAGCAAGCTTAGATACTAGTGCTAAAAATCCAAACCCTGGTGCTGCTACTGGTGCTGCTGCTACTGGTGCTGCTTCTAAAAATTCTGCAGACTCTAAATCAGAATCTGTTAATCAAGAAAAAAATACCACTTCTACAAACTCTTCGTTTAGCTCTAATGTAAAAACTAGAGTTGGAAAAATAGAAAGCTTGCAGCAATTACAAAATGAACCTGTTAACAAAAGCAGTGTTGCTAATGCAAGCACACCTCCCAAACAAGAAGTAAAAATAGAATTACCAAAAGTAACTTCTACTCAAGATTTAATAGATACTAAAGTTCCGATGAGTTTAGTTAGACAAACTATTGCAAAAAGATTATTAGAATCACAAAGTGTGACTGCTACTCTTAGTACATTTAATGAAATTAATATGAAAAATGTAATGGACTTAAGAAAAGAGTTTAAAGATGTTTTTGAAAAAAAACACGGAGTAAGATTAGGCTTTATGGGATTTTTTATTAAAGCTTGCATTGAAGCTTTAAAAAGATACCCGTCTGTAAATGGATCTATAGAAGATAATAATATTATTCATCGCAATTATGTAAACATGGGAGTTGCAGTTAGCAGCGACAAAGGTTTGTTAGTACCAGTAATTAAACAAGCCGATAAACTTTCTATTGCTGATATTGAAAAATCTATTGTTTACTACGCAACAAAAGCTCGCAACTCTAGATTATCTTTAAATGATCTGTCTAGCGGAACTTTTACAATTAGTAATGGTGGAGTTTTTGGATCTTTATTATCTACTCCAATTTTAAATCCTCCGCAAAGTGGAATTTTAGGTCTTCATAAAATTGAAGACAGACCTATTGCTTTAAATGGAGAGGTTGTTATTGCTCCGATGATGTATGTTACTTTATCTTATGACCATTGCATTATTGATGGAAAAGAATCTGTAGGTTTTTTAAAAACTATAAAAGAATGTATCGAAGAGCCTTCTCGTATATTGCTAGAAGTATAAAACTTTATTAAAAGGAAAGTTATGTTTGATTTAGTTATTATAGGCTCTGGCCCTGGCGGATATGTTGCAGCAATTAAAGCTTCACAACTTGGTTTAAATGTAGCAATTGTTGAAAAAGATTTACACTTGGGAGGCACTTGTTTAAATGTTGGCTGCATTCCCTCTAAAGCTTTATTAGAGTCTAGCGAAAATTTTGTACAAGCATCTTTGCATTTTGATGAACATGGTTTAGAAATAAAAAATTTAAAAATTAATTTAGATAAAATGATGAAAAGAAAATCTAAAATTGTAACCGAACTTACTGATGGAATAAAATACTTAATGAGTAAAAATAAAATTACAGTATTTAATGACTTTGCTTTTTTTGTGTCTCCAACAGAAATAGAACTTAAAAAAACTAAAGAAAAAATCAAAGCTAAAAATATTTTAATTGCAACAGGTAGTGTTCCAATATCTTTGCCTGATTTAAATTTTGATAAAAAATTTATTATTTCATCATCTGAAGCTTTAAGTTTAAAAACAATACCTAAAACTATGAGCATTGTTGGTGCAGGTGTTATTGGGTTAGAATTAGGTTCTGTTTGGTCTAGGTTGGGGACTAAAGTTACTGTTATTGAGTATAGTAAAAATATTGCAGGTGCAACAGACCTTCAAGTTTCTAAAAAATTAAAACAAATTTTAATTAAACAAGGATTAAATATTGTTAACGAAAAACAAGTTACCTCTGCTAAAGTAAAATCAAATAAAGTTCACATAGAAATTCAAGATATTAAAACACAAAAAACAGAAAGTGATACTACAGACATTTTATTAGTTGCGGTTGGAAGAAAAGCTTTTACAGAAAATTTAAATTTACAAGCAGCAAATGTTACAGTCGACAAAAAAGGTTTTATAATTGTGTCTGATGCTTATCAAACAAATTCTAAATCAGTTTACGCAATTGGTGATGTTATTGGAGGTGCAATGCTTGCACACAAAGCTGAAGAAGAAGGCGCCTCTGTTGTAGAAACTATTGCAGGTCACAATGCAAACTTAGTAAAAGAAATTTGTATCCCTAGTGTAATTTATACTGACCCAGAAGTAGCTTCGGTCGGGTTTACAGAAGAGGAATTAAAATTTAATAAAGTTAATTACAAAAAAGGAAGCTTTCCTTTTTCTGCAAACGGAAGAGCTAAAGCATTAGGCTCTACAGAGGGTTTTGTAAAAATTTTATCTCATAAAAAAACAGATAAAATTTTAGGCGTACATATTATTGGTCCAAAAGCTTCAGAACTTATTGGCGAGGCAGTAATATGTATGGAATTTGGCGCAACAACCGCAGAACTTGCATCATCTTTTCACGCCCACCCTACTCTTAACGAAACTATTAAAGAAGCAGCACTTGCTGTTGATAACAAAGCTTTGCATATGTAACATTGTTTTAAATAACTTATTTTTTTAAACACATAAAATACTAAATTACAAAAAATATTAAACTATGAAAACAGAAGATTACTTACAACAAAAAATTTTAACTGGAATAAAGCCTACGGGTACTCCGCATTTTGGTAATTATTTTGGAGCAATTAAACCTGCACTTAAATATTCTAAATATTTTAAAGATAGTTTATTTTTTATTGCTGACTATCATTCTTTAATTAATCAGCCTAAGTCTTTAGATTTACAAGATAATATTTACGAAGTTGCAGCAACTTGGTTAGCTTGTGGGCTTGACCCTAAAAAAAGTTTAATTTTTAGACAAAGTGATATTCCAGAAATTTTAGAACTTGCGTGGATACTTTCTTGTTTTGCTCCAAAAGGAATGCTTAACAGAGCCCACGCATATAAAGCTTTTATAGATAAAAACACTAAAGAAAATAAAAAAGATTTAGAATCTGGAAT
>JAAGOD010023312.1_pt1 | contig 32188 bp, 32 predicted proteins | sample 8389681 | NCBI WGS metagenome assembly JAAGOD01 (sample SAMN13964374, study PRJNA552185) | sponge metagenome | biome: deep-sea hydrothermal vent fields; feature: spots directly above weak diffusing fluid; material: seawater and sediment | host: Tedaniidae sp. KZ-2020 ... | reverse complement strand
CATTAATAAAAATAAAAAAAGATTTAAAAAAATTAACTTTCAAACAAGAACTCCTAGAAAATATACTCCCCATATTAGAAAAAAACCGAAAAGAATATATAGATAATATTTTAAGCTCTATTGCCGAAGAAGCTGAAGAACTATATTTAAAAATTCACCCAAATGAACAGCTTGGAAACCTTTTGCTATCTCTGAGCCCTAATAAACAAAGTTCTTTAAATTTTACAGGAAAATTTCAAAACACAGAGAACATACCTCCTCAGGCATACTATAGTGATTCCCACTTAGATACTTTAGGTGTATGTATTTTTCTTTCATTGGCAAAATATTTTAATAATGAAATTATTGTTTTGGATGATGTTCTAACTTCTGTAGATCAGCCTCACATGTCTAGATTTATTGACATGCTTTGTGAGGAATCTAAAAATTTCTCTCAAATATTTATAGCTACACATTATCGGCCTTGGAAAGAACAATATAAATTCCATAGAAAAAGTAGTGCACATGTTCAATTACTAGAACTTGCTCCATGGAGCATAGACAATGGCATAAGAATAGATAAAACAAAACTATCATTGGAAGAATTAATTAAATTACAAAATACTACACCTTTTCCCAGAGAATCTATTATATCCAAGTCTGGACTAATGCTAGAAAGTTTACTGGATCATATTTCTTTATTATATAAATTGCCAATGCCTCGAAAACCTTCCCCTCATTATACATTGGGAGAATTGTTTAATAGTTTTTCTTCAGATTTCAAAAAAAAATTGAAAGTTAAAAAAATAAGTGCTGACCAAGAAAAAGAGTTTGAATTAGAAAAAATCATTAACAAACTACAAGATATCGCATGGATAAGAAACATCATAGCGTCTCACTGGAATGAAGACGGTATGCACTACTCTGATAGTGATGTATTATATTTTTCAAAAAATGTATTAGAATTTGCTAAACTACTAATATGTGATAATTGCAAAAGCCTTCCAACTAAAAAGAAAAATAATGAATGGGTTTGCTATTGTGAAACAAGCAAGTTGATATCGGAATAATTTGAATTGTGCAGACAGTGTCTGCACAATTTAAATCACGATTTAGAAGGCGATTTCTTACAAATACAAATTAAATTTTTATTTTTAATCAACCAAAAGTCCTGTATTAGTATAGAACACTTTAGCTAACTTTCTCATGTCCGATAAAGGTTATAAGCTCTTTATAAACAAGATGCTTTTAACCAAGCAAAGGAAGTTATGAAAAAACTACTAAGTAAGCAAAATGTTTCAAGCAAAGATTCTGTAGTAAAAGAAAAAGCGCCTTGTCCTTTGTGTGACAGTCCGTTAGAAATTGCTCACACCACTCATTTTGCAGAAGAACAAGTTAAAGAAGAAGTCTTTTGCCCACAGTGTGAAATTACAAACACAGTGGACTATCATAATTTACAATAAATTATTTACTTACTATATTAATTGCAATTCTTTTCCACTTTTAAACAAAATGAATCAGTACATCTAAGTATATTTTATCTCTCTAACAATAGAAGTTTCGTCTTTAAAAGACATTTCAATATTATGCACTCTCCATTCTGGAAAAAAATTTAAAATATCAAATTTTTTAGACCATTCGATAATAATACAAGCGTTGTCTTCTTTAAAAACATCCCAAAAATTAAAAGATTCTAAATCTTTTTCAGAATTTAATCTGTATAAATCAAAATGATGAACAGTTAATTTATTTTTTTTGTAAATATTGTGTAAAGAAAATGTGGGAGAGCTAGTAGTAATATTTTTTTCTTTTAAATTATCAACATTAAATAATTGATCAACTAAAAGGCTTGTAAACTGTGTTTTTCCAACCCCTAAAGGGCCATTTAATAATATTACATCTTTTTTTGGATTAGATAGTGTGTTAATAAACTCTTTACTAATCCAAAAGTTTAAATCTTTAACAGAGTTGATAAGTTTTATATCTTCTGACATTTTACAAATTAATTAATATTTTTTTCTAAAAACTCAGTCATAGTAGTTAAAGATTTATCTAATAAAACTTTGTCTTCTCCCTCTAAAAAAATACGAACTATTGGTTCTGTGCCAGAAGGTCTAACATAAATACGAGCATCGCCACCTAGGTTGCTCTCTAATTTTTTTAATGTGTCTGAATAATTAGGAATATCCGACAAAACTAAAGACTGCCCCATAACTTTTTTAAGCTTAACACTATGGTTTATTTGAAGTGGAGTTTTAAAAATTTCTCGCATTTGGCTTAATTTTTTATTTTCTTTTTTCATTAATTCCAAAACTTTTAAAGCAGCAATACAAGCGTCACCTGTTGTGCTGTGTTTTAAAAAAATAACATGTCCTGAGTTTTCTCCTCCTAAAATGCAATCTTTTTCTTTCATTAAAGCAACAACATTTTTATCACCAACTGCTGCAGTATGTACTGTTATATTTTCTTTTTTAAGACAATTTATTAAAGCAATGCTGCTCATGGGAGTTAAAACTATTGAATTATTTTTTAATAAGTTTTGTTTTTTTAAAGATATTCCGCACAATCCTAAAATATGATCACCACTTAAAATTTGACCAATTTCGTCTACCATTAAAACTCTATCTGCGTCTCCATCGACTGCAATTCCTAAATCTGCTTTGTGCTCTATAACTGCTTTTTGCAATGTTTCTGGGCATAATGCGCCAAAATTTTTATTAATATTAAAACCATTTGGATGGTTTCCAATATTTATAACTTTAGCACCTAGCTCTTCAAAAATAGATGGAGCTACTTTGTAGGCTGCGCCATGGGCAGAATCTACTACTATTCTTAACCCCTCTAAATGCAAAGGATGTGGAAAAGCATTTTTAACACTTACAACATAACGGCCCGAGGCATCTTCGATACGGCGAGTTCTTCCTATGTCTTTAGATTCAAGCAAATACTTAGATAAATCTTCTAGTAATAATTTTTCAATAGACTTTTCTATTTCGCTAGAAATTTTAAAACCATCTGAGCCAAATAATTTAATTCCATTATCCATATAAAGATTATGCGAAGCAGATATTACAACCCCCGCATCACATCGCATATCTTTTGTTAAAAAACCAACGCCTGGAGTAGGCAGTGGTCCAACTAATTGCACAGAAACTCCCATAGAATTTAAACCACTAGCCAATGCTTGCTCAATCATATAGCCAGAAATTCTAGTATCTTTACCAATTAAAACTACATGACCAGAACCTTTTTTATGAGTTTCTTTTTTTACTAAAACCCCTAAAGCTTGTCCTATTTTTAAAGCTACCTCTACAGTTATGGGAAGTTTATTTGCTAATCCTCTTATGCCGTCTGTTCCAAATTTTATTTGGTTTTCCATATTACACAGCCTTAATTTAAAATATTATTTAAGCCTAGCAGTTTAGCTAACAGTTTTTGGTTGTAAATTAACATCTACAGCTTTTGGTTTTTCTTCTTTTAAAACTTCTTCTGCTTTAGCAATTTTTTCGCTATTAGCTTCTTCTTGTTTTAAAATTCTTTTTTGCTCTTCTCTGTAAATTTCTATTTTATCTAAATTTTCGCCATTCATGATTAGTTCAAATTCTTTGCTATCAATAGTTTCAAATTTTAATAGGGCTTTTGCTAAAGTGTGTAATAAGTTTTCGTTTTCTTTTAAAATTTCTGTAGTTTTATTTTTAGCATCACTAATTAAAGATGAAATTTCATTATCAATTTCTTCTGCTTTTTTGTCAGAATATTTTTGCTGTCCACCGCTTTGCATTCCTACAAAAACTGGCTGGTCAGATTTTCCAAAATTGACTGGTCCAATTTTATCATTCATTCCCCACTCACAAATAATTTTACGGGCTAAATCTGTTGCTCTTTCAATATCGTTAGATGCTCCAGTTGTAAAATCTTTAAAAATTAATTCTTCAGCTACCCTTCCTCCAAATAAAAAAGATAATAAATTATGAGCTTTAATTTTTGTCATATTTAACTCTTCCTCTTTTGGAAGTGTTTGTGTAACACCTAAAGCTCTGCCCCTTGGAATAATACTAATTTTATGAATTGGGTCCATTTGAGGTAACAGCTTTCCAACAATTGCGTGACCTGCCTCATGGTAAGCAGTAATTTTTTTATCTTTATCATTTACTTTCATAGATTTTCGCTCAGAGCCCATTAAAATTTTATCTCTAGATTGCTCTAAGTCTTCCATAGAAATTTGTTTTTTATTTAATCTGGCTGCACGCAAAGCTGCTTCGTTAACTAAGTTTGCTAAATCTGCTCCAGAAAAACCAGTTGTTCCCCTTGCTACTTTTTCTAAATTAATATTACTTGCTAGTTTTTCTTTAGGAAGTTTATTAACATAAATATTTAAAACTTGCTCTCTTCCAGTTAAGTCAGGGACTGGTACCATCACACTTCTGTCAAATCTTCCAGGTCTTAAAAGCGCTGGGTCTAAAACATCTAAACGATTTGTTGCTGCTAAAACAATTACGCCATTATTAAATTCAAACCCGTCCATTTCTACTAATAGTTGATTTAAAGTTTGCTCTCTTTCGTCATGACCTCCGCCCATTCCAGATCCGCGATGCCTGCCTACGGCATCTATTTCGTCAATAAAAATAACACAAGGTGCGTGCTTTTTTCCTTGTTCAAATAAATCTCTTACTCTAGAGGCACCTACACCTACAAACATTTCTACAAAGTCAGAACCAGATATTGTAAAAAACGGAGCATCTGCTTCGCCAGCCATGGCTTTAGCAAGTAAAGTTTTTCCTGTTCCGGGAGGGCCCACTAATAAAACTCCCTTTGGAATTCTTGCGCCCATGTTTGTAAACTTTTTTGGGTCTTTTAAAAATTCAACAATTTCGACTAAATCATCTTTTGCCTCTTCAACCCCTGCAACATCTTTAAAAGTAATTTTATTTTTTGATTGATCCATCATTTTTGCTTTGCTTTTACCAAAGCTCATAATTTTGCTTCCTCCAGATTGCATCTGTTTAAAGAAAAACATAAAAATAAAAATTAAAAAAATAAAAGGCAACCAGCTTAATAACAAAGAAACAAATAGCGAGTCTTTAATTTTTTTATAATTTGGAGTTAGTCCGTTTTTTTCTACAAGCAATCTTCCTTGAGCACTAATATCACCTTGCACCTTAAACTTAACTGCTCCTTTATATTTTGTTTTAAATTCTTTTTTCATTGAACCAGAAATTTCGCCAATGCTATCGTTTTCTGCAATTTCAAAAGTTACATTTTTTACATGTTTTAAAGTTAATGCGTGTCTAAATTTATTATAATCAAAATCTTTAATAAAAGATTTATTTTTTTGTTGGTAATTTTGTATTAACACAATAGCTAACACAATAAATATAGCCCACATTGCAAAAGTTTTTTGAGATGAATTTTTCATTTATACCTCTAGTTTTAATCGGTTTTCAGTTTAGTACTTTTTGATGAATTATCAAGCATATAAAGCCATGTATCTTTTAACTCCCACCTCTGTTTAGCTACACTAAAAGACTGCTGTTTTTTAGTGGCATCTGCATACTTTAAAAGCTCTAAAACATGACCCATAGAGTAATTTTTAATTTTATTACAATACAAATAATGAGCCAAGGCTTGTTTTTTATTGTCCAAAGAAAGGCTATGAAATAAACTTAATTTTATTTTATTTTTTACAATTAAACTATCCATAAAAGAATTGTCACTATCAAGTTTGTTTGCAATTAAGTTTAAAGATTGCGACATATTTTTAATATATTTTTTATCTTTTTTTGCAATAACAGGCAAAACTTTTAATCTCAACCAGTTGCGTAAAAAATTTGTATCTTTATTGGAGGGGTCTTGACAAAAAGTTAAGTTATTTTTTTTTACATAATCTTTTAAATCAAATCGCATAGTATTTAACAAAGGCCTTACTAATAAGTATGTTTTGTTGCATATTTTTTTTTCACTAACTGCTTTAATAGATGCAAAGCCTTGCGGGCCAACACCTCTCATTAATCGCATTAATCTAGTTTCTAGTAAATCATCAGAGGTATGAGCAGTTACTAATATGTTTAAATCAAATTTAGAATTTAAAAGTATTTTTTCAAAATAATCATATCTATATTTTCTATATTTTTCTTCAGAATCTTTTTTAAAATCTATTACAACATCTTTTTTAAAATCTTTTTGTGCATTGCTAAGAAATTTAATATCATTTTTTTTGCAATAATCTTTAACAAGCCCGTAAGCTTTATTACGAAAATCATTTTTAACACAGTCATCATCTGTTATTTTATCATCTGCAAATCCGTGATGAACATGTAATACTATTAAATTAATTTTTAATATTTTTTTAAGTTTGTTATGAAGCTCAAGCATTGCCATAGAGTCTAAACCACCAGACACGGCCAAATAAATGCAAGGCTCTTTAAAAGCTTGATTTTTATAAAAAGATAAAAGCTGATGCTCTAAATTACAAAACATAAAAATATCTTATTTTTAAATTTAAACTTACCCATAAAGCTTTTTTACTCTTTGTTTAAAAGACTTCATCATAGTTTTTAAATTAATTTCTACTAAAGTTTTTTCAATAATTTTAGGTGCAAATAATCTTAGCTTCATGTCAACTTCATAAACAACATCTGTTGTTCCTTTTTTAGTTTTTGAATCTTTTAAAGTCCAAGACCCATTTAAAGATTTAAACATTAAGCCTTTTTCTAAAGTCCAAGAAATATTTTTATTTTTATTTTCTTTTACTCTTAATTGGTAAGTTATATCTTTAATAATAGACACAGTGTATTCTACTATTTTGTAAGTTTTAGTAGATTTTAAAATGCTAATACCCTTTACATCTCCTAAAAAATCAGGATAGCTTTCGTAATCAGATAAAATGCTAAACAGCTGGCTAGGCGTGCATTTAAAATTTTCTTTTTTTTCAATAGAAGCCATTTTAATTCCTTTTTATATTCCCCAATAAACTTGAGCAATATAGTCAATGTCGCTAGATAAAACTTTATAGTTAAAGACTAGCATTGTTTTCATTTTTTTGGAGGTGTCTAAAATATTTTTAACCATGCTTAGTATTTGCGTTTTGTTTTTGTTAGATAAATTTTGTGAATCTAATGCATTTAATACTTGATTTAAGCTATCTGCAAAATACAAAGTAATTTCTGCAATTAAAAAATCTTGAAGTCTGTAATTTTTAACAATTCTTTTTAAAGACATAAAATAATCTGGTTTTATATTCCAGCAAACCTCTAAATTATTAAAAAAAATATTTACATTGTCAGAAATATCATACAAAGATTCTGAGTATGTGTATAAATTTTGCAATCCTAAGTTTTTAGCATTCCAGTTTTTTTTATTTATAGTTTTGTTTTGTAAATCTAATTTTAGCTGTTTATAAAAAGCCTTTAGTGCTTTAATATGATAATCAGTGTATGTTAAAGAGTAGTTTGCAAAAACTTTTTCTGCTTTAAAATATTTATCAACAAAAAATGGCGTGCAAATATTTGATTTAATATTTTTAGGAATAGAAATTTTAATATCAGGTACAGGCCAGTAAATTTTTTCATCACCAGCACTAGCACTAGCACTAACATCAGCACCAGCACTAGCATTAACATCATCGCTAATATTAGCTTCTGCTTGAACTGGCCATATAACAGCTATAAAAAATAACCATCTTATAAGCAAATTAAATATACTTAGTAACATCACCTGTTTTGTACTTAATTACTCAGTTAAAAACAATAAGCTTTATATTTTTTTCAAAACTTAAATCTGTATATTATGCTCTGTTTGAATATACCGCTTAGTTTTAGTTTGAGACCTAAAAACTACAGAATTAGTTTGCACCCTTCCTCTAGATAAATGCCTAACCCCTTTTAAAAAAGGACCATCTGTAACACCTGTTGCAGCAAAAAGCACAGGGCCTGCAGCTAATTGTTCTAAATTATATATTTTGTTGTAATCTTTAATGCCCATGTCTTTAGCTCTTGATTTTTCACTTTCGTCTTTAAAAATTAAACGCCCCTGAAAGTCACCATCTAAACATTTAATAGCGGCAGCTGTGATAACTCCTTCGGGAGCACCTCCAATGCCTAAAAGTAAATCAATGCCAGAGCCTTGGGTGCAGGCTGCAATTCCTGCAGATACATCGCCGTCGCCGATTAAGCAAATTCTTGCGCCTGTTAATCTAACTTTGTTAATAAGCTCTTCATGCCTTGGTCTTTCTAAAATAACTATTGTTAAATCAGAAATTGGTTTATTTAATTTTTTGCTTAAAATACTAATATTTTTTTCTGGAGTGTTGTCTAAACTTAAACATCCTTTTGCTTTAATACCGCAAGCTAGTTTGTCCATATAAACATCTGGAGCGTGAAGCAAATTTCCTTTTTTAGCTGCGGCAATAACTGATGTAGCGCCAACGCCGCCTTTTGCACAAATAGTTGTGCCCTCTAAAGGGTCTAGTGCAATGTCAATTTCTGGAAAAATATTTGTATCATTAATTTTTTTAGCCTCTTTTGTATTTGCAAATCCAACAGGCTCGCCAATATATAACATTGGAGCTTTGTCCCTTTCTCCCTCTCCAATAACTACTCGGCCGTTAATTAAAACAGAGTTAAATGCAGACCTCATTGCAGTGACTGCGGCTTGGTCGGCTTGATGTTCATCGCCTCGACCCATATATCCAGAGCTTGCCAACGCAGCGGCCTCTGTAACTCTAACAAATTCTAAGGCTAAATTTCTATCCATATTATTCTCTTTTTGTGATTACTCAGAAATTGTTTCATAGCCTTCTGCTATCCAATGCATCATTCCTGAATCTGCTATACAGTATAAATTATCAAGCCCCGCCTGTTGTAATAACTGAGTTGCAACTTTAGACCTTCCTCCAGATCTGCAATATACATAAATTTTACTATATTTTTTTAAACTTTCTGCATGCTCTGCAACTTCTGTATGAGTGATATTTACAGATAAAGGAATTCTTGCTTCTTTAAATTCATCAGGCCGTCTTACATCTAATAACAATTCACCCTTTGGTATATTTTTATATATTTTATAAATTTCATCCATTTGCATATATACCTTTTGTAAATAATTAAAGTTATAAAAATTATATAATATATAATTATAAAAAATAAAAGCATTATATGATTTTGTTAATTAAATATAGAAAAAATTACACTAAAAAAGCTTGATATAAATTTAAAAAACCTAAAAATATTAAAAATATCCCTAAATATTTTTTTAATACTCTTTGGGAGGCGTGCTGAGAAAATTTAATTCCAAGCACAACTCCTATAATGCCTAATATTAAAAACCATGATAAAAATGTCCAATCTAATTGTAAAAATTGATTAATTCCATTTTTTTGATAGTAAAAAAATAAAGCAACCACAGAGTTAATAATGCTTAAAAGCAAGCTTGTTGCTATTGCAGTTGATATATTTAAATAAAGCGCACCAACAAGTATTGGTGCTATTAAAAAGCCTGCACTTATGCCCAAAAAAGAAGATAAAAATCCTAAACAATAACCAAATAAAATAAAAAATATAATATTATTTACATTTAATACTGGTGTTAAAAAATCTGGCTTGTTTAATTTGTTTTGTTTATATAATTTAAAAAAAATTAAACCTGCCGCCATAAAACTTACACAAGATAATAATATTATTTTCCAAAACTCTGATACTAAAAAAAAATATTTAGTTCCAAAAAATGATCCAACAAGGCTTGTGGGTAAAAATAATAAAATACTTTTAATTGATGCGTTTTTAATTTTATAACAACCTCCAGTAAATGATAATACGCCTCCTATAATTAATGACATTAAAACTGATGTGGCTAGTGACTCAGATTTTACATAAAGCAGCAAAGCCAAGCTTAAAATAGCTGGACCAGAGCCTAATAAGCCAACAATTAAACCAATTAATAGAGCAAAAATAAAAACTAACATTTTTTTAAACCTATAAAAGACATATATGTAGTTTAAAATAATTTAATTTATATTAAATTAAATATTGTAAATTAAACTTATAATAGTAGAACATTATTATATTATACAAATTTTAAAAGGAAGCAATTATGTCAGAATATTTATTAGCTTTAATTGGAGGCGCGCTTATTGGCCTGTCCTCTGTTTTATTATTATTTACTCACGGTAAAATTGCAGGGATTAGTGGAATGATTAAAGGCTCAATAATAGACAAGCAATCTGACAAAGGCTGGCGTGCTTATTTTATTTTAGGCTTAGTTATTATGGGCTTGCTTTTAAGCATACAGCGACAAGAGATGTTTCCTATAAATGCTGATTTAAATTATTGGGGAATTGCTTTATCTGGTTTTTTAGTTGGCATAGGTACTTATATAGGAAATGGCTGCACAAGTGGGCATGGTATTTGTGGCTCTAGTAGGTTTTCTATTAGGTCAATTGTAGCAACTGTTACTTTTATTATTTCGGGAATGCTTATTGTTTGGGTTATGAAAAACTTTTTTTAATTTTAATTATATAAAAGCCAAGGATATATGAAAAACTTTATACACAATCTTATTGCAATTAACTTAGGGATGATTTTTGCCGGAGGCCTAGTGATTTCTGGAATGACACAGCCTAAAAAAATTATTGATTTTTTAGACATTACTGGAAGCTGGAATCCGGCTTTATTGCTGGTAATGCTTGGAGCAATTGGCGTTTATATGCCTGTTTATTATTTTGTAATTAAAAAAAAAGAAAAACCATTGCTTGAAGAAAAATTTTTTATTCCAACTAATGGAAAAGTAGATAAAAAACTTATTTTTGGATCTGCTATATTTGGCATAGGTTGGGGGGCTTCTGGATTATGTCCAGGGCCAGCATTAACTAGCTTGGTTGCAAATAATCAGGCTTGGATTTATGTTTTAAGTTTAATTGCTGGAATGCTAATGGCAAAATTTATTACAAACTACAAAAGGCAAAATGCTTAAAATAACAGAATTTTTTGACAGATTAACAGGTACAATTAGTTATATTGTATATGATAAAAACACTAAAGATGCTATTGTTATAGATCCTGTTTTAAATTTTAATTCTAATAAAGGCTCATACACAACTGAGTGTTTTAAAAAAATGTTAAATTATATTAAGGGTAATAATTTAAAACCTCTGTTTCTTTTAGAGACTCATGTGCATGCAGATCATATTAGTTCGTCTAAATTTTTTAAATTAGAATTTCCAAACATTGTAATTGGAATTGGCGAAAATATTAAAATTGTTCAAGAAGTTTTTGCTAAACTTTTTAAATTTACAAATTTTAAAACTGACGGCAGCCAATTTGATAAATTAATTAAAGATGACGAAGAATTTACAGCAGGCTCTATAAAAATTAAAGCCATTAATACTCCAGGCCACACCCCTGCTTGTGTTAGCTTGTTAATAGAAGATAAAATTTTTGTAGGCGACAGTATTTTTGTACCAGAGGCCGGAACTGGAAGATGTGATTTTCCAAAAGGCGATGCAAAAGATTTATTTAACTCTGTTACAAAAAAATTATACACTTTAAATGAAGATGTTAAAGTTTATGTAGGCCATAATTACCCTAAAGAGGGTGAGCAACCGCACTTTCAAACAACTATTAAAGAATTAAAAGAACAAAACATTCATATAAAAGAAAATACAGAGCTTAAAGAATTTTTAAAATTTAGAGAAGCCAGAGACAAAGAATTAGATTCTCCAAAACTACTATTTCAAAGCATTCAAATTAATATGAATGCCGGAGAGTTTGAAGCTGACGAAAACGGTGATGCATTTTTAAAAATGCCTATGTTTAGGGGGTAAGTTTGAATAAATCTCAATATAATTTTGACCCTAAAATTCTTGACGGTCACAGAGATGATGGGATTAGCGCGTTTATGCGTATTAAAAATGGTGAAGATTTTTTAAAACTAACAATAGAATCACATATTGATTTTTTTGACGAAGTTATAGCCTGCTATAATCAGTGCACAGATAATACAGAAAATATTTTACTAGACTTACAAAAAAAATATCCAAATAAATTAAAAATTTATCACTATAAACCTTATGTTTACCCTCTTGGAAGCCCAGAGCAAAAAGCTTTTTTTGATAAAACTTCTAAAATAGATATTATTCACAGCATGGCAAATTATTATAATTTTGCTTTGTCTAAAACAACTAAAAAAATAGCTGTTAAACTAGATGACGATCATTTATGCGTTCCAGAAAATTTATCTAAAGCTTTAGAGATTGTAAAAAAAAATGGACTAAAAAATATTTATACATTTTCTGGAATAAATCTTGTTTATAAAAATAACATATTGGGAGTATTTAAAAACCTTGCTTTTTCAGGAAATGGAGATATTTGTTTTTTTCCAGTTTCTAGAAAAAGTTATTTTATAAATCTTCCTATATATGAATCATTTACTATAAACAAAATAAGATTGCCTAAAAAGTATATTGGAATTTTATATCTTCATTTAAAATTTTTAAAAAAAGACTACGGCTTTTTAAACTATAATCTTGATAATAAAAAAAATAAAAAAAGTTTTTTTCATAATATTTCTAACTTAACTAAAAACAATCTTCAATTTATAGAAATAAAAAATTTTTCAAATACTTCTTTGTGTGATTTTCAAAAATTATCGCCATCTCGTTACGAAAAACTTGATTTATTAAAATATCCCTTGTTAACAAAAATATATTTTTTATTTAGAAAAAATAACTTAATTCTTAATAGAGCTTTATCACTAAAAGACTATATGCAGCCAATAATAAATAATTGGGAAAAAACCAAACAAGATCTAAAACTAACAAAACTTTAAAGGTTTATAATGAAAATTACACCTATAATTATGAATTATAATTTGCCAGATATCACAGATGATATTTACAATATTCTAAAGTCTAGTGGCTTTGAAGATATTTTAAGCGTAGATAACGGATCAGACATAAATCCACTGGCTAAAAGTGCAAATTTTATTTTACCTAAAAATATTAAATCTTCTGGGCAGATAAGAATGTCATTAACTTATTTAATGGATTATTTTCCTGCTGATTATTATCTTTTAATTAATAATAGCGGTAATTTATTTTCAAATATTAATTATAAAAAAATAATAGAAAAAGATATTGAACATCTTAAGGCACAATTTTTGAAAAAAAAATTTTTTAAAAAAAAATTAGGAGTTTTATTAGCTTCAATGCTAGATAAACCTAATATTCCAAGAAAACACTTAAGGCAGTTTGTAGATAAATCACAAGAATATAGAAGTATTTTTTGTCCTACTACATTATGCATGGCTGTCAGTCATGATTTATTAACTATATGCAGAAAAAATAATTCATCTTTTTTTAATTTAAGTTTAAAAAGAGGCTGGGGCAACGACCTTGAGTTATTTTATGAAGCAAATAAAAATAACTATATTAATATAGTTAGCAGTAATTTTTATACAGAGTGGCTCATTAACAGAGGTTATAAATTAAATTTAGGCGGAGAGCCTGTTGATGATTATCATAAATATGCAATGGAAGAAATGCAAACAAGTTTTAATAAAAAATATAGTGTATTTTGGAATAAAAGATTTCGCTATCAATTTTTAAAAAATACTCTCTTTCTTAATTTATTCTTGCCATTTATATTAAATCAATTTATTCTATGAAAATTATTAATAACAACTCTTAACAATAGGAAGCTTAGTGAAAGTTATTGCAATTTTGCCTGTAAAAGGATCTAGCTCTAGAATAAAACATAAAAATTTACAGCTGCTAGATGGACAGCCATTATTTTTACATACTCTAAAAAAGTTAATAAAATGCAGATTTATTGATGAAGTTTATTTAGACACAGAGTCAGATTTAATTATTAATTTAGCCTCAGATATAGATTGTAAAATATTTAAACGAGACCCTCTTCTTTCATCAAATAATACTGACGGCAATAAACTTTTGTTAAACGAAGTTAAAAATATACCTGCAGATATTTATATTCAAATACTATCTACTAGTCCATTTATTGAGGAATCTACTATAGAAAAAGGAGTTCAGGCAGTAAAAAGTAATAATTTTGACTCAGCAGTATTAATGAGAAAAGAAAAGCTTTATACCTGGAATAAAAATAATCCTAATTATTCTTTAGATAAAATTCCAAATAGTATAGATTTAGAAGATACTATGATAGAAACCATGGGTCTGTATATAATATCACAGAAAGCCGCATTAAAAACAAAACGACGAATAGGCGAAAAACCATTTTTTCTTGAAGCCTCAGCTATTGAAGCCGTTGACGTAAATTGGCCAGATGATTTTAGCCTGGCTAATTTAATTGCAATAGGAAAAAGAGAAACAGAACGCAAGCTATTAAATAATATAAAAACTCATTTAACTAGCTCAATGCTTTCTGATATTTTAGATGACTTAAAAATTAATTCTACATTAGAGGGGTATACTTTAAATTTACCAAATACAAAAATATTTGGAAAAGTTAAAACTTTAAAACTACGACTTTTAAAAAATGGTGAAGATTTTAAGGGTATTTATAAATCTTTAGAGTCTTATAATAGTATTATTCCAAATGATATAATTGTAGTAAAAAATGATGCTGAACAATTTGCATATTTTGGAGAGCTTAATGCAAATCTTGCAATTAGATCTGGAGCAAGTGCTGCAATTATTAGCAGCCCAACAAGAGACAGCCAAGAAGTAAAAAAAATAGGATTTCCTGTATTTTCAAAAGGCTATACATGTAAAGATGTTAGGGGTAGAGCTACGCTAGAAAGTTATAACAAAGATATAGAAATTGATAATATCAAAATTGCGACAGACGACTTAATATTTGGTGACAGCGATGGTATTACAGTAATTCCTAATAAAGTTATAGATATTGTATTAAAAAAAGCATTTGAAGTAATACAAACAGAAAAAAATATTTTAATAGATATTGCTCATGGTATAAACACTGAATCTCTAATTAAACAGCACGGTTTTTTTTAAAGTAATAAAATATTACTTGCTATCTTTAATTAAAACTTTTTCCCAGTCTAAAGTTGTTTTGCATATAAAATTTATGTCTTCATATTTTGGTATCCAGCTGATATCTTTTTTTATTTTACTGTTATCAGATACCATGCTTACAATATCTCCTTTTCTGCGATCAGAAAATTTTACATCAAAGTCTACGCCACTTACTTTTTTCATGGCATTGACAATTTCTAAAACACTATAGCCTTTTCCGTAACCGCAATTAAAAATTGAACTTTTGTTTTTGTCTAAAAAATCTAAAGATTTTATATGTGCATCTGCTAAATCACTAACATGTATAAAATCCCTAATGCAGGTTTTATCTTTAGTTGGGTAATCATTGCCAAAAATATTCATACTTTGTTGTTGATTTGTTGCAGACATTGCTGCAACTTTTAATAAATGTGTGCTATTTAAAGTAGATTGACCAATTAGCCCCTCTGGGTCACTGCCTGCTACATTAAAATATCTTAAAGATACAAAATTAAAATTATTATTTATTCTATCAATGCTGCTTAAAATTTGCTCTACCATTAATTTAGAAGTTCCATACGGAGTAATAGGATTAGTTTTTAGCTCTTCAGTTACTGGCATATTTTGCTCTTTTACATCGCCATAAACTGCAGCGGTAGATGAAAATATAAATTTAGATACAGAATATTTTTGGCACAAAGTAATTAAACTAATGGAGTTAGATACATTATTAAAATAATATTTTAATGGATCAGAAATAGATTCTGGAACAATTAAGCTTCCTGCAAAATGCAAAACTCCACTTACTTTATTGGCCTTAATAATTTCTTCTATTTGCAATGTGTTTTTTAAATCTTCTTTAAAAAAAGAAAAATCTTTAATATTTTTTAAAGTTTCAATTGTTTTTAAAAAACCTGTTGAAAGATTATCTACAACTACTACTTTGTAAACATCTTCTTTTAAAAGTTGCTTTACTACATGGCTGCCAATATACCCTGCCCCTCCAGTTACTAAAAGTACTTTTTTCATTATATTTTATATCCTTTTTTTATAAAGCATTAATTATGTTATTATACATACTATAAGTAATTAAAAGTCAAAATGACTAGGCTGTAATGTAATATTTCTTTTTTTAAATAACATTAATGTAGCAAGCTGCCTAACCCCTAGTCTTATTTGTCCAAATATTCTTCTTAAAATAAATCTAAAATTACTTTTAATTCTGCTTCCATCATAAATAGATGAAGCTGCTATTATTAAATTATTTTTTTTTATTTTGTAATGTTCAGAAAATACCATTTGTACAGCTATTGCAGGTTCTGCTTGATAACTTTTTAACGAGTAGCAATTATGAATATGATAATCAGCTAAAGCAATTCCTTTTGTAAGTTCTCTTTTTAATAATTTTTTAGCAGCCTCTGGATACAAAACATAAGCTCCAGACCCTGATCGATTTAAATATAGCTTAACTAGATTATGAGTTTCTGTAATTTTTTTACTACATTTAGCTACATATTTTTTACGAATACCTGTTTCAAAATTAATTAAATCAAATTCAGTGTTTGTGCTAAGCTTTTCAATCATGTCTTTTGTGTATTTACTTAATAAAATATCATCTTCTAAAATTAATGCAGGCTTGTTGTCTGTGATAATTTTTTTCCATAGCTCTCTATGAGACAAATAACATCCAAACTCCTCTTTTTTAAGAGGTCTTTGCCAATCGCTATAATGTTTTTTATAAAAATCTAAATCAATTGTATCAGGGCTATAAGCGTTAAAAAAAATATATTTTAGTCCTAGCTTTTTTAATTGCTCTTCTTGAAATTTGCGTCTTTCGATAGCTTTAACTAAGCTTATAATATAAATTTTCATTTTATTTTTTGTTTGTTTTATTATTTGTTTGTTTTATTATTAAATAACATATATTTCATAGTTTCGTGTAAGTTTTTAATTTGATTTTTTAAATACTTTGGATTAGCAAAGCTTGTTATATCTTTTACAACATAAGGCTTTAATAATGCAGCTTTAACTATTTTGTCGGCTATAATATTATATTTTAAAATTTTATTTTTATATAACAAGCTAATATTTGGGCCGTTTTGTATTAATGCATATTTTCTTTGTAGTGATTTATTAAAAATATTAAGTCCAAAGCCTGTTGCGGTAAAGCTTTTTCCAATAGCTGCAACCACGCTTGGTAATATATCTACTTGTAATGCAAAATTATTATATATTTTTGGTTTTAATTTTTTTGGAGCATAAAATATTAAAGGTGTCATAGAAAAATCAATTTGAAAGTCTTTAATATGATTATATTTAACAGGGTAATTGTCTTTAATTGAGCCTCCATGGTCGCCTAAAATAACAAATAATGTATTATTAAAATAATTATTTTTTTTTGCAAGTGTCATTAAGTAATTTAAACTATAATCAGAAAACCTTAAAGAGTTATATTGCTTTAAATGTTTAAATCCATTTTTTTTTAAAACTTTTTTAGAATGCTTTTTTAATACAAAAGATTTTTTATCTTTTGGGATAGTATAAGGGCTATGAAAACTTGCAAATTGTATAATAGCTGCAAAAGGTTTTTTTTGTTTTTTAAATACTTTATTTGCCTCAATAACTAAGTCTAAATCAGACAAGCCCCACACATCTGTGTTTGGGCTTTTGTAACTTCCCTCTTCAAAAAGATTTATATCCGGTATAGCCTTGCTAATTACTCCACGCATTTGAGCCCAGTTTAAAGAGCCTCCTAAAAAATAAAATTTTTTATGATCTGTTAAAGCATTTATTGCAGAATTTTGTGCTGGTAAATCATTGTTTCTAGAGGCCGTGCCTTTTCTTCCAAAACTAGGGTCAGGTACAGATGTTATGGTAGAAAAAATTCCCCTTGCTGTGCCCATAGTAGATGTATGAAAATTATTAAAGTAGACTCCGTTTTTTGCAATTTCTTTTAAATATGGAGTAGAATTTAGGTGATTAATTAAACTGGTTTGATGCTTAACTAAAGACTCCATAATAATTACTATTATGTTAGTTTTTTGGTTTAAGTCTCCTTGAGGAGTTGCTTTAATTTTTCGATTAAAAGATATATGTTTTGTATTATTTAAAATGCCCAATGTTTTTTTTAAGTTTGGATATATTTTTTTTACTGAGTTTATATTATAAGACACACTCTTCCAAAGACTTGAATCATAAAAATAAAGTGCTGGATTTAGAGTTGCTTTAATTAAAAAATTATTTTTTAAAAAATAAGTATCCGACCATCTTAATGCCGGTGGCGGAGCTATTTTTCCATAAATCCCTAGTGCCATTATAAAAGAAACGCAAAAATATAAACAAAAATATTGTGTGCGGTTTAATTTTTTAGGATTAGTATTTTTAAAAGTTAAAAAAATCTTTTTTAACACAAAAAATACTATAGACAAGGCAACTCCAAGTGAAACTAAAATAGTAAATACGGGGTAATAGTCTACAAATACTTGCAAAGAAATTTTAAAATCATTTAAAAATCTAATGCTACTAAATGATAATCTTTTGTCTAGATAGCTAAAATGTATAAAATCAAAAATAAAAATTAAAAATAAAAATAAATAAAAAATAAAATACGAATACAGCCAAAATACAGAGTAAGTTTTTTGTTTTATTTTTTTAAAAAGTGGCCATAATAAAAAAAATGGCGACATAACTAATATTGAAAAACGGATATCAAATTTTAAGGATAAGTATAAACTGTAAATAAAATCATTTACAGAATTAAAAATACTTGAATCTGCAAATGTAATATAAAATACTAATCGATAAACAAAGCTAATAAGCAAGCTAAATAGAAAAATTTTTCCACTTATTAATAATGGCCCTTGTGATAAAATTTTTTTTATATAGTATTTCACAAGGCTGAATCTACCAAAAACAAAACAATAGTAAAGCTTTACCTACCTTATTAGATCAAGTAAATTATTTGCTTGAACTAGGCCTTTACCAGTTTCTCCATTAACAGAAGATGATATAAATTTTGCACTATTATGCAACAACAATCTTGCTTGATCTAAGCCTAAGCTTGGTTTAGCTGATTTAGATAATGCCAAAACTCCAGAAACATGAGGGGCTGACATAGAGGTTCCTGTTTTTTTGTGATATTTAATATTTTTTTTAATATCAATGCCAAAGCTTATGTTAACTTTTGGATTTAAAATAGCTTGTTTAAATTTTTGTGCCATCTCTGATGAAAACAGTTTTTCGTATTTGGTAAAAGCAAATTTATTGTTTTGTAATATATCTGAAAGTTGGTACATATAATTTGCTTCGCCTGAAAAAAACACACCAGCAACTTTGTTTCTTGCTAAAGATTTTAACTTTGCTATAAATTTTCTTTTATTAAGAATATTTTTGTCTACAAAAAATAAAACAAATTTTCTAAATAAATACTCGTCAGTGCTTAAAACTAAATTAGTTTTTTTAATAGCTTTAAAAATTTTATTTTTTGGGCTAATAAACAAAGATGATTCAATTTTAATTATTTTTTCTTCTTTGTCTGTTTTTTTTACATACAGGTTTAATGTTTTTTTTACATTATCTAATGGCACTGAAGAAATAATATTTTCACCTGGTGCTACAATATCTAATTTTTTTGAATACTGCGAAAAAGAACTTTTTTTAAAATTATTATTTTCAAATTTTACAGATCCCACAGAAATGGTATTTGTATTGCTTGCTGGATAAGATAGTGTATTTTTAATTATATTTCCAGAATTTCCAGATGCTGCAACAATTAAAATTCCATTTTTAGCTACTATTTCGTAAGCTTTGTCTGCTGCACTACTTGTTTTAAATCCGCCTAGTGATAAGTTTATTACATCTACTCTTTCTTCAATTGCCCAGTCTAAAGATTGCAAAATAGCACTAGAATAACATGATATATACACGCAAACCTTTGCTACAAATAATTTTGATTTTGCCGCAACTCCATATACTGATCCTAAAACAGTGCCTGCAATATGTGTCCCGTGCCCAACCTTGTCTGTAAAAAGATCATCACTAGAATCTGGCAAAAAATTTCTGCCTTTTTCAAAACTGTCTATTAAGTCTGGATGACTAGCGTCTACTCCAGTATCTGCAATCATAACTTTGGTATTTTCGCCTTGATTATTATAATTCTCCCAAGCTTTTCTAGCCTGAATAGCGTCTAGTGCAAAAAAATTATTATTTTTTTTTAATGAAGACCTTTTATTGCTATTTATATATACATTAAATAATCTGCTTAAGTTTTTATTATTAATTGCCCAAGTTTGTTTTTTATTAAAAGATTTTTGATGTAAATAAAAGTATTTATCTTTTTCTATTAGCTTAATATCTGGAAAAGTAGATAAGTAGTCTGCATTAAAATTTTTTGACTTAATAATTATTAATTGTAAGTTTTTTAATAATTTTATTTTATTATCTTCTGTTGGCGAAGTTAAAATTCCAAAATTACTGTTAACCCCTCCCATTGCTTTAATCATTTTTTTATATTGAGGGTCAATATTTTGGTAAATTCTGTTTAAAGAAACTGCACTGCTGTTTTGTTTTTTATGATTTTGAAATAAATTTAAGCCTAGGCCTTGAGTGGAAAGTATGGATTGTTCTTTATCTGCTATGCTTTCTAAAATTGAAGAATATGCGTGATCAGAGATTTTAATAATATAAGTATCTGACTTTTTAGAAAAATTTAAATTTTTAGAATAAGATGAGTAGCTAAATAATAATGTCATTAAGCATATTAATTTTGTTAAAATATTTGAATACTTTTTCATTAAACTTCCTTTTATTATACTAGTTATGTAGATGGGTAATTTTTACAAAATAGTGTATTTTTTACAATTCACAGACGAAAGTCTTATTGATTTTAATGCTTTGCATTATTTATTAACATACTGTTATGCTTAATTAATATTATATAAACTACTGATATTACTATCTTTTTTTATATTTAAAAAAAATTTTTTATTTTTAGTTAAATTCTAAGTATAATATAAAATTATTATTACTAATATTTTTTTTTATAGATCTTTTGCTGATATTAATAAAATTTTTTAAATTTTATGAATTCTTAATGCATTTGTAGATGCTAATTTATCAACTGGCAAACCTAGGCTTAAGACCACAAGGTCGCCCTTTTTTACAATCCCGCGGCTTAATAATATTTTTTGAATTTGTTTTAAAGCCTCGGCTGAGTTTTTATAAATTTTAATTGATATGCTGCTAACTCCCCAAGTTAATGCTAATTGATTTAAAGAATTTTTTAAATGTGTTGCTGCAATAATTGGAACTTTTGGCCTAAAGCTTGAAATGTTAACAGCAGTTTGCCCAGTAGTTGTTAAACATATAATTGCTTTTGCATTTAAATATTTAGCCGAAACACAAACGCTTGCAGAAATAGCCTCTACAATACTTGCTATATTATCTGTTGAAGATAATAAGTTTTTATAATAAGGCAAAGATTTTTCTGCCTCTAAAATAATATCATGCATAGTTTTTACACACTTAACAGGATATACCCCTTGTGCTGTTTCGCCCGACAACATAACTGCGTCTGTCCCATCTAAAATTGCATTTGCAACATCTGTAATTTCAGCTCTTGTAGGCCTTGGGTTGTGCATCATGCTGTCTAACATTTGAGTTGCAGTAATTACTGGTTTGTTGTGTTTATTAGCTAAAGCAATAATTTGTTTTTGCACTGCTGGCAATCTGCTTGCTCCTAATTCTACACACAAGTCACCTCTTGCAACCATAACAGAATCACTTAGTTCTATAATTTTATCTAAATTATTTAAAGCCTCTAGCATTTCAATTTTAGAAATAATTTGTACATGCTGTTTTTTATATTTTTTTAATAAATTTCTTAATTTTAAAACATCTTGAGGTGTGCGAACAAAACTTAATGCTACAGAGTTTACACCTTGGTCTAGTCCAAATTTTAAATCTTTTAAGTCTTTTTTAGTTAAAGCCTCCATAGGCAACGGGACGCCAGGAATACAAAAACCTTTTCTAGATTTTAACTCGCCATCGTATAAAACCTTACATAACAAAAGTTGTCCTTTTACTTCTAAAACTTCTAGCTCTAGCAAGCCGTCATCAATTAAAATTTTATTAGATTTTTTGCATGTAGTTGATACTTGTTTAAAATCAACTGGAATAATAACTTTGCTAACATTTTTATGATTTTTAAAAACTTTAGGTTTCTTTTTTTTAAAATCTAAAACATCTTTTTCGAATGCAAAAATAACTTTTTGATTTTTTTTTAAAAAAATAGATTGTGATAGCTTTGCAATGCGAATTTTTGGCCCCTGTAAATCTTGTAAAATATTTATAGGTATTTTAAGTTCTTCTGATAAAGATCTAATGGTTTTAATAATTTTTTTATAAAAGCCATGGTCGCCATGAGAGAAGTTTAATCTCATTACATTAGAGCCTGATAAAATTAATTTTTTTAAAATCTGTTTTTGACAAGAAGCTGGTCCTAAGGTTGCTACAATTTTAGCTCTTCTTTTTACCTTTTGGCTTAACAACATAATTTTATCCTAAAGCTTGATTAAACAATTATTAAAGCATACATTTTGCTATATGAAAGCTCTTTTTTCTATTTTTACTATAAATTTAATAGCAGTTATGCTTTGTGTTGTATGTACCTCTAATAATGCTTATGCAGAAAATAAGGGTATTTTAAAAAAACTTAATATTGCTAAAAAACATTTTAAAAAAAAAGAATGTAAAAAGATGATTGAAGTTTTAAATCAAAGTATTGCTGATCTAAGCTCTATGTGGTTAAAAAAAATGGCCTATTGTTTTAAAAAGACAAATAATTTAAAACAAGGGCAAAATATTTATATTCAAATTTTGCATAAAAACCCAAATGATTATTTTAGTCATTTTGCATTAGCAAAACTTTATCAAAAAGAAAATCTACAAAAAAAAGATAAAGCCCCTATTGCAAAACTTGTATCAAAACATTTTAGATTAGCTGTAAAAAAAAAAAAAACTTTTGTAGCTGCTTATTATTACTTATTTAAAATTTTAAGAAAAGAAAAAAATTACTATGAAATACAAGCTTTGTCAGAAGCTCTTTTAAAATCTGTTAAAAACAACAAAAAGGCTTTAGTAAATTTATGTTTTAGTTATTTTAAACAAGATTATGTATACGAATCTGTAATTTGGTGCAAACAGGCAATTAAGCATAACAAAAAAACACCAATAGCTGAAAATTTTGTTTATTTGTCTATAAGTTTAAATAAACAAAGAGAAAAAAGTGGCGACAAATTAATATTGTATGCAGAAAAAAAATTTCCTAAGTCTTTAATTATTGCAGAAACTTTAGCTAATAAATATTACAAATATAAAAAATATTCTTTAAGCTCTAAGTATTATAAAAAAATAATAGAATTAAAAAGCAAAGATTTTAACAGTTTAAAAAACGCAATCTGGAATTTTTTTGAAACAAAAAAATATGATTTAGCCCTTAAGGCTGTTAAACAGTTATGCTCTATAAACAAACAAGACGCCGTTCATGTAGTAAGAACAGCTATTAATAAACTTGAAACAAGTAATCAAAAACAATGGCTAAGCCCTTATAAACTTAGTCTTGCTAAGGATTGTTATTAGTTTTTGCTGATTGTGTTTTTGTTTTTTTGTCTTTAGTTTTTGACTTAGAAATTAAATTGCGTGTTATGCAACTTTTTTAAAGCCTTTTGTCCACTCTGCTGCAACAATATTGTATTGTTTTAGTTTTCGATACAAAGTTGCCCTTCCTATTTTTAATTTTCTAGAAACTTGACTTAAGTTGCCTTCGTAAACTTTAATTGCCTCTTTGATCATGTTTTCTTCCATCTCTTCTAGGCTTACTATTTTTTGTTTTTGAGTGTGGCTAGACATAGAAAAATTATTTTCCATTACTTCAAAACTTTGTCCAGAAATCCACTTGTCAGATTCTGGATTTGTTTTGTCATCTACGCCATTACCTTGCCATTGTTTTTGTTCTGTAGTTTGGTTTGGTTTTAAATTTTGATTTGGTTTTAAATTTTGGCACCCCTCCAAAGAAGAATCTTTTAAAGAAATATTTACACCAACTGGTAGTCCAGAAAGTTTTGGATCTTGAACAGAATATTCAAGATTTCGAGTTAAAGCCCAGCTTTTAAATTCCAAAATTAATTGCTCTGATTTTTCGTCATCATCAATATATAATATTACTTTAGGACTCATACAGCCTCCATATACAAACTTTTCGGCTATTTAACCATAAACTTAAATCCTGTTAATTTGCATTTTATGTATAAAAATCATACAACTGCCAAGGCGTTTTTTAACTTGCGTAATCAATGACTTAGTACTATCTTTTAAAGGACTTTAGGTTACCGCTGGGGCGGTAGTTCAGCTGGTTAGAATGCCTGCCTGTCACGCAGGAGGTCGCGGGTTCGAGTCCCGTCCGCCCCGCCATCTTACAAAAAGTTGACATAAAGTATTATGAAGGAGTATGGATTTATATAATAATAGCTTTATATAGGCTTTTTATCGAAAACAATTTTTTAAAGGATTTTTTATGAAAACTAAGTTTCTTTTTTTAGTAATAATGACAATTTTTTTTACTTCGTGTGAAAAAAAATCAGAGGTTTTGGTTATGGACACAGGGGGTTCAGATAAGCAAGAAGACCCTTTAAAAAATAAAGGCATAGGCCCTGTTAAAACTGTAAAGCTTGGTCCATTGGATGTAGCTTTAGCAAAAAAAGGGAAAAAGATTTTTAGCACAAAGTGTTCAGCATGCCACGCTATTAAAACTAGATCTGTTGGGCCTGCTTTAATTGGGATTACTAAAAGGCGTTCTCCAGAGTGGGTTATGAACATGATTGTAAACACTAATGAAATGGTAGAAAAAGACCCTATTGTAAAAGCTATGATTGCCACTTATATGGTAAAAATGACATATCAAGATATCTCTAAAAAAGATGCAAGAAAGATTTTAGAATATTTTAGACAAATAGATAAATAAACTTTAAAAAGTAAGTTAAAAAAATAAACTTTAAAAAGTAAGTTAAAAAAATAAACTTTAAAAAGTAAGTTAAAAAAATAAACAAAAAAGAGAATAAATATGAAAACATTTAAAATTATATTATTACTTATTATAGGCGCACTACTTACAAACTCTTGTACAGGCGGAAGCAGTGGCGGAGATATTCTTGCAAGTGATGCTGCTCAAAAAGTTTATGTAAAACCTGGTGAGTGGGATAAAGTATATTGGTTTATGTCAGGAGGTTATAGTGGAAACTTAACGGTTCACGGTATACCTTCTGGTCGTTTGTTAAAAACTATTCCTGTGTTTTCTGTATTTCCAGAAAACGGATATGGTTTTGAACTAGAAACAAAACAACTTTTAAATACCTCGCATGGTTTTCTTCCTTGGGATGACTCTCACCACCCTACACTTTCTCAAACTGATGGAGACTCTGATGGTAGATGGTTATTTATTAATGGTAATAACACTCCAAGAATTGCAAGAATTGATTTATCATCTTTTGAAACAAAAGAAATTATAGAAATTCCTAACAGTGCTGGAAATCATGCCTCCCCTTATTTAACAGAAAACACAGAATATGTTTTTGCAGCAACTCGATTTTCTGTTCCTGTTCCTCAAAAATCTATCCCTATTTCTGACTTTTCTAAGGGTAAGTTTTACGGAACTATTACGGCTATAACAGTTGATGGAAAAACAAAATCAGAAAGTAAAATGAAAATTGCTTGGCAGTTACTTGTGCCTGGTTTTAACTATGATATATCGCATTGTGGTAAAGGGCCCTCGCATGATTGGTGTTTTTTTTCTAGTTATAATACTGAACAAGCTTATAAAATGTTAGAAAAAAATGCTTCTAAAAACGATAAAGATTTTATATTAGCTGTAAACTGGAAAAAAGCAGAGGCTTGTGTGGCAGCAGGCAAAGCAAAGCCATTTATTGGAAAGCATGCTCATAATTATCACAACGAAGGAACAATTGCTGTTTCTAAAATAAAAAATACCATAAAAATGCTTCGTCCAAAAGATTGTCCAGAGGTTGCCTATTATATTCCAACTCCTAAAAGTCCTCACGGAGTAGATGTTGATCCTACAGGAAAATATATTGTTGCTGGAGGAAAGCTTGCGGCAATTATCCCTGTACACTCTTTTGCAAAGATGAAGGTTGCTATAAAAAATAAAAAGTTTGAAAAAAAATCTTATGGCAGCATTCCTGTTTTAAAATATAACGAAGTTATTCATTGCGAATTAGCTGTTGTAAACACTAAAGACACTAGCAAGTCTTTATGTTTTGGACCTTTGCATACAGAATTTGATAATAAAGGAAATGCTTATACCTCTTGTTTTTTAAGTAATAACATTTTGAAATGGCACTTAGGGGAAACCTGCGAAGCTAGGCAAAAAGTTCCAGCATATTATAATATTGGTCATGTAAGTGTAGTTGGAGGGGCTAACAAAAACCCTTACGGAAAATACATGTTGTCTTTAAACAAAGTAACTCAAGATCGTTACCTTCCAACTGGCCCAGAGATGGCTCATGCTGCTCAATTATATGATATTAGTGGAGACAAAATAAAAATGATTTTAGACTTTCCAACAATGGGCGAACCTCATTATGCAAACGCTATTGCTGCAGAAAAAATTCAAAAAAAATCTAAAAGAATTTATAAATTATCTAAAAATAGTCACCCTTATGCTGCTAAAAGCGAAAAAGAAGCTGGCGTAATTAGAAAAGGAAAAACTGTTCATGTTAAACTTACCGCTATTCGCACACACTTTAAGCCAGATACAGTAACAGTAAATCAAGGTGATAGAGTTATATTTCATGTTACTAACTTAGAACAAGACTTTGATTATCCTCATGGCTTTGCAGTGTTTGGAACACCTATCCCTAATTTATTAGTTATGCCTGGGCAAACAAAATCTATTGAATTTACTGCTAAAAAGAAAGGTGTGTTTCCTTTTTATTGCACAGATTTTTGTTCTGCTCTTCATCAAGAAATGCAAAACTATATTCGTGTAAGGTAAAACAATGTTTAAAAATATATCCAAGTTACATAAAAATTTAATTTTATTATTATCTGGTCTTTTAGGAATAATTTATTTTATCCCACTTTGGTTTATTATACTTAAATCGCCCCAATATAGAGACGGACTAAGTATGTTTGTTTGGCTTAGTAAAATTACAGGTGGTAACGAATTTGATTTAAAAAATATTAATTTATTAAATCACTATGTTGGAATGAAAGAGGTTCATGCTGCAGACTTTATTGAATTTACTTATATGCCCTACATTTTAGGTTTCATGATTTTGGGAGGGATTGTTACTTATTTTTATTCAAAAAGAATTATGGTCTTAGCCGGACTTGTTAGTTTTTTTTTAGTGGCATTAGCAGGATTATATGATTTATACAGATGGGAACAAGAGTACGGACATAATTTAGATACTTCTGCAGCTTTATCTATGAAAGGCTTAAGTTTTAGTCCTCCCGTGCTTGGCTGCAAACCAATGATGAATTTTATTGTTTGTAGCTGGCCTCACGCAGGAGGAAGTTTATTGCTAATTGTTGGATTTTCGTTGGCAATAATATCTTATAGAGAGTTTTTTAAAAAATGCGCATAGCTAAATTTATTTGTTATATTTTTTTATTTTTTTCTGTACCAAGTATAAGTTTTTCTAAAGACTCCCCTCGTAGTTTTCGTTCAGGACAGAATAGATGTGCATATTGCATGATGGGTATTTCTGATATGCGATTTCGTAGTGAAGCAAAAACAAAAAAAGGTAAATATTTTTTTTTTGATTCTATAGAATGTCTTAGTCAGTGGTCAAAAAAAAATAAAAAAACACTAAAGGTTTCTTGGGTTGGAGATTTTTTTAAAAAAAATAAATGGGTAAAATTTAAAGATGCTTTTTTTCTACATTCAAAACACTTACATTCTCCAATGGGAGCTGGTTTATCGGCTTATAAAACAAAAAAATCTTTAATCAAAGCTAAAAAAATGTATAAGGGAACAGAGTTAAATAAAAAACAACTACTAACCCATATTAAAAAATGGAAAAAGCGGTTTAATAAATAATATTTTTGAAAATTATAAATAAATTGTTAAATACAATGCTTCTTGATTATATAAAAATACTTTTACTAGTTATAATAAGCATTGGGACTGTTTGTGTTAAGTCAAAAACATTGTCAATTTGCAAATCTTGTAAAATAAAACAAATAAAAACAGCTATTAAATTATCTCGCTCAGGCGATACAATTATTATTAATAAAGGTTTTTACTCAGAAGGTCTTATTACTATTGATAAACCTATAAGTCTTATAGGAAAAAATAACCCTGTAGTTGATGGAGGTAACCAAGGGCATGTATTTTATATTCGATCTAATAATGTAAGTATTAAAAACTTAACTATACAAAACAGCGGAATGAGTTATGTTTCTGATTTTTCTGGAATTCGTATAGAGCAATCAAAAAATTGTACTTTTAAAAACAACAAGCTAATTAACACAACTTATGCAATTTATTTATCTAAAGTGCAGGGCTGTAATATTGAAGGCAACAGAATTATTGGCTCTGCCAAAGCAGAAAGTTCTTCTGGTAACGGGGTGCACTTATTTTACTCTAATTCAATAAAAGTAAAAAACAATCATATTCAAGGTCATCGCGATGGTCTTTATTTTGAATTCGCAGAAGATTCTTTTATAACATATAACAACAGTCATAATAATTTAAGATTTGGTATGCACTTTATGTTTTCTCATAATAATACTTTTAATTATAATATTTTTTCTGACAACCCAACAGGTGTTGCCATTATGTATTCTCGTAATTTAAAAGTGCATAAAAATATTTTTCAAAGAAGCCAAGGAAATTCTTCTTATGGATTTTTAATTAAAGAAATAACAGATTCGCAGTTTATAGAAAATATTTTTACTCAAAACACTTGGGGTATATTTTTAAATGCGTCTAATCGCAATTTATTTAAAAAAAATACATTCCAGTTAAATGGTTGGGCCGCAGAAGTGTATTCTAATTCTTACGATAATAAATTTATTGAAAATAATTTTTTACTTAATAATTTTGATGTAGCTACCAATTCAAGAAGAAATACTAGCCAATTTTCTTCAAATTATTGGGACAAGTACAAAGGCTATGATTTAAATTATGATAAAAAAGGAGATATACCTTATCGCCCTGTAAGTATTTTTAGTTTTTGGGTTTCTAATTTTCCAGAACTAGCCATTTTGCTAAATTCTCCTATGACTTCTTTTTTAGAGGTAGCCGAACATTTCTTTCCTGCATTTACTCCTGGTGAACTTAAAGATACTAGCCCAAGCATGTTAGTTATTAAAATTAAACCCTTAAATAATAAGATAAATAAGTTTTAAAATAATATAGGTAAAAATTTTATTTATGAGTAATACAAACAACACTTTAAAAATTAATCACCTCTCTAAAAAATTTGGCAAAACAATTGTTTTACAAGATGTATCTCTTTCTGTTTCACAAGGCTCTACTTATGCTTTGTTAGGCCCTAACGGATCTGGAAAAACAACATTGTTAAAATCCTTAATGGGTTCGATATTTTATGACACAGGAAGCGTTTACTTTAATGGAAAGGTAAATACCAATGCAACAGATTATAAAAAAGACATTACCTATATGCCACAAATCCCTGGATTATTACCAAACTTGTCTCCTAAAGAAAGTATTGGTTTATTAATTAATTTGCGACAAAAAGAACCAGTATTTAAGCAACAGCTTATTGACGATTTAGGTATTAAAACTTTTTGGAACAGACCTTTTTCAAAACTTTCTGGAGGAATGAAACAAAAAATTAATATTTTACAATGTTTTATGTTTGAATCTAATATTATTTTTTTAGACGAACCAACATCTAGTTTAGATCCACAGGTAGCAAGTTATGTTAAAAAATGGATAAAAAAATTAAAAGAAAACAACAAGACTATTTTATTTACTTCTCACATTATGAGCGAGGTTGAAGATATTGCTGATAAAATGGCTTTATTAAATGATGGAAAAATATTATTTGAAGTTTCTCCAAAAGAATTTACTAAAAAATATCAAGCAAAAAATTTAGAAGAAGCTATGGTAAAGTACTGGAGCAGCGATGTTACTTAACCTAAAAAATATTTTTAACAACACAATTATTAAAGTCTTGCAATTTGAGTTTTATGAAAACCTTAGAAACAAATGGGTTTTTTATTACTCTGGTTTATTTTTTATTTTAACTTACTTAATTATTCGTTTTGGAGGGGCTCAACCTTTACAAGCCTCTGGATCATTATTAAGTTTAGTTATCTTGTTGGTGCCTATTTTTTCTTTAATATTTGGAAGTGTTTCTTTTATAGAAACTTTAGGGTTTATGGAGTTAATGGCGGCTCAGCCAGTTAAAAGATCATCCATTTATATAGGAAAATGCTTAGGTTTAAGTATTAGCTTAAGTATGTCTTTTTTATTGGGAATGGGTTTGGCTATTATATTAAGCCTTAGTCATAGTGATAAAGGCTTAGGCACTATTATTATGTTGCTGGTTTTGGGGGTTATGTTGTCTTTTGTATTTGTTTCTTTTGCTTTTCTATTAGCTAATCTTTCTAATAAAAAAGAAATAGTTTTAGGATTAGTTTTAACTATCTGGTTTTATTTTTTTATACTTCACGATTTAATTATGTTTGGAGTGGTGGTGAGTTTTGGCGATTATCCTTTAGAGTGGTTAATTTTAACCATGTCTGCCTTAAACCCAATTGATTTATCTAGAGTCATTATTACACTGCATATGGATTTGTCCTCTCTTATGGGAGCAAGCGGAGCTTTGATTTATAATTTTTTTGGCGGAGCTAAGGGTATAGTTCTTGGTATGAGTATGTTGTGTTTATGGTTTACTGCACCTTTGCTAATTGGTATAAAAATTTTTAATAAAAGGAATTTATAACATGAGTATTAAAAAAATAATTATTTTAAGTGTGTTGTTAGTTGTACTAGCTAGTGGTTTTTTGTTAACAAATTCTTTTTTAAATAAACAAGATAAAATTAAACAAAAAGTTAAAATTTTATCTGTTACATCTTTAAAAAAAACTTTAGATAAAAGTAAGGGCTCTGTAGTGTTGGTTAGTTACTGGGCAACTTGGTGTGATAGTTGTAAAGTAAATTTAAAAGAACTTGGTAATCTGCAAAAAAAATATAAAAGCCAAGGCTTTCGCGTTATAGGAGTTTCTGTAGATGATGTCGAAGATTTATTTAAGTTTTCGTTAGTTAAATTTTTATACAGCAATGCAGGAAGTTACTTTTTAAAAGCAATTATGAAAAAAGACAAAACCAAAGAAATAATGACAGTTTTAGAAAAAAAGTGGATAGAAATAGTACCTATTTATTATCTTATTGGACGAGATAAAAAAATTATTAAAAAGTTTGTCGGCAGCAGATCTTTAAAAGAAATTAAATCAGTACTGAAAAAATTGTTTTAAGCCGCTAAATTAAATACAAACTCTACCTCAAGAGCTTCAGAGAGTTTTTGAATAGTTGTTAACGAAGGGTTAGCTTTAAGTGGCGACTCTAATCTTGCATAAGCCTGCTGACTAATGCCTAAACGTTTTGACACAACAGCTTGAGAAAGATTTTTCTTTTTTCTTACTATTCGCAAACTTATTGCAAAAGAAATTTTTAAGTCTGCCTCAATAGGATAATAGTTTTTATTATTACGCTTTTTTGGAGAAGGTATATTTAAATTACGATCACAGTTTGACGCAAGCCAAGCATCTAAAGCCTCTTTCGCATTTTTTAAAGCACTTTTAATACTTCTGCCTTCTGTTAAACAGCCATCTAGTTCAGGAAATTCTACCAAATAAGATTGGCTGGATATTTTTTTTAATTTAGCAAAATAAATCACTTTTTCTTTACTCCTGTTTGTTTTAATAATTTTGTCTCTAAACCTTTACCTAAAGACCTATTAGCGTGCACTGGAACAATTACTGTTTTACGAGCCTTAACCATAACAAAATGACTGCCGCTAACCCTATCTAACTTCCATCCCATTTTTTTCAATAACTTAATTAGTTCTTTTCCACTTAAAGGCATATAGTATATATACAATCTATATGTTGTAATTGCAAGTTTTAATGTTTTGTTGCGTTCACTCAAAAAAAATATAACCGATATACATATAT
>JAAGOD010043523.1_pt1 | contig 35953 bp, 30 predicted proteins | sample 8389681 | NCBI WGS metagenome assembly JAAGOD01 (sample SAMN13964374, study PRJNA552185) | sponge metagenome | biome: deep-sea hydrothermal vent fields; feature: spots directly above weak diffusing fluid; material: seawater and sediment | host: Tedaniidae sp. KZ-2020 ... | reverse complement strand
TTTTTCCAGCACTAGAAGCAGCGTTAGAAGTTGCTTGAACAGAACCAGAGATTCCTTTAGCACCTTTTTTTGCAGTTTTAGCAGCTTTTTTTCCAGTACTAGAAACACCGTTAGATGTTGACTCAAAAGATCCAGCAATATATTTAGCACCTTTGTTTAACTTTTTAGATGCTTTTTTGCTTTTGCTAGAAACAGCGTTAGAAGTTCCTTGAGTAGACTCAGAAATTCCGTTAGATCCTTTTCTTGCAGCTTTAGCAGTTCTTTTTACGCCACTAGAAACAGCGTTAGAAGTTGACTCAAAAGATCCAGAGATACCAGCATTCTTTCTACGCTTTTTAGCAGCTTTAGAGTTGCTAGAGAAAACATTTTCACTAGAACCAGAAACTCCTCTAGTAGCGTCATCAGCAGTGTTTGATGTCCCTTGGCTAGATTGATCCACATCTTTTCTTACTTTGTTTGCTTTAGCAGATTTTTTACTACTTGCAACATTGCTTGTAGTTTCAAAAGTCCCTTCAGCTTGTGCGCCTACAGCCATTAAAGCTACAGCACTAAATAATAACATTTTTTTCATAAATCCTCCTATGGATAGTTTGTTATTTTGTTTTTAACTATTAATGAGAAAGTTTTTTATATACATAATTCATATATTAGAAAGCTTTCTCATTAATGTTATTAGTTAATTATCATGCTAAAAATAAATGTCAAAAATAAATAAACTGTGTGTAAAAATTATAATATTAATTATTTAAAAAATAAAAAGTAAAAAATACAAATTAAAGTTATCTATAAATATTACTAAAAAATTTACAAAAAATGGAAGCACATTTGTTCCATTTTTTATAAATATTAACTAAGTTTTATATTATTAACTAAAAATTAACTTTAAAAAGAAAGTGTTTTTGTTTTTGGATACTCTCTTAAAGATTTTAATAAATTTTCAATTTCTTTTAACTCTTTAGACCACTCTGGAAATATAATTTTTGCTAAATTTTCACTTCTCTCAATAAGTTCGTCTTCCCAGTCCCATACATGACCTTCTAATATAGATTCATCATCGCCAAGAGTAATGTCACTTTTTTTAAGCTTATATTCTTTACTTAACTTTTTTAAAAAACTTTTTACTTCTGCTCGTGAAGGAACTCCATAAGAGTAAAAAGAATGAGCTTGAATATGGCTTTTAGTAACTTTTTTAAAAGCCTCTAAAACTTTTTTAGCTGCTGGACTTGGGTTTTTTACATTTATAGCTAAAGACACAGCATTAGATTTAATACTTTTTTCTAATCCTTTTTTTATGTAAGTTTCTAATAAAGTTAACGAGATTGCATATTTTGGATTGTTTTTTAATAATTTTTTATAAAGCCTTACTCTTTCTTTAATTGGTAAACTTGCAAACATTTCTACTCTATTATCTTGGATCTCTGGCTTAATAAAAGATTTTGCATCTAATTTTTCTTTTTTGATAATGTCATTTAACAATTCATCATCGCCGTTGTTCCAATATAAAGTTTTACTTTGTTTAATAGTAAGAGAAGGCTTAACAAGGCTTACTAATTTTTGCAATGTTGGTCTATAAGACGCAGACACATAATCTCTATTAGCTACTTTATTTTTTTTATTTAATTTTGTTAAATCAAAAGTATTTTTTATATCTTTATATTCGGCATTATTTTTTGCTTTTTTAATATCCGAAATACTTCCAGTTGGAGTTAAAGTTCTCCCCAATAGTTTATGTAATAAATAAGATTTTTTTGGACTAGACAAAAAACTTCCCATTAAAAAATCATTTGATTCTGTTGCACAGTTATTAGTTAAAAAATAATACTTTCCTCTATAAGACCAAAAATCTTGCAAAGTTTTATATAAAAATAGTTTTCTTTCTTCTTTAGTAAAATTTACTGGAATACTAGTTAAGTCGCGTAATCCTGTGCGATTGTATTCATTTTTCATATCAGACATTTTTGCTGGAAATATTAAACTTGGGTATTTTCCAAATACTCCTTTAATAGGATTAATTTGCATATCACCAACATAGGCTCTAAATCCTAAAACAATGTCATCTAAATTATTAGAAACGCAATCACTGCCGCTTTCTCCTTTTTCGCAAACAACTAGGCGGAACATTGTATGTCCCCATCTGCTCATCATAGCCTTTCCTGGGCCTGCTAATAAAATATGAATTTCTTTAATTCTTGATGGATCTAAATTAAAAGTATTTTTGTTTAAAAATCCACCATAAATTTTAGTGTTTAAATTTTTGCACTCATTAATTCCAAATGGAGAAAAATTCATAATTTTTTTAAAATACATATGTGTTGCTGGTTTTTTACAAGCAAAATCTTTGTCATTTAAAAATTTTTCGAAATAAATACTAAAGCTATCCTCTAGGCTAAAATTTTGAAGAGGTGAAATTCTAACTGCAGGTGCAACTAATTTTAATTTATCACCTTTCCAAATATTTTTATTGTTATTAACATCTGTATAAGAACCCCAATTATCTAAATGTGAAAATAACGAAGAGTCAGAAAATTGGCGAACTCTTTCTTTGCTTTTTAAAAAACTAGATTGTAATTTAGCTTTGCGATTCCATATTTTTCCAATATTTCTTAATATTTGTCCCTCTAAATAATCTATTTTAGAAAAATAATTTGCAGGTATATAACAAGTTGGAAAAGTAGAAACTTCTTTGCTTAAAAAACCTTTATTAACAAGCATAACATTTAAAGGATACTCTGTTATGTTATTCCAATTACGATTTAAAGATGGAACGCTAACATATTGTTTTGTTAAATTTTCAGCAGGAACTACAATGTCGTCAAATGAAACTACATTTGCATAGTTGTTTTCTACTTCTTCTGGATTTTCTAAAAATGATTGGCTATTTTTTATTAAATTTTTTGGACATTGAATTTTAAAATCTACCTTTTTTTTAGAAAAATCTAAAATTAATTTATTGTTTAACAATTCAGAAACTTGATTTGGAACAACTGACTTTATATGATCAAACATTTTTTGCATTTCAACAGATATTGTTTTTGTATTTTTAGGCAAAATAACTTCTATATCAAGGGCATGTGATTTAAAAGATATTAAAAAAACTGTAAAAATTGAAATAAAAATTATTCGTAATCCGTACATAAAGCCTCCTAATGACTTGCTTGCAAACTTGTTTGTATAGCTTGTTTTAATTAACAGGAATGTATCATATATATTAAATAAATATGTAATTTAATTCTAACAATGTCTTGAATTGTAAAAAATATATTATTTTATGTGTATTTTTTACAAGTTTGCTTTAAGAAAGAATCGTTAGATTTGTTTAAAATTAACAAAGACAACAACTAGCCCTAAAAAAATAAATCCTAATAATATAAATAAAGCTAGGCGGTTAACCGCTTTGGCTACTTTGTCTAAATTTTGTATATCTAATTTCCATTTAAAATTTGGATCTCCGACTTTTCTAAAAAAAGACCTAAGCTGTCTTGGGCTTGATAATAGTAAATGATTTAAATCTCGCAATACAAAATCTAAAGACGACTTCCAATAATTTTGCTCATGCCCGTCTTTAATAAATTGATCTGCAAACTCTTGGGCGGATTTTATAAAATTAAAATTTTTTGATATGTTTCGTCCGGTACCTTCTAGGCTTAATATTGATTTAAAAAAAATCATTAAGTATATTGGCACTTTTATTTTGTGCTTAAAAGCCAAGTTTGCTGTCTCCATAAAAATTTGCCCTATCTTAACCCCCTCTAAAGTTACTCCATAATAAGGGTCTATTAAATTTTGCAAAGAAGAGCTAAAACTTTCTAAAGAAGCTTCGCCTGAGTGGCTTAAGTCTAAATATTCCATTGCAAATCTTTCGTAATCTTCTTCTGATAAAGCAGTCAGCATGTGAGAAATACTCATTTGCTCTCTTTTATTTAATCTGCCGACTTGTCCAAAATCAATAAAGGCTATTTTATTATCTTCTGTATATAAAATATTACCAGAGTGCAGGTCTGCGTGATAAAGGCCTCTTTGAAAAAGCATTTTTAAATATGCTTTTAAAGTTTTGTCTAAAATATCTGTTAGCTGTTCTTGCTGGTAATTTAGACTATTTATTTGTGAAAAGCTTGTGCCTTTAATTTCTTCTAAAATTAAAATATTATCAGAGCTGTATTTTGAATAAACATTTGGGATTTTTACAGCTTTATCGTCTTTAAAAAATAAATGTAGTTTTTTAGTATTATTTGCCTCTACAATAAAATCCATTTCCATTTCGAGTTGTCTAGAAAATTCTTCAACCAAGCGTTGTGGTTGGTATAATTTAAATTCTGGAATATATTTTTCTATAAGTTTTGATAAAATTTGTAAAACTTTAATGTCTTCTTTAATAATTTCTTTAACTTTTGGTTTTTGAATTTTAACTACAACTTTAAGTCCGTCTAACATGCAGGCTTTGTAAGTTTGTGCAATGCTACCAGAGCCAATTGCTGTTGTAGAAAATTCTTTAAACTGTTTTAAGTAATCTGTGCCATAATTATTAATTAAAACTTTTTCTATAGTTTTAAAATCTAAAGTTTCTGCTTGGCTGTGTAAAATTGCAAGTTCTTGGCAAAAAGTTAGTGGAAGTAAATCTGTTCGATGGGCTAAAATTTGCCCTAGTTTAATAAATGCAGGGCCAAGTTTTTCAAAACACATTCGCAATCGTTTTTCTGCAGATAGTTTTTTATAAGGATGCGAAAAAACCATATTAGGCACTAATTTAGACAGTCCTAATTTTAAAATAAATTCTTGAAAGCCGTAACTAGAAAAAGTTTTTAAAATTAAACTTACTCTAGAAATATTACTTAAAGTTTTTAGTATTGTATTATCAAGCATTTATTTATTTTTTTGTTTTGTATTTTGTTCCGTTTTGTTTTGTTCTTTTGTATTTTGTTCTTTGTTTTGTTCTTTATAAATTACCAAGTCAATAAAACCTTTGTCTACATTAACTGCTGCTACTTGTACTGTAACTTCGTCGCCTACTCTGTATATTTTTTTACTTCGCCTGCCAATGACAAATAATCCCATTTTGTCTAGTTCAAAAGGCTCGCTTCCTAATTCTCTTAATGACAATAATGCCTCTACTGCAAATTCTTTAAATGCAACAAAAACTCCAAACTTTGCAACAGATGCAATGTGTCCTTCAAAAACTTCACCTAAATGTTTTTCCATAAAGCGAGCTTTTTTAATTGCAATAATTCTTCGTTCAGCTTTTACAGATCTTTGCTCTGTGGCACTACATGAGGCAGCAACTGTTCCTAATTTTTCTTTAGAAATTATAATTTTTTTATCATTAATGGATGAAAATTTTTTAATTAGTCTGTGAATAATTAAATCAGGATACCTTCTGATTGGAGAGGTAAAATGAACATAATCTGCAAAAGATAATCCAAAATGACCTATATTTTCTGTTTGGTACCTGGCCTGTTTTAAGCTTCTTAAAACTGCTATAAATAAAGATTTTCGTAAATTTGCATTTTCTAAGCCTTGCAGCATTCCTCCAACTTTTTTAGATATATTTTGTGGAGATAAATTTTCAGAAAGCCCTACTGAGTTAAACATTAATGACAATTGTGTAATTGCTTCTTCACTTGGCTCTTCGTGAACTCGATATAAACTTTCTATACTTTTGCTTGATAAAAATTTTGCAGTAATTGTGTTTGCAGTTAACATAAATTCTTCTATCAATCGATGCGCAAATAAACGCTGCGAATAAACTATATCCTCTACTCCGCCTTTTTCGTTTACTAAAACTTCTGCTTCTGGAATATCTAAATCTAAAAAACCTTGCATTCGTCTTTTGTTTAATAATAGTTTTGCTAAACTATAAGATTCTTTTAACATATTAACCACGCTTGATGAGTGCTCTTGGTTGTCGTTATTAAAATCTGTATCAATTAAAGATTGCACTTGTCCGTAAGTTAATCTTTCGTGACTTTTTATTACTGCTTCTTTAAATTCATAACTTTGTACTTTTCCACAATGATCTATAAAAAGTTTTAACACTAATGCAAGCCTTGAAACATTTGGTTTTAAAGAGCACAAGTCGTCACTTAATTTTGCTGGTAACATTGGCACTACATGTCCCGGAAAATAAGAGCTGTTTCCTCTTAACAAAGCCTCTGTGTCTAAATCTGTGTCGACTTTTACATAATGACTTACATCTGCAATAGCAACTTGCAAACAAAAACCTTTTGGATTTTTGCTAACACAAATAGCATCATCAAAATCTTTTGCAGTGCTGCCGTCAATTGTTACAAAAATTTCTTTTTCTAAATTACTTCTATCAGCAAATTGTTTTGCCTCTATTTTATAATCTTTAAATTTATCTAAAGAGTCTAAAATACTTTGTGAAAAAATATGTGGTATTGAATTTTCGTGAATTACTTTTTTAACATCGTGGATTGGATCACTTGCGCTGCCTGGTAATGATAAATCTAACTTAGCTTGAAAGCCTTCTGGCTCACCTGGGTATGAGGTAACACTTGCTAAAATCCAAGATCTGTCTTCTATGTTTTGATCTTCGTCCCAAAACACTCTTAACCTAGAGCCCCAGTTGCCAGAGTCGTTAATGATTCCGTCTGTTTCTGAAACTTTGTGTATAACGCCTGCTACTTTTTTATGAGTTCGCTCGACAACAGAAACTTTAACTCCAGAATATCTTTCGCCGTTAGACTTAACGCTAACTTCTACTTTGTCGCCAGTCATAACTCCTGCCATGTCTTGTTTTGAAATATATAAATCTTCTTTAAATCCATCTGAGGGAATTAAAAATCCAAATCCATCTGGATGTCTTTTTACTTTTCCTAAAACTCTTTTTGGATTGCTATTATTTTGATTAAAGCTTTGCCTGTTGCTTTGCTTAGGGCTTTGTTTAGAGCCTTGCTTAATGCGTTGTTTAAATTGTAATTTTTTGTTTTTTTTCATAGTAGGCCATTAAATATATCTTATTATTACCCCATTGTTATAACTGAGCAATGTCTATTTAAATTACTTGGCAAAATTGATACATTAGCGTATTTACGAGTAATATTAATCAAATTACAATAAAAAATATGAAAGCCGATATACAAGAACTTAGCCTGCAATCTTATCTATTAGGATCTTTAGAAGAAAAAGAAAAATTTTCTGAAAAACTTTTTCATGCTCTACAAGATACGGGTTTTGTGATTATTAAAAATCATTCAGTTCCTATTGATTTATTAATGTCTGGATACAAAATATTAGAAAAATTTTTTGCCATGACAGACGAAGAAAAAAACCAGTATATATATCCAAAAAAAGGCGGACTTAGAGGCTACACTCCCATTGGAGTAGAGCATGCAAAAGATAGCTCTGTTTCTGATTTAAAAGAATTTTGGCATGTTGGACAAATGTATATGACACAAAGTACTCACACTTTGTATCCAGAAAATATTTGGCCAAAAGAACAAAATTTTCCAGAATTTAAAGAGGTATTTACAAAAATTTATTCTATGTTAGAAAACATTGGGCAAATTACATTAAGGGCATTGTCTAAACCTTTGGGAGTTGACGAACATTATTTTGATAACTTAGTACAAAATGGTAATTCTATTTTGCGATTACTACACTACCCTCCAATTAATGACAATGTAGAAAAAAATGCAGTGCGAGCAAGTGCACACGAAGATATTAATTTTATTACATTACTTGCAACAGCCTCTGGATCTGGATTAGAAATTTTAGATCGAAAAAATAAACAGTGGCTTAAAGTAGAAAACTCATCTAATGATTTAATTTTAAATGTTGGCGACATGATGGCCAGAATTACAAATAATAAATTACCAGCCACAACTCATAGAGTTGTTAATCCTGCATCTACAGAAAATGTTAGCAGGTATTCTATTCCTTTTTTTATGCACCCAAAGCCAACTAGTATTTTAACTTGTTTAAACTCTTGCAAAAAAGAAAAAGACAATCCAAAAGATATTTCTGCAGGAGATTTTTTAACACAAAGGCTAGAGGCAATCGGTCTTTATTAATTTTTATAAAAATTATTAGCTAAATCTTTCAACGCCTTCTTTTAAAACTTTAATTTGCTCATTCATAGACTTTAAAGATTTTTTACTTTCTTCAACAACTTTGCTTGGTGCATTTTTAACAAAGTTTTCATCTTTTAATCTTAAAGATAAAGATTTAATTTCTAAATTTATTTTATCTATTTGTTTTGTAAGTCTTTTTAGCTCTTCAGAAAAATCAACAAGCCCCTTTAGCGGAACAATAACATTTACAGAAGTGTTTTTAAAACTAACTGGAGTAACTGCCGATTTTTCTAAAGACTCTGGGGCCTTAACAAAACATTCTTTTACTCCTGCCAAATTACAAATTAAATCAACATACTTAGACAAAACTTTTTGCCCGTAATCGTCTTTGGGCGACAGATACAACATAATTTTTTCTGAAGCCTTAACTCTGTTTTCTCCTCTAATATTTCGCACAGCCGTAACAACCATTTGCATAAAATCAATTTCTTCCTCTAAGCTTTCATCACAAAGGCTAAGTAAATGTTTTTCAGATTTTAAACTAGGAAAGCTTTCAAACATAATAAAATCTTTATCACCAGTGTCCTTAAAATAAGAAAACAGTTCTTCGGTAATAAAAGGAGTAAATGGGTGCATAAGTTTTAAAATATTTTTAAAAACATATTTTGCAACAAAATAACTAGCCCTGGCCTCTTTTAAATTTTTACCATCCTTGTTATAAAAAGTATTTTTACTCATTTCTAAATACCAATCACAAAAATAATGCCAAGAAAAATTATAAACGCTGGCGGCTGCCTCTGCTATATGATAATTTTCAAGAGCTTTGTCTACCTCTTTAATAGTATTTTTTAATTTACAAATAAGCCAAATGTCCCTTGAAGAAAAATAATTTTTATTTTCTTTGATGAATTCTAATTTGTCAGATTCAAAAGAGACCGCCTCGCTGGCATCCCTGCGGGCTGAACGCTCGGAGGCCTCTTTTGAATCTGACAAATTAGAATTCACAAAAGAAACTGCATCTAAATCACCACTGTCATACCTCTTTGAATCTGATAAATTAAATTTAAAAGAGTCCTCCAAGCGTTCAGCCCGAAGGGATGCCAGCGAGGAGGTCTCTTTTAAATTTAATTTATCAGATTCAAAGGAAATTAAAAACCTAGCAGCATTCCAAATTTTGTTCATAAAGTTTCTATAACCTTCAAATCTTTCTTGTGAAAATTTTAAATCTTTCCCCGCCATTACCTGTGATGCCAAGGTAAATCTTAAAGCATCGGCGCCAGATTTTTTTATTAATTCTACAGGGTCAATTGAGTTGCCTAAAGATTTAGACATTTTTATTCCCTTTGAATCTCTTACTAAGCCGTGGACAAATACTGTTCTAAACGGAACATCTTTTTTAAATTCTAATCCCATCATCATCATTCTTGCTACCCAAAAAAATATTATGTCATGTCCTGTTACCAATAAACTTGTTGGATAAAAAGTTTTTTGAAGTTCTGTTTCTTCTGGCCAACCTAATGTGCTAAATGGCCAAAGTGCAGAGCTAAACCATGTGTCTAAAACATCTGGGTCTGCTTGTATGTTTAAACTTTTGCAGTGTTGGCAATTTTTTAAATCACCCTCACTAACTGTTACCTTTAAACAGTCCATGCAATTCCATGCAGGAATTTGATGCCCCCACCATAACTGTCTTGAAATGCACCAATCTTGAATAATTTCTAACCAATGTAAATAAGTTTTAGACCACGACTCTGGTTCAAACTTTGTTGTCTCGGTTTCAACTGCACGCCTAGCTTGTACGGATAATTCTTTTGTTTTTAAAAACCACTGTTTAGATAAAAATGGCTCTATAACACAACCCGACCTAGAGCAATGCCCGACAGAATGTTTATGAGGCTCTTCTTTTATAAAAAGATTTTTTTCTTTTAAGTCTTCTAAAAGTTTTGCTCTTGCCTTTAAAACATTTAAACCTTCATATGGCCCGGCGTTTTTATTTAAAATTCCATTTTGATTTAAAATATTAATAAATTCTAAATTATGTTTTTTTGCCATTTCGTAATCATTAAAATCATGAGCAGGTGTTAACTTTACAGCGCCTGTTCCAAAATCTTTATCTACTCCTGGGTCTGAAATAATAATAATTTGACGATTTACAAATGGAACTTTTATTTTTTTTCCAATTAAATTTTTATATCTTTCATCTTTTGGATGAACGGCTACTGCCGTGTCGCCTAATAAAGTTTCTGGTCTGGTTGTTGCTACGACTAAATAATTTTTATTATCATTTGTTGTTAATTTTTCGTCTACAAAATTATATTTAATATACCATAAAAAAGAAGAAACATTTTTGTGCTCCACCTCTAAATCAGAAACAGCGGATTCTAGTTTTGTGCTCCAGTTTACTAATCGCAAACCTTTGTAAATTAAACCTTTGTCATATAATTTTACAAATACTTTTTTAACAGCTCTTGAAACATCTTGATCTAAAGTAAATTTTAATCTTCCCCAATCACAAGAGTGCCCAAGTGACTTCATTTGATCAATAATTCTATGACCGTATTGCTCCTTCCACTTCCACACTTCTTTTAAAAAATTTTCTTTTCCTAATGATTGTTTTGTAATTCCTTTTTTATTTAATTCTTTTTCTACAACAGCTTGTGTTGCAATGCCTGCGTGATCTGTAGCCGGAAGCCATAAAACATTATAACCCTGCATTCTTTTCCACCTAACAAAAATATCTTGAATACTTTGATCAAGGGCATGACCTAAGTGTAAAAACCCTGTTACATTTGGAGGTGGTAAAATAATACTAAATGGTGGTTTTTTAGATTTTTCTTCTGCTTTAAAGCAATCTGCATCTATCCATTTTTTATAAATATTTGATTCTACTTTTTCTGGTTGATAGCGATCTTTCAAAGTTTTCATTATTTTTTTCCTGGCAAATGTAGATGAATTTTTTTATAAATAAATATAGCAATTAAAATATAAAAAGCACCACTTAAAAAAGGACTTTCCATTCCGTAATTTGCATACAACCAGCCAGCAAGTACAGAGCCTACAATGCGACCAAGCGAGCTCATGCTTTGTGATAATCCTAATCTTTCTCCCTGTTCTGATTGTTTGCTTAATAAACTTAAGCTTCCGTTAAATGCTGGATTAAAAAAACTATATGCAAAGCCTAAAATAGTAATCGAAATTACTAATGGAATTAATGAATAAGAAAATGCAATACCTACTAACGACAAAGCAGAAAAAACTAAGCCAATAAATAATAATTTAGATTCGCCAAAAATTGGAACTAAAATTTTTATTAAACCTCCCTGAGAAATTACCATAATTAAACCTATGTACGCAAAACCCATGCTTGATTGAAGCAAACTCCAGTGAAATCTTTCTTTCATTAATAAAAATAAAGAAACCTCCATATGAACCATTGCTAAAGAAAACATCCAGCCTATAAATAAAAGTTTTCCTATGGTTGGTAATTTTAAAGATTCTATAATTGTTAAAAATTTAGTATTACGAAACAAATCTTTAATTGTAAATTTTTCTTCTTTTTTTAAATTTACTAAACTTTCTTCTAAAAAGAAAAATGCAAAAATAAAATTAAATAAACAAATTACACCTGCCATTAACGCCGCAAATTGTTGTCCAAATGGAGGAGTGCTGCCAAGACTTTGTCCTAAAACTCCAAAACCCCCTCCCAAAGCTGGCCCTAATACAAATCCTAATCCAAATGCTGCGCCAATAAAGCCCATTCTTTTTGTTCTGTCTTTTGCGTCAGAAATATCTGCAATATATGCCATTGCTGACGAAATACTTGCTCCAAAAAATCCTGCAAGTGCTCGCGCTATAAATAAAAAAGTATAAGTTGTTGAAACTGCAAATAAAGTATGGGCTAAAACAGAACCAAATAAACTTAATAATAAAAAAGGTCTTCTGCCGTATTTGTCACTAAGCCTTCCCCACACTGGTGCAAAAATAAATTGCATAAAAGGATAAATTGCCATTAACAAGCCGATTGAAAAAGCATCTTTACCTAAAGAGCTTACAAGGTATGGTGTTAGCGGAATAATAATACCAAAGCCAATTACATCAATTAGTACAATTAAAAAAACAATGCTTAAGTTTTTTTTTATATCTCGCATATTATTATTGGTCATCCTTTCCGATAACTTCTAAAATGTTTTGCCATTTTTTTACAATAAAACCTTGATTGTCAGGGTTTCTACTTATAGTTTTATCAACTAATAATATTGCTATTGCTACAGACAAAACCATTAACAAAGCATACTCTACTACTACCTGCCCTTTAGATGCAACCAAAGCTCCCAATCTGTAAACTGATTTTATTGGCGAATTGTTATGTGTATTTGAATAAAATAATTGATCGTAAGATTTATTTAAGCTTATAAAGTCTGCCTGCTTTCCGACTTCTAAAGAGCCTACTTTATTTTGTATATTTAAGGCGTGGGCCGCCGAAACTGTGTAGGCTGTAATTACCTCTTGTATGTTCATGTTCATTTCTAATCTTGCAAGTAAGCCAATAAATTCAATATTATTACATGGGCAAGTGCCTGGATTATAATCTGTTGCTAGTGCTACCCTTGCGCCTGAGTCTAAAAATTTACGAGCTTGTGGATATTTCATTTTTAAATAAAAATCTGCACCTGGCAAAAAAACATTACTAACATTAGCTTTAGATAAATATTTAATTTCTGAATTAGTAACAAAATTAACATGGTCTACAGAACTTGCACCAAGTTTTGCTGCCAAACAAGAAGAACCCTGTTTGCTTAATTGATCAGAGTGAACACTTAAATTTAAATTATAAGCATCGGCTGCTTTAAATAATTTTGTCATGTGTTTTTTATTAAATGCCATGCTTTCTACAAAAATATCTACTCTATTTATTAATTGTTTTTTTACAGCCACTGGTAATATTTTATTTATTACAAAGTTAAAATATTGCTCTTTAGATAAAAATTCTTTTGGCAAAGTGTGCAGTGCTAAAAAAGTTGAAATAACATTTAAATTTTTAATAGACTTAATTGCTTGTAGCATTTTTATTTCGCTAGATAAATTTAATCCGTAACCACTTTTTATCTCTAAGCTGGTTACACCTTGTGATAAAAAATCTTTTGATCTTTGTTGGGCTAATTTTTTAAGTTCTGTTAACGAAAGCTTTCTTGTTTCTTTTACTGTTGATAAAATTCCACCACCTTGACTTGCAATTTTAGAATAAGAAACTCCTTTTTGTCTTAAATTAAATTCAGAAGTTCTGTTACCTCCAAATAATAAATGTGTATGACATTCTACAAAAGATGGCATAACAAAAGAGTCATTTAATGAATATTTTTTTAAAGTTTGTGTAATTTTATAAGTTTTAATTAATTGTTTTATTAAACTTTGGTTAATTGTTTTGTATTTTCCAACCCAAACAATATTACCTTTGTAAGAAATAATTGCAGCTTTTTTTATAATAGTAAAATCAGACTCTGTAATATTGCGCCCATGTTTATCAGCTACTTTTTTTAAGCTTAATAGTTCAGAAATGTTATAAAATAATTTAAAGTTCATAATTTAAAAAAAACTTTGCAGTTTATGTTTTTTGCAAGCATCTTTGGCCAATTTATAACCAGCATCAGCATGTCTAAACAAACCCATTGCTGGGTCTGCGGTTAATACTCTTTGTAATCTTTTTTCTGCATCTAAAGTTCCGTCGGCTACAATCACTTGGCCTGCGTGCAAACTGTATCCCATTCCAACTCCACCTCCATGATGAAAACTTACCCACGAAGCTCCGCAAGCAGTGTTGCTTAATAAATTTAATAAAGGCCAATCAGCCACTGCATCAGACCCGTCTTTCATATTTTCTGTTTCTCTGTTTGGAGATGCAACCGAGCCGCAATCTAAATGGTCTCGCCCAATAACAATTGGAGCTTTTAATTTTTTACTAGCTACTAATTGATTAAATTTTAATCCAGCTTTTGCCCGTTCACCATATTCTAACCAACAAATTCTAGCGGGTAAGCCTTGAAAAGAAATTCTTTTTTCTGCCATGTCTAACCAATTCATTAAAGATTTTTTGTGAGGAAATAATTCTCTTAACGCATCGTCGGTAACTTTAATATCTTGTGGGTCACCTGACAAAGCAACCCATCTAAATGGGCCACTCCCTAAACAAAATAAAGGTCTAATATATTCTGGAACAAAACCTGGGATATCAAAAGCATTTTTTACTCCCTGATCTTTTGCAACTGCGCGAATGTTGTTTCCGTAATCAAAAACAATGCTGCCTTTTTTTTTCATTTCTAACATTGCGCTTACATGAGTTGCAATACTTTTTTTTGACTCTTTTAAATATTTGGAGGGGTCGCTTAATCTTAAATTATCTGCTTGTTTAATATTATATCCCGCAGGAATATATCCTCTTAATGGATCATGTGCTGAAGTTTGGTCTGTTAAAATATCTGGAGTAAAATTTTGTTTAACTAATAGTGGCAAAACTTCTGACATATTTCCGCAATAGCCAATTGATTTTGCTTCGCCTTTAAGTGCGTAATTTTTTATTTTTTCTATAGCTTTTGTTAAATCATTTTCAACTTCGTCAATATATTTAGTTTTTAATCTTTTTGTAATTTTAGAAGGGTCTGCTTCGATTGCTAAAACACAAGCCCCTGCAAATACTCCTGCCAAAGGTTGCGCCCCTCCCATGCCTCCCAAGCCTGCTGTTAAAATAATTTTATTTTTTAAGTTAGAGTTAAAATGTTTGCGGCCAAGTTCTACAAAAGTTTCATAAGTTCCTTGTACAATTCCTTGCGAGCCAATGTAAATCCAAGACCCCGCTGTCATTTGTCCGTACATCATTAAAGATTTTTTATCTAGCTGATCAAAGTGCTCCCAAGTTGCCCACTTTGGAACTAAATTTGAATTTGCAATTAAAACCCTTGGTGCGTCTTTGTGTGTTTTAATAACTCCAACAGGTTTTCCTGATTGAATTAATAAACTTTCGTCATTTTCTAATTTTTGTAATGCTTTTAAAATTTTTTCTAAAGATTCCCAATTTCTAGCAGCCTTTCCTAAGCCTCCGTAAACAATTAACTCGTCTGGATTTTCTGCAACCTCTGGGTCTAAATTATTGTGTATCATTCTGTAAGCTGCTTCTTGAATCCAAGACTTGCAACTTAGTTTACTTCCGTGTGGTGATTTTAAAATTCGTGGCTTCATATACTTTCCTAATTTTTTTATTTACGCCAATCTTAAAATTTTATCTTTTACATCTAAAATAATAACCGAATGATCATTTTTAAATTCACCGGTATCACTAAAATTTTTAATAGACAAAAAAATTTCATTTCTTAATGCATGCGTGTCTAAGTTATTTTTTATTATGTCAATAATTCTTTGTGATCCAAAAAGTTCATTTTTAGAATTTTTTTCTAAAGCCAAACCTGGCGTGCAAAAAACTAATCTATCTTTAGGTAGCAAATTAATTGTTTGAGTTTTTGTTATTGGGGTAAACAAAGATACAGGGTCTTTGCAATTAACTAAAGAGTTTATTACTCCGTCTCTATAATGAAAACATAACATGCTTCCCTGTGCGGCAAAAGAAAGCTGCAAAGTATTTCGCTCTAAATAGGCATAAAAAAAATCAAAAGCATGTTGCTCTTCAAGAACTCTAGAAAGCTCTTCGTATAAGTGTGATAAAAATATTTTTATATCTGGTAAAGAAGACGAACTTAATTTTAAAACAACCGCAGTTAACAATGCAGATAAGGCCAAAGATGATGAGTGTGACATCCAAATATTAAATACTTTGCTGTTTTTAGAGCCAAAAATATCGTAGTAATCTCCACCAAGTTCACCAGAGCTATATTTAGCGCTAATTTTAAAACCAGATAAATAATTCCACTCATCTGGTATTAAAACTTTTTGCATTGCCTGTAATAAAAATAAATCTTTTTTAATTTGTACAGTGCTTTCTTGAATGCCTTTATTCACGCGGACTAGCTCTTGTTTTAAAAGTAAAACTTTGTCTTTTTCTTCCTTTAAAGATTTTTCTAAAGAAGAAATTTTATTATAAACTAAAATATTTTTGTCTGACATAAACTAATACCTATAATAGTAACTGTATTATACCGCAATGAGTTATATTTATCTCAATTATAATCAATTTATTATTTCTTAAAAAGAGATATCTTGCACTGATTATGTAAATACTTTATTAAGAAAGCACAACAAAGTCATGACTTTTTATTATTAACTTAGAGGTAAATACTTGAATTTAAAAACAACGCCAAAACAGCAATTTTTATTATATGTACATAAAATTAACGAAGACTCGCCTCAGGCAATTTTGCCATCTTTGGCAGAATTAAGCTCTATTTTTATTAATCATAATTTAACATCTCAATCTTTAACTTTGTTAAAAGGCTGGGTTGCCGATTTGCAAGATTTATGTGCGGATTTAAGTGATATTGATAAATTACATTTACTTAGTGATTACTTTTTTAACGAGCTTTCTTTTAATTTAACTTTAAAAGATGGCCCTTCAAAAGAAAAAGATTTATTATTGTCTAGTATAATTTTACAAAAAAGTGCGAATTTTTTACCATTGGCTTTTTTATATCATTATTTTGCACAGCAAATTAATCTTCCTTTATTTTTTATTTCAAATAATAAATTAAATTTACTTAAATATTATGGAAAAAATTCTTGTTTTTTTGTAGATTTTAAAAAATTAGGAAAGCTTACATCAACAGAGGATAATGCTAGATCTAAAAAATTGCTCACTAAAGATTTGGAGGTGTGCTCGTTTAAAGAAACCTATATTTATTACTTACAAACTCTTTTACACTATTACGCACAAGAGCTTACAAACAAAAATACCGAAGAAATACAATTAGCTTTAAAAATTTTAGAAAAACAAGAGCATCCGATTTCTAATTACACAAGCAGTCACTTTAATGAAAATCCCCCTCCGCTTGAAAGTGAAAGCAGTGTTTTTTATACCTTACATTAAATTTGTTACAAAATTGTTGGAGTTAAAAATACCATTAACTCATTTTTAGATTCCTCTTCTGATTGATATTTAAATAACCATCCAAAAAGTGGCAGCTTGCTTAAAAATGGAACTCCAGAGCTTCCCCTTGCAACATCTTTTTGAAAAATTCCTCCAATAACTAAAGTGTCGCCGTTTTTAATTAAAACTTTAGATTTTACAGATCTAGAATTAATAGGCTTTGCGTTACTGCTTGCACTAATTGCTCCACCTGCAAAATCTCTTTTAATATTAACATCTAATAAAACGCTACCGTTTGCTGCAATTTGCGGCGCTACATCTAGCTGTAATATTATTGGAGTTCTTTCAATTTTTTCTGAAATTTTATCCCCTTCTGATGTTCGCGATATCGATACATTTTCTCCCTTATTTGTAATGCTAGCTTTTTGTTTGTCTAAAACTACAACCGTTGGCGTAGAAATAACTTTAACAATTTGGTCTTGTTCTGCGATTGCTAAAATGCTAGACAAATCTCCTAAAAATTTAAAACTTCCTAAAGTTAAAGCTAAAGATCCAGAAAGTCCTTGCAAAGTTTCTGGTGGCACTGGCCTAATTCCACCGGCACCTAGGCCTACAGAAACTGGTCCGTTAACACCTTGAAGTCCGTTGATGTCTATTTTTCCCCCACTAAACCCCCAGTTAACTCCTAAGTTTTTAGAAAAAGATTTACTGGCTTCAATAAATTTTGCTTCTATAGAAACTTGGCTTGGTGCTTTGTCTAAATTTTTAACTAGTTTACTAATTTTTTTTAATACATCTGGAGTGTCTGTGATAATTAAAGTATTGCTTCTTTCGTCAGATGAAATAGCCCCTCTTTTTGGCGTTAAAAATACTTTAATTTTAGCAGATAACTTAGATGCACTTGCAAAAGAAATTGGTAAAATTTTTACAGACAGTGGAGTTAAATCTTCTTTAGATTTTAAAATAGCAACTAAAGCTTCTTCTTCTTTTTTTAAATTATTTAAACTAGATATACGAAGGATTCCGCCTTTTTCTTGTATATAACCAAGTCCTTTAGATTTTAAAACTAAAGCTAGGGCTTGATCCCATGGAATATTTCGTAATTTTAAAGAAATTTTTCCTGACACTTTGTCGTCTACTAAAATATTAGCTCCAACCTCTGAGGATATATACGCAATAACTTTTCTAACAGATACATCTTCAAATTGTAAAGAGATTGGTTTTCCATAATAGCTTCCACCTCCTAAAAAAAAGTCTACCAATGTTCTTTTTTTATTATCTTTAGAGGCTTGCCCGTTTTTAAAATTTGTATCATTTTGGCCTTGATAGTCATCAATGTTATTTTTTGATTTTTTAGCTAAATACTCTGGGCTTAAATTATAGCTAATTTTTAAAGTTGAATTTTTATTTACAATTTGTGGTGTCTGATATGTCCCACTTTTTAATTGTAATACAATTTTAATTACACTAGATGGTGATTCTTGATATGAGTGAACCGCAACAATTGAGTCTCCAGAAATTTCATTAACAAAAGAAGATCTTTTTAATTTTTTTGATAACACCGCATTGTTAATTTCAATAATTAATTGATTATTTTTTTTGTTAAATATTGATTCATAATCTATTTTATTTTCGGCTTCTATAAATATAGTTTCTAAGCTTTTTGATTGGCTGTATTTTATATTTTGTAAAAAAGTTTTAGACCCAGCTTTATCATTTGTGTCAAATAATTGCTGCGAATCTGTTTTGTTATCTTGGTCTTGTACATCTGCAATATTTGGCTCTTCTTCGTCTTCAAGGCTTAGCTGATTATTATCTTTTAAATCAGCAGCGGGAGTGTCGTCATCTAATGTTAATTCTTCGTTATCTGATGACTTATTGTCTGATAAATTATCGCCATCGTCTAATGTTAGCTCTTCTGTGTTGTTATTTTTATTATCATCTATTGCTAACTCTTCTTCGTCATATAATGTGTCAGAATAGTTGTCATTATTTTTTAAATCTGTTTTAGATTTTTCTATATCTTCTTTTAATAAATCATCAACAGATACTGTTTGTCCTGTTTTTTGTGCTTCAAATAAAGAGCAGGACATTAGTGGCAGCGCTATCCATAATAATAATATAAATTTAGTATAAGTTTTTAACATTGCCTCTCCTATTGTTTTGTTTTTTTATTTTTGTTATCTATAAATAAATCCGAAAAAGTTAACACATTAGTTTTATATAATGTGCCCTCTCCATCTTCTCTTTCTGTTAGCTCTAGTACAACTACCTCGCCTTCTCTAATTTTAATAATTTGTCCTTGCCTGTTTCCAAGATAATCGCCCTTTTTTAAAATATGTGTTTTACCATTTGTGTCTTTAATAATTGCTTTTGGAATTTTTGTCTCCCAAACCAATCCAATTAATTTATAATCCTCTAGGTTAGCACTTCTAAGAGGGTTGTCTAAAAATAAATTAAAATTTTTATTATTTTTGTTATTTGAAAAATCATTTTGCTTAAAAGGGTCTTGGGTTTCTGATCCGTAACTGTAAACACTTAGCTGAACTTTTAAAATTTTTACAGCATCTTTAAAAAGTTGATTATCATCTTTTGCGTTTAATATATTTATAAAAAAAATATGTACAATAAAATAAATAAATAAATAAATTTTCATAATAACCTTTTTTTTACCTTAACATTTGCCTTAACACTTACTATTCGTTACTTGCTATATACTGATACAGCCTTACTGATAAATTTGCCCTTAATTTAATTATCGATTCAGAAGAAGATCCTGCAATGCTTAATGTATTTTTTTTAATAATAATTAATTTATCTTCGTTTTGAATATTTGCTATAAACTTCATTAGCTGATGATACCTTCCCTCTACTGATAATTGAATTTCTTGTATTTCCCAATTTTTGTCTTTAGATACTGACGGATTTGCTAATCCCAAAATAGATAGGTTTAAATTTTCGGCATTGCTTGATAAAAAATGAGGAAAGCTGTCACCCTGTGAATTAGAATTAAGAATATTTAAAATTTTGACACCAACCTGTAATGTTAAATCATTAAACAGGTCAGAAAAAACTTTTAAATCATTTTCTTTTTTTATTATTTTTTTTAAATTTTCTTTTTGCTTTACTGTGTTAATTATAATTTTTTCTGTTTCTTTTTTAATTCCATCTCCGCTGTCAAAGACGCTAACATAGTACAAAACGGCAAATAATACACCGATTTGAATAGAACGAAATAAACTAAAATTTACACCCATATTACTTTCCTAATTGTTTAGTCGTAGCTCCAAATAAAAAGATCTAATATTAAATCCCTTTAGCCTTTCTGATTTAGACTCTCTTAATACATAGCTTTTAAATATTTGTTTTCTGTTGCCAATTTCTTTTAAAAATTTATCTAAAACCCTTTTGCTAATTGAACTGCCTCTAATAGATAATATGTCTTTGCTATAATCAACATTCTTAAACCATAATTTTTTTGATTTAAAAGCAAGCAACGCGTCCATAGTTTTTATAAAGCCAAGTCTTGATTTTGTAATTTTACTAACTTTAAAAACTTTATTTTTTAAATTAGAGTACTTTGATTTTTTTACACTAAGTTCTTTAACTGTCTTTTTTTTTTTGATTATTTGGTTTTTTATTTTAGTTTCTATATTTTGTTTTTTTTGTAAAATAGCGTTTAATAAATTTAATTCTTTTTGTTCGTATATGTATAACCCAAGTAAAAAAGCAAATAAAAATATTATTTTAAAAGATGATTCAATAATAATTTTTGGATTAAAATTAGAATCTATTTTTTCTTCAAAAAAATCAACTGCTTCTTCTGATATATCATGTTGTAAATCTACTTTTATCATATTTATCTTAAAAATTACTTCCAAGCCCAACTAATGCGGCTCCTATGGGGTTAACTTCTTCTATGTCTAATTTTTTTATTTTTTGTTCATCGTACTGTGTGTTTAAAAAAATATTAATTGGCTCGCATGCTATGATGTCAGAAATTCTTTGTGCTAAGTTAGGAAGGCATGTTGCAGATCCTGTTAAAAATAAATTTGTAGGGGGCTCTTTTAATAAAACCTCTTTAATAAATTGTGTTGCCGTTGTTAGCTCTGATTGCAAGCTGTCGTGTAAAGAGTTAACTATTTCTGCAGTGCCTTGTGGAACTTCTTTGTTAAGACAAAAGTTTTTTCTTAAGCTTTCTGCCTCTGCTATAGATAATTGTAATTGATCAGATAAAGCTTGATCGTAATTAGATAAACCAAAATCAATATTTTTTACAAAATAAATTTTTCCATTTAAAATTCCAATAAATGAAGTTCTGTCTTCTCTTACTTCTAACACTGCAATATTTTGATCTCTTAAAATTCCATAATTATATTCAAATCCATTGGCTAACGAAATAACTGCAGACTCCATGCTTTCACATTGTATGCCGGCGTCTAAACAATCTTGTTGCACTTGTGCAATTAATTGTCTTGGTGTTGCTATTAATAAAAATTCATTTTTATCTGAATCAACAGAATTTAAATTAACATAATTAATATTTACAGAACTAATTTCGTATGGAACATAAGTTTCTGCTTCTGCCATTATTTGTTCTGGCCATTGTTCTTGTGGAGTTTTATTTAAAACAATATGTTGTATAAAAACTTCGCGTCCTCCGATTGCAACATTTGCTTTTTTAAATTTAGAAGACAAATTATTTACTGCCATTAAAATAGCTTGCGAAACAGATCCGGCCTGGTTAACCGATGCGGTAGAATAATCTAATAATTTAGAAGACTTGCTGGTATTTAAAAACACGCCAGCTTTTATAATGTTTGAATCTATATCTAAAATTAGTTTTTTTTTCCCGAAGAACATATATTAAAATAACCAGTATTCTACAATTTATTAACTGCTTTTATAAAAACTTACCTAAAGTATAGTACAGTCTAAGGTATAGTTATATTTTAATTTTTTTAAATTTTAATATATAAAAATTAATCAATGCCACCAATCTGTGTTTGTTGGTTTTTGTTTAAAATATTTTTTAAATCACAAGATTTCTCTAGTAAGCAAATTACCGTGCTTCCCATGTAAAAAATTCCTAATTCATCGCCCTGATTAACTGGGTGATTTATGTCATCAACAAAGACAGGCTTGCTACCTGCCCTCCCAAAATATTTACTTTTAGCAAATTTATTAGTTATGCTGTTATAAATTTTTCCAACACATAAAGCTCCAACCATTGTTAGACTTATCATTCCTTGGGGTGTTTTTATATAAAAAATTAATCTTTCATTTTTAGAAAATAAGTTTTTTACCCTAGACCTAGAGCAAGTATTTACTGGCCAATATGAGCCAGGCACATAACAGGTGGCTAAAATTGTTCCACAAACAGGACTATGGACTCGATGGTAATCTGTTGGGCAAAGATAATAATCTAAATAATGAGCATTTGTAAAAGTGTTTTTAAATAAATATTTTTGTTTAATATTTTGGTCTAAATAATCTAGAGCTAAAAAATCTTTTAAGTCATAGTAAAAAGATTTTACCTGAAAAATTTGATCATTTTTTAATTTACCAAAAGATGCCAACCTAGCATCTGCTGGATGAACCCAAAAAAAATTTTTGGCAATAGGCCTTGCCCCGCTTTGTAACTTTCTGGTAAATAAATTTGTAATGTTAGAATAGTTTTTAATATTTTGTTCTGTAGCTATAGATAAATCAATTTTATATTTTTTATAAAAACCAAAGGCTAAAAATTTAGACAAAATAGGTATATTTAATTTGCAAAAATGTCCTACAAAAAAACTAATTAGCTTTTTGGGCAATACTTTAACTATAAACCATAACATTGTAATAAATTAAAGTTGGTATAGGTGCTGATTTTTAGTCTTCGCCCTGATCTGAAAGATTTTCTTTTTTTTCTTTTATAGCGTCTGGCACAACATTAATGTCTGACAGTCTTTGTGATAATTTATCTAACTCTTCTTGGTCTTGAACATCGTTGCAGTCTTGTTTTTCTGCAAGGCTGTCTGCTATAAGACTAATTTTGTCTGTTTTTTTAATATCAAGTTCATCTTCTGGTAAAAGTTCTTCGATTTCTGAAAGGCTTGGGAGGTCTACAATTTTATTTAGTCCAAAGATTTCTAAAAATTTATCTGTTGTTGAATACAACATTGGTCTTCCTGGAAGTTCGCTTTTTCCAGAAAATTTTACCAAACCTCTGTCCATTAAAGTTCTAACTAAGTGTCCAGAATCTGTGCCTCTAACTTCATCAATTGATGCTTTAATACATGGTTGCTTATAGGCAATAATAGACAAGGCCTCTAAAGATGCGGGAGACAATCTAAAACTTTTAGCTTTTACTAAGGCTTGTACAAAATCTTTATTTTCTGGTTTTGTTCTTAATTGATAGGCGTTATTAACTTCTGCTAGCTCAATGCCGCGATTATTATTTGCATATTCTTGCTGTAAAATTTTTACATATTTTTTAATTTCGGTAGTAGATAAAGAAAACTCTTGCTCTAGTGCAGATTTAATAAAATTAGCACTTAATGCAGTCTCTGATGCAAAAAATAAAGATTCTAAAACTGATAATACTTTTTTATTTTCTAACATAGTAACCTCTTTTTTTTTAAATTAAATTGCAGAAGAAATATTTTTTTCTAAATTAGATAAAAAATCTATATCTAATGTTTTTTTATTTGTTAAGTAAATTTCGCCAGCGTCAATTTCTTGCGAAGCAGATACAGCGCCTAGCTTTGTCATTTCTAATATAGATAAAAAATTTACTAGTCCGGATTGTCTTTTTTCTATTTTAGATGTCCCCTGCAGTAATTTAGAAAATAAAAATTTAGTTCCACTTTTAAATAAAGTTATCAATGCTCTAATTCGCTCGGCTACACCCTGCAATGGAGCTTCTATTTTATAAATTTGTTTTTTTGAATTTTTTATTTTGTTAAAATAAATTTGACCAAGCGTAAGTGCTGCTAAATCTTTTACAATTAAAACAGATTCTTGAATATCTTTTTTGTCTTCTTTGCTTCCCCTAAGCCATGTGTCTCTTCCTAATAAATTATTAATATATAAACTAGAGGCTGCGTTTTTATATTTTTCATATTCTAATAATTGCCTTACTAAAACTTGCCTAGGGTCTTCTAAATCTTCTTCTTCTTCTAGCTCTTCTTTAGGTAATATCATTTTAGATTTAATTTGAATTAAACTAGCAGCCATCGAAATAAAGTCTCCAGCTAAATCTAAATTTAACTCTTTCATTCTTTGAATATATGCTAAATATTGCGAGGTGATCTCGTGAATATTAATATCCATAATATTCATTTCATGCTTTCTAATTAAATATAGTAAAACATCTAATGGGCCTTCAAATTGTTTTAACTGAACTCTAACACTCATTTAAAATCTCCGTTGATTTTTTGTTACAAAGCATATCTAAATAATAAACATATTTGCTATGCTAATCATTTCGCCATACATCCAGTATACTGGAATGGCTAAGACTCGTAAACCTCCAGTTATAAATAAATATATTAAAACTAAATTAAACATCATTTGGTTTTTTTCTAAAAATAAATTCCACCTAAATGGCAAAAATCTAGCTAAAATCTTTCCCCCATCTAATGGGTGGATTGGCAGTAAATTAAATACTCCTAAAAATAAATTAATTAAAATAAAAATGTTAAAAAATTCTTTAATTGCCGAAAGCAAAGATGTTAGATCTTGTAAAAAAATATTAAAAACAGAATTTGTAATAATTAAAACAACCAAGGCTACGGCTGCTAAAATAAAATTAGCTGCTGGACCAGCTAAAGCTACCCAAAACATATCCTTAACTGGTTCTTTAAAATTTCTTGGATTTACTGGAACTGGTTTTGCCCACCCAAAAAAAGGCCCAGCAAAAAAAATGGCTGCTAATGGCAAGATTACTGTCCCAATAATATCCATGTGAACTACTGGATTTAGGCTTAACCTCCCCAAAAATTCTGCTGTTGTGTCGCCTTTTCGTTTTGCCATCCATGCGTGGGCGTACTCGTGAAAAGATAGAGCTAATAAAAAAGGTACAAAGTATAAAGCAACTTTTGCTAAATATTCTATAATTTGATCCAACTAAGCCTCCAAAACATAAATTTTTTTTACCTAAGATTTTGACTTAAGTCTATATTACTTATATTCAATAAAGAAGACAAAAATTCAATTTTAAAGGGGAAAAATGAGTCATTTTGCATTAACTCAATTATCTGAAGAAGAAAAAGATTTTCAGTCTGCTGTGCGTCAATTTGCAGAAAAAGAAATAAAACCACTATCTGCAAAAATGGATGAAAACAGCGAAATGAACCCTGATTTATTTTCAAAATTATTTGAAATGGGCCTAATGGGCATGGAAATTTCTGATAAATATGGAGGCGTGGGTGTTAATTTTATGAGCACATGTTTAGCTATCGAAGAGCTAGCAAGAGTTGACGCATCTGTTAGCGTAATGGTTGATGTTCAAAATACTTTGGTGGCAAATGCATTTAATAATTGGGGAAGCGAGGATCAAAAAAAACATTATTTAAAATTACTATCAACAAATAAAATTGGCGCTTATGCTTTAAGCGAAACAGGCAGCGGGTCTGATGCTTTTGCATTGCAAACAAAAGCTGTTGAAGATGGTGATTTTTATAATTTAACTGGTCAAAAAATGTGGATTACAAATGCAGAATACGCATCTATTTTTTTAGTTTTTGCAACAGTTAATCCAAGCGATGGTTACAAAGGGATTACCGCTTTTATTGTAGATAAAGATTGCAAAGGCCTTAGTATTGGAAAAAAAGAAAACAAATTAGGCATTCGTGCAAGCTCTACTTGCGAACTTATTTTAAAAAACTGCAAAGTTTCTAAAAAAAATATTTTAGGGGAGGTTGGCAAGGGTTACAAAGTTGCAATAGAAACACTTAACGAGGGTCGAATAGGCATTGCCGCACAAATGCTTGGAATTGCACAGGCTGCTTACGAAGAATCTAAAAATTATATTAAACAAAGAGAGCAGTTTGGAAAAACTTTATCAAAATTTCAGGCGGTGCAATTTCAATTAGCAGATATGAAAGTGCAATTAGATTTAATAAGACTGTCTGTTTACAATGCCGCAAGATTAAAAGAAAACAATCAAGATTTTATTCAATCAGCCGCAGTTGCTAAATTAGTTTCGTCAGAATTTGCAGAAAAAATTTGCTCTATGACTATTAACTTATTTGGAGGTAACGGGTTTTCTAAAGAATACCCAGTTGAACGATTTTATAGAGATGTAAAAATAGGTCAAATTTACGAAGGCACCTCTAACATACAAAAACAAACAATTGCAAAGTTTGAACTAAATTAAAAATTATAGGCAACTCCAAAGCCTGCACTTGCTGCTAAAGAGTTTGAGTTTAAATCAAATAATGGCGACAGCTCCATGTAAAAACTGCTGCCTTCTAGGTATCCAAAAGTTTGTAAATATTTAAACCCTAAAGATCCTGAAATTAAATAATGCTGAAACTTTCCAGTGTTTGCCTCTGATGGTTTTAAAAATTTTCCTCTTAAAAAGCCTGGGTTAAATGCTTTTCCTATTTTTCCAGACTCAGATGACCATTGTGTCAATCCAACTCCAAAGTAAGCTAAAACTTTTTTGTATTGTTTAATAACTTGTTTTACTTCTATAAAAGATGACGAAAAACCACCCGCTATGCCAAATCCTCCAGAAAAACTGAATTCTGGTGACAATGATAATTGTAAAGACACACCTGCTAATCCGACCTTTCCCATCATGTCTAATCCCACTCCCATGCGATAAGTATTTTGAAAATCTGTGATAGATGTGTTGTCGTAATTATTTTTTTGTAAATCATCAGGACTTAAAGAGGTGTTGTAACCTTCAACAGGCTCTAAAGACAAAATTTGTGAGCCATCTTTTTTATTATCTGATTGGTTGTGTTTAATTGATTCTTTTTCTTCTTGAAAGCCATTGCTTGCCAAGGCTGTGTTACAAAAAAATACAAGTATTAAAAATAAATAGCTCTTCATAAAAAATTCCCCCTAATATTTACCTACCTAAATATAGTTTCTTAAAAAGAGATAAAAAATACAAGCCCTACTAGCCTAAAACTATTCTTTCTTATTGCACATTGAAAGGCTTTTGTTATAAACAAATAACTTATACATTCATAAAACAATTTACTAAATAAAGGGCAACAATATGATTGAGCATAAAAGAAAAAAACTTTCTGTTATTGGATCAGGTTTTGTTGGATCAACTTGTGCACATTGGGCTGCTTCACAAGAATTAGCAGATGTTATGTTATTAGACATCAACGAAGGCAGCGCAAAAGGAAAAGCATTAGACTTAGCACAAGCAGCGCCAGTTATGAATTTTAATAGTCTTGTTAGTGGAACCTCTCAATATAAAGATATTGCAAACTCTGATGTTATTATTATTACAGCCGGAATGGCCAGAAAACCTGGAATGAGCCGAGATGATCTTTTAAAAACTAACGCAAGTATTATGAAAAAAGTTTGCCAAGGAATAAAAGAACACGCACCACAATCTATAGTAATAGTTGTTAGTAATCCTTTAGACGCAATGGCTTTTGTGGCTAAAGAAACTTTGGGATTTCCTGCAAACAGAGTAATTGGAATGGCAGGCATTTTAGACAGCGCAAGATTTAAAACTTTTATTGCAGAGGCCGCAAATGTTAGTGTCGAAGATGTTCATGCTTTTGTTTTGGGAGGGCACGGCGACACAATGGTACCAATGCCTAATCATTGTTCTATTGGAGGCGCACCTTTGTCTTCTTTTTTATCAAAAGAAAAAATTGAATCTATAATTGATCGAACAAGAAAGGGTGGTGCAGAAATTGTAGGACTTTTAAAAACTGGATCTGCCTATTACGCTCCTGCTGCAAGTGCTGTACAAATGGCAACTGCTATTTTAAAAAATCAACACAGAGTTTTGCCTTGTGCTGCTTTTTTACAAGGAGAATACGGAGTTAAAGATTTATTTTTAGGAGTTTTGTGTCAACTAGGTGGTACTGGTTTAGAAAAAGTTGTAGAATTAAAATTAAATTCTACAGAGCAATCGCAATTAGACAATTCAGTTTCTGCTGTAAAAGAATTAGTAAATACTTTAAAGTCTATGGATTACTAAATAATATTTTTAATTAGGAAGTAAAATATGAACTTACATGAATATCAAGCAAAAGAACTTTTACAAAAATATAATATACCAGTATTAAAAAATAAACTTTGTACAAAGCAAGAAGACGCAAAAAATTTTGCAAAAGAACTTGGTGGAAGTGTTTGGGTGGTTAAAGCACAAATTCATGCAGGTGGAAGGGGCCAAGGTGGTGGCGTAAAATTAGCTAAAAATTTAGAAGAAGTTGCTCAACATGCTAAAGATATTTTAGGAATGACTTTGGTAACAAAACAAACAGGCGATGTTGGAAAAACTGTTAACAAAATTATTATCGAAGAAGGCTGTCAAATTGAATCAGAATTTTATGCGGCATTATTAGTAGATAGAGCCAAAGATTGCATAACATTAATGGCAAGTCCAGAGGGCGGAATGGATATTGAAGAGGTTGCAGAAAATACTCCAGAAAAAATTTTTAAAATATATATTAATCCTTTAATAGGCTTATTAGATTTTCAAGCAAGAGAGCTTGCATTTACTTTAGGCTTTAAAAAAAAGGCAGCAATAAAAGCTAGCATAATTTTTGTTAAACTTTACAAAGCATTTATGCAAGAAGATTGTGAAATGTTAGAAATTAATCCACTAGTAGTAACTAAAGACCAACAAGTTATCCCACTAGATGCAAAAATTAGCATAGAAGATAACTCTTTGTACCGCCACCCTAATATTGAATCATATAGAGATTTTAGCGAAGAAGACCCAGCCGAAACAGAAGCTAAAAAATTTGATTTATCTTTTATAAAATTAAATGGGTCAATTGGATGCTTGGTTAATGGTGCTGGTTTAGCAATGGCAACAATGGATATTATTAAAACTAAAGGCTCTAGCCCCGCTAACTTTTTAGATGTTGGCGGAAGCGCGACAAAAGAAAAAGTTACAGAAGCTTTTAAAATTATTTTAAAAGATCCTCAGGTAAAAGGAATTTTAGTTAATATTTTTGGAGGAATAATGAAATGCGATATTATTGCAGACGGAGTTATTGCTGCATCAAAAGAGGTTGGGCTTAATATTCCATTAGTAGTTAGGCTAGAAGGTACAAATGCAAAAAAAGCTAAAGAAATTTTAGCAAATAGTGATTTAGACATTATTACTGCAGATAGTTTAGATCAAGCTGCACAAAAAATAATTGCAGCAACATAATTAAAGGAATATATGTCAATTTTAATTAACAAAAATACTAAAGTTATTTGCCAAGGTTTTACTGGCTCGCAAGGGACTTTTCATTCAGAGCAGGCAATTAAATACGGCACAAAAATGCTTGGAGGAGTAACTCCCGGAAAGGGTGGAAGTACTCACCTAGGGCTTCCTATTTTTAATACTGTTAGCGAAGCTGTTAAAAAAACAAAAGCAAATGCATCTGTTATTTATGTTCCACCAGCATTTGCTGCAGACGCTATTGCAGAAGCTGTCGAAGCTAAAATAGAATTAATTATTTGCATAACAGAAGGAATACCAGTTATTGATATGTTAAAAGTAAAACAACTTTTAAAAAATTCTGACAGTAGATTAATTGGTCCAAACTGCCCAGGGATAATTACTCCTGATGAATGTAAAATTGGTATTATGCCAGGTTACATTCATAAAAAAGGCAGGGTTGGAGTTTTGTCTCGCTCTGGAACTTTAACTTACGAAGCTGTGTGGCAACTTACATCTTTAAACTTGGGACAAAGCTCGTGTGTTGGTATTGGAGGTGATCCAATTAATGGGACAAATTTTGTAGACATATTAAAAATGTTTAACGAAGATCCCGAAACTGACGCTGTAATTTTAATTGGAGAAATTGGAGGTAGCGCCGAAGAAGAAGCCGCAGAATATATTAAAAATAATTTTAAAAAACCAGTTGTAGCATTTATTGCCGGAGCAACTGCACCAAAAGGAAAAAGAATGGGGCATGCTGGTGCAATTGTTAGCGGATCTGCAGGAAGCGCAGAAGATAAATACAAGGCTTTACAAGATGCTGGCTGCACTATTGAAAAAAATCCATCAAAGCTTGGCGAAACTTTAAAATCTTTATTATAAAAAAATAAAACAAAACAAGGAGAAAAAAATGAGCAAAGAAATAACATTATCAATTATAAAACCTAATGCTGTAAAAAAAAATGTTATCGGCGAAATAATAAGTATATTTGAAAAAAATAATTTGCAGATTGCCGCCGCAAAAAAAGTTTTGCTGTCTAAAGAATTATGCCAAGAATTTTATGCCGAGCATAAAGAAAGACCATTTTTTGAAGAACTTGTAGAATTTATGACCTCTGCACCAGTAATATTAATGGCGCTTTCAGGTGACAATGCAGTAAACTTAAATCGTGAAATTATGGGAGCAACTAACCCAAGCGAAGCTAAGCCTGGAAGTCTGCGCGCTTTATACGGCGACAGCTTAGGCGAAAATGCAGTACACGGAAGTGATAGCCTTGAAAGTGCCAAAAGAGAAGTTACTTTGTTTTTTAATGATTCTGAGATTACCTTGCCAATGTAGGGCTTATAGCGACATAATAAGTTTATGATAAAAATTATTTTTCTTTTATTTTTTATTAGCTCTTGTAATTCTATTAACTCAAAATTATCTGTTAAAAAATCTTCTTTATACGAAAAAATTGGAGTTGCTTTTTTGCAACAAAATAATTATCCATCTGCATTAAGCAGATTATTAAAGGCTGAAAAATTTGATAATAAAAATGCTAGAGTACAAAATTATTTAGGTCTTGCATATTTTGCATTAAAAAAATACAAAACATCAATAACACATTTTAAAAAATCTATAACATTAAGCCCAGAGCAAACAGAGTATAAAAATAATTTAGCCTACTCTTTTATAAAATCCAAACAATATAAAAACGCTTTTGTATTATTAAAACAAAATTTAAAAGACTTAACCTACCCCTTTCAATATAAAACTTATTTTTATTTAAGTATTATTAAAACAAAAGTAAATAATCTTAAATCGGCTAAAAAATTAATTACAAAATCTTTAAAATTAAATGCATCATTTTGTCCTTCAAATATACAATTTGCTAAAATATTACATAAAAGTAAAAAATATTATGAGTCTGGGCAGCACTTTAAAAAAACTTTTTCTGTTTGCCCTGGCCACAAAAATACAAAAAATCTTTTTATGCAGGCAAGCAACCACTATAAGTTAAAAGAATATGTTAAGGCTTTTGCTATTTTTAAAAAACTTTCTAAAACAAATACCTCTTTTACAAATAAAATTAAAAAATTTTTAAATCCTACTAATAAAAAAAATACTAACTAGTTATGAAAATTACTGGGCAAATTTTAAAAGAGGCAAGGCTTCACTACAAATATGACCTAAAAGATATTAGTTCGTCTACAAAAATTCAAGTAAAATATTTAGAGGCTATTGAAAATGGAGATTCTGCAATTTTTAATCACAGCACTTTTTTAAAAAATTTTTTAATTATATATTCAGAATTTTTAAAACTAGACTCTAAAAAAATATTAAAACAGTTAGAAAAAGAGTCTCCAAAACTTTTTACAAATATACCTAATCATGCACATTCTGAAACTCAAGAAATTCAAAAAGTATTTTACAAAAAAAATACTCATTTAATTATTATATTTGTTTTATTATTAATTGTTGCTTTAGTTTGGCAACTAAAAGTTTTAGTTAATAATTATTAGGTTACTAACAATACTAAAAAATGTTGTTTATAAAAAATAAAATACTACTAATTAGTTTTTTTTTAATAGGCTTGTATTCGTCTTTGGTTTTTTGGATACTTTTTCATACTAAAAATGATTTATTATACCCCAGCAGGCAGTGTGCATCTTTTTACACATACAATGGTTTATATAATATAAATAAAAAACATTTATTAAAGCCTGATTTATTTCAGGCTTTTTATAACAACAGTTTAGATTTTGCACTGCTTACTCCGCAAAAATTAAGCAATTTAAAAAATAAAAAATTAAACTTTTATCACAATCAAACTTTAATTATTCCGTTTTCTAAAAAACAAAAAATTACAAAAATAGTAGACCTTAGTAAAATATGGAATGATAAATTTCATTACAATAAATTACATATTTTTTGGACATTATTAACCTACCCTTTTGCACCCGAAACTGCTTTTTTATATTTGCTGCAACACTCACATAGCATATCTAATCAATCTTCTTTTTTAAATTCTAAATTTACAACACTTGCAAGTTTTAACATAAAGCCTAATAATTTTTTTGGTTACTTTCAGATTCCAACATATAATCAGCTTTTTTCTTTAGTAAAAAATTATGTTTTTACAAATGCAGAGCTTGTTGGGCATGTAAATACCGACACAAAAACACTAATCAATGCTATTAAAAACTCTCAAAGTTTTATTGGTTTTGATTTTTTAGGAAACACAAAAAATTTTTGCAGCTTTATGAAAGTAAAAAAATTAAAAAATGTGCGTAATGTGCAGATAAAACCAATTGGCAGTAAAATTAAATTATCTGCTAATAAAAAATTATCACTATATGTTCAACTACCAGATAGGCCAAAGTTTCCCTACCAAATAAAAATATACAAAAATCAAAAATTATTTTTAACTTACTCTAAAATAGAGAAGCAAATACCAATAACAAAGCCTGGGGCTTATAAAATATTAGTAGAGCTTATGCCACCGCTTCCAAGGCCATTTAAAACACACTGGACACCGTGGATTATTAGTAATCCTTTTTTTGTGCTTGAAAAATAATTAAAATATTATAGCTTTATTACTATGAATACTTCTAATTTAAACTTTATTGCTTTTGATCTAGAGACCACAGGGCTTTACCCAGAACTTGATAGAATTATCGAAGTTGGTGCTGTAAAATATATTGATGGCAAAGTAGACAGTGTGTTTTCAACTCTTGTTGACCCCGAACAGGCAATACCATCTATTGCTACTAAAATTAATGGTATCACTAACGAAATGGTTAAAGGAAAACCAATTATACAAAAAACTTTGGGAGATTTAACTAATTTTTGTCAAGATTTTATAATGATTGCACATAATGCATCTTTTGATTTTCAATTTTTACAATCTAATCTTAAAAGATATAAAATAAATTCCCCAAACTCACTTGTTATAGACACTTATGGAATGGCAAAAAAAATTTTACCAGGGCTTGCTAGTTATAAATTAGGAAGCTTGGTGCAACATTTTGGTATTAAAGGCGATGTTTTTCATAGAGCAGAAGACGACGCAAAATACTGTGCAGAAGTTTTTATGAATTTAATAAAAAAAGTAACAGGCAGTGCAAGCTTGCCACCAACAGATAATTTAATTTCTCTTTCTGGAAAACATTTTTATTTTGAAGAGCTAAAAGATGAAGACAAACAAACTTCTTTATTTGATTTGTAAATTATAATTTGCTACTGGCATTTTTCGCCCTTGACCAAAAGATTTTATAGATACTTTTAAAATTGGAGGAGCCTGAAATCTTTTAAACTCACTTTCAAGAATTTTAGTTTTACAAAATTTTTCAACAGATTCTAGCTCACTTTTTGTATAAATATTTTTAATATAATCACCAAAAGATGGGTTAAATTTTTCGTCTAAAATCATGCTATTTTTTATATTTAAAATTTTTATAATTATAAAATCTAAAATTTCGTAATTTGGCAAACTATCTTTGTCTAGTTGATCTTTTTTTAACTCTGCCGTTGGAGGCCTGTCTATAATACTTTGTGAAATCTTGCCTGTTTTACAATAATATTCAGCCAAGGCATATACTTCTGTTTTTAATAAATCCCCTATTGGGCAAATTGCTCCAGACAAATCGCCATACAAAGTTGAATATCCTACTGCTATTTCACTTTTATTGCTTGTGTTTAATAGTAAACTTTTTTCTTTTTGAGAGTAAGACATTAAAACTAAACTTCTTAATCTGGCTTGAATATTTTCGTGAATAACAGATTGGCTTGATATATTTAATTCTAAATCTATTTCTTGTTTACAAGTTTGAAACATTTTTTGTATAGATATATTTTTTAAAGAAATATTTAATAATTTTGCCTGCTCTGAGGCTAAATCAAAACTTAATTGTGAGCTAAATTGAGATGGCAAACTTAATGCCTGTACATTTTTACTACCCAAGGCCTCTGTTGCAAGGCAGGCAATAACTGCTGAGTCTACGCCTCCACTTAAACCAATATGTATTTTTTTAAATCCTGATTGTTTAATAAATTCAGATAATCCAAAACATAAGGCCTTGCGTGTAATGTTTAGGTGTGAATCTTTTAAGATGACTTTGCTGTTTGTTTCGCCGCTGACTTCGCTGTTTAAATCTTTACTTTCGGTGTCTACAATTAATATGTCTTCTTTAAATGCTTTTGCCTCTGATAATAATTTATTGTTTTTTGAATATACAAAACTACGACCGTCAAAAATAACCTCATCACTGGCGCCTACTAAGTTTACATATAATAAATGTGCATCAAAATTAGATGTTAAATTTTTTGCCATATTTAATCTGTTATTTTTTTTTCCTTGAAAAAATGGAGAGGCGCTCATGTTTATAACATAATCAACATTGCCTTTTGCTTTAAAAAAATCTTCAGAAACATAATGCAAGTGTCGATTTGATAAACTGTCTATCCCAAACCATGAGTCTTCACAAATATGTAATAAAAAACTTTTAGATTTAATACTAAATACAGAGTTATCAAAATTTTTATCTGATGGCTGAATAAATCTGTGCTCGTCAAAGATGTCATAATTTGGAATTAATTTTTTAGAAAAAATTTTTATTTTTTCTGATTTTGACAAAAGAAATGCGGAGTTAAAAAAACTTTTTCCTTTTTCTGTATTTTGCAGCAAGCCTCCAACTAATACTGATACAGAGTCTGGTAAATTTTTAAGAATAAAATCTAAAGCTAAATTTTGCTCTGTAATAATATTTTTATCTTCTGGCAAATCATATAAAGGATACGAAAATAAAGACATCTCTGGAAACACAATTAAATCAGCCCCTTGGTCTTTGGCTTTTAAAATAAATTCCAAATGCCTTTTTGCATTTTTTATAGGTTCTGCCAATGCAGATTTAAATTGAATTAATGCAATTTTCATAAACTACTCAAAAAAAAATTTACAAACTAATCAAAAGATTTACTAATACTTAATAGCTGTCCACCGATAACAATAATAATTACAATTATCAAGGACACAATAATTAAAAATCTCATAACGGTTGAAAAATTAAATTTAAAGCCCTCTTCTTTCTTTATTTTTGTTTTTGCAACCGTTCTGTCTATTTTTAAACGAGTTTTATTTTTTTGTCCATATCCTGCTTCAGAAGACTTATTTATAGAGCCACTTGTTTTAATTTTTTTATCCCCTGGGTCTTTGTACAAATTATGAGATCCTTTGCCACGCCCAGATGACCTTCGTTTAATTCTTATAATTCTTACGCCGCCGTCATTTCCGTTAGATAATTTTCCATAAGTGCCAACGCTTGCTCCTCCAGAGATTCCGTCTCCGTCTTTATCTTTTTTATTTTTTCCAGAAGACCCCGCCCCGCCTGAGCCTTTGCTTATTCCTCTCCTTGATTTAAATCTTTTTTTTGAAAAATTATTAAATCCAGATTTACTACTAGCTATTCGATGTTTAGATGAAGCTGATTTTTTTTTAGCAGAAGATTTATTTTTTGATCCAGAGCTACCAGAGCCTGATCCCCCTCCAATAGATTTTTTGGCCCAACCTT